>Ga0307417_10000567_pt1 | contig 14976 bp, 14 predicted proteins | sample SalMarWE160210MG_2_FD_202514 | JGI IMG/M metagenome (GOLD analysis project Ga0307417, IMG submission 202514) | Salt marsh sediment microbial communities from the Plum Island Ecosystem LTER, Massachusetts, United States - WE1602-10 | ecosystem: Environmental > Aquatic > Marine > Intertidal zone...
TGACCCCGGCACGCTGGGCGATTTCCGAGGTCGTCGCGGCGGCATATCCGCGCTCGGCGAACACGGTCACCGTGGCGTCGAACAGGGCATTGATGTCGATCTTCTTGGGCATGGGCATTCGCTTTTTTGGCGATTCCATCTTAAGGCAGACGAAATTGAAAGCAAGTGAATACTTGCAATAAGTCGTGAAGCGGTGCATTGTCGGCATGCGCTGCAAAGGAACCAGTCGCGTTACGGAGCAAAGAGCATGAGCGAGACAATTGCCCACCAACCGCAAACCGAGCCGGCAGGCCTGAAGCTGGAAAATACCATTTTCTGGCGGATCAAATTGCGGCTGCAGTTCACCGGTTGGCTGCAATATGTGATGGGCGCAATGCCGGGGCTGGTCTTGCTGCTGCTGGCGGTAATCGGCAGGCTGATCGGGGTCTGGCAGGTGGCCCTGTTCTGGACGCCGTTCGTCCTGGGCCTGCTGTTTCTGGCCAATTCCACGTTCGAAATCGTGGCGCTGAAATTTGGCGTTCGCCCGCCGGAGGCATTGCCAAAGCCGCTCGATGGCATGGACTCGTTCGAGGTCATGCGGGCGCGGCGCTCCTGCCGTTCGTTCCAGAAGCGCAATTTAACCGGCGAGCAAAAGGCGGCGCTTCTGGAAAGCGCGGCACGCAATTCACGGCCCGAGGCGCAACTCGGCGCGGCGCCGATCCGTTTGGAATATATCGCGGTGCCGCTGACCGTCTGGCCGGTGGTCAACTGCCACGAATTCCTTGTCGCCATTGCTCCCAAGCAGTACGACCGGACGGCGATCATCGATATCGGCCGCAGCCTGCAAAAAATCGTCATCGAGATGACCCGGCTTGGTCTGGGTACGTGCTGGATCGGTCCCGGCGCCGACCAGAAAAGCGCCGAAAAGGCGCTCGGCGACCGTTTCGATGCGGACAAGGACCACGTCATCTGCGTCTGTGCATTTGGGTACAAATCGATGTTCTGGCCGCTTGGCGTCCGAATGCTGACCCGGTCCATGGGCTGGCGCTATCCGCTCGATCAGCTGTTCTTTGCCGACCCGATGCTGACCGAGCCTGTCGATACGAGCAAGCCCCCCTTCTCGGAATTCGGGCGCTGCTACGAGGTCTGCCAATGGTCGCCTTCCTCCTATGACGGCCAGACCACCCGCGCCCGTGCGGTTGCCGAGGGAGACGCATTCAAGCGGCTCGACTTCTATGCGGCGACGGCTTCGCGCTATTACGCGGCCGTGGCGCTCGGCATCTGGTGCGCCAACTGGGAGCTGGGCTGTGAGGCGCTCGGCATTCCGGGGCATTTCAAGATGCTGACCGCAGCGGATCGCGGGGCTGAAAACGCAGCGAAACTGCCACACTACGACATCAGCTGGATCGCGGCCCAGGGGCAGCGCCCGCAATGACGGCGTGGATGCGGATGCCTTTTGCGTCCGGCCATCACCAACGGCCCTCGGGCGTATGTCCCCAGGCCGTGTCGAACGACAGGCTCAGGGGGAGGCCCCCTCAAGCCGCCCGCAATATGCTCAAGTTCAGTCGCCTTTCCTGGACATCGCGATCATGCGTTCGACCGCGAGGCGGGCCGGGGCGGCGATCTGGGGGTCGACGGTGATTTCCTCGGACATGGTATGCAGCGACCAGAGGATGTTTTCGAGATTGATGCGTTTCATGTGCGGGCAGATGTTGCAGCCGCGCAGGAAATCGATGCCCCTGGTTTCGGCGGCGACGTTGTCGGACATCGAGCATTCGGTGACCATGACCACCTTTTTCGGTTTTTCCGACTTCACCCAGGCGATCATGCCGGCGGTGGAGCCGGAGAAATCGACGGCATCGATGACGTCGGGCGGGCATTCGGGATGGGCGATGATCTTGGCGCCCGGATAGGCGTTGCGCAGTTCGGCGATGTCGGCGGCCGAAAAGGTCTCGTGGACCTCGCAGGCGCCGGCCCAGGTGACGATCTTCTTTTTGGTCTTCTTGGCGGTATTCTGGGCGAGATACTGATCGGGGATCATGATTACGGTGTCACCTTCGACGCCATTGACGATGTCGGCGGCGTTGGCGGAGGTGCAGCACACATCGGTCACCGCTTTGACGGCGGCGGAGGTGTTGACATAGGTGACGACCGGGGCGCCGGGATATTGGGCGCGCATGGCCAAGACGTCCTCGGGGGTGATCGAGGAGGCGAGGGAACAGCCGGCGCGGCTGTCGGGGATCAAAATGGTCTTGTCCGGGTTGAGGAGCTTGGAGGTCTCGGCCATGAAATGGACGCCGCACTGGACGATGACCTGCTGTTTGACCTTTGTCGCCTCGATGGCGAGCTGGAGGCTGTCGCCGACGATATCGGCGACGCCATGATAGATTTGCGGGGTCTGGTAATTGTGGGCGAGGACGACGGCGTTCTTCTTCTTTTTCTGCCGGTTGATCTGAACGATCAGCGGAGCATAGAAGGGCCATTCCACTTCGGGAATCCGGTCCTTGACGCGGTCGAAAATCTTCGCGGTCGCGCGTTTGACGGCGGGGGTGAACTTGAGATCGAAGGTTTCCCCGAGCACGGCCCGGGCTTCCTCCAAAGGCGTGAGGGCGTTGATCATTTGCACCATTGAACTATCCCCCGGTCTTCGGACCGCCGGAAGGTAGGGATTTTTGTTGGTCATTTCAATGAAGCGCATGCTAGAGCAGGCCGAAACGAGGACAGGGGGTCGCCCATGCCGCAAAATGCCGCCGAATTGCAGAGGACTTTGAGCCTGGCCCCGGTCATTCCGGTGATCATTCTGGACGATGTCGAAATGGCCCGGCCGCTGGCCGAGGCGCTTGTCGCCGGCGGGCTGCCGGTGCTCGAGGTGACGCTTCGGACGCCGAACGCGCTCAAGGTCATCGCCGAAATGGCCAGGGTGGACGGGGCGGTGGTCGGCTCGGGCACGGTCAGGACCAGGGAACACATGCTGCAATCGGTCAATGCCGGGGCCAGGTTCATGGTCTCGCCCGGAGCCTCGCCGAAACTGCTCGATGCGGCGGAGGACGTCACCGTGCCGCTGTTGCCGGGGATCGGCACGCCGACCGAGGCGATGGGCGCGGCGGAGCGCGGCTATAGTTACCTCAAGTTCTTTCCGGCCGAGGCGATGGGCGGGGTGCCGGTTCTGAGGAGCTTCGCCTCGCCGCTGCCGGATCTGAGCTTCTGTCCGACCGGGGGGATCGATATTGCCAAGGCGAAGACCTATCTGGAGCTGCCCAATGTGATCTGCGTCGGCGGGTCGTGGGTGACACCGGGCGAGGCGATCGCCGCCGGGGATTTCGACAGGATCGAAACGCTGGCCCGCGACGCGGCGGCGCTCGGCGGATAAGGATGGGCGCTGGACCGGGCAAGACCGGCCTCACGCATTTGCGGGTCACTTTCAGCAAGGACTGCTATATCGGACCCGGCCGGGCCGATCTTCTGGACCTGATCGGCAAGACCGGGTCGATCTCGGCGGCGGGACGGGCGATGGGGATGAGCTACAAGCGGGCCTGGGGGCTGGTGCAGGCGCTCAACCAGGGGTTCGGGGCGCCGCTGGTTACAACCACACGCGGCGGCAGCGGCCAGGGTGGCGCGGGGCTGACCCCGCTCGGGGACGAGGTTCTCCAGGCCTATCGGCGGATGCAGGCGAAGGCCGGGGCGGCGATCGCCGAGGAGATCGCGGCATTGCAAAAGCGCGTGAAGCGGCAAGCAAAGACGGATTAGGCCTTGTGCCGAACAGGGCGTTTTGCGACATTCGATATGTTTATGAGAACATATCGAATGTCGTGTGTCATGGGTTTTGTCCGCCGTGTTGCGATCCTTACGGTTGCGGGGCTGGTCGCCTTTCCGGCCGCAGCCGGGGAGGCGCGGGTGGCGGTTGCGGCCAATTTCACCGCCACGGCGGAGACGCTCGCCGCGGGTTTTGAGGCAGAGAGCGGGAACACGGTGTCGCTGAGTTTCGGGGCGACGGGGGCGCTTTATGCGCAGATCGCCGAGGGGGCGCCGTTCGATGTGTTTCTGGCGGCCGACACGGCGCGGCCGGAGCGGGCGGTCGCCGAGGGGCTGGCGGTCAAGGACAGCCTTTTCACCTATGCCCTCGGCCGGCTGGCGCTTTACAGTACGTCCCTTGAGCTGGCCGATGCAACGGCGGTCTTGCGGGACGGCGATTTTACCCACATCGCCATCGCCGATCCGGTAACGGCGCCTTACGGGGCGGCGGCGATGGACGCGCTTGCCGGGCTCGGGCTCAAGCAGGCGCTTGCCGGCAAACTGGTGACCGGGACCAACGTGACCCAGACGCTGCAATTCATCAAGACCGGCAATGCCGAACTCGGCTTCGTGGCGCTGAGCCAGGTGGCCGACGCGCCGGCGGGAGATAAATGGCGGGTGCCGGAAAACCTTTATCGGCCGATCCGGCAGGGGGCGGTGCTGACGAGGCAAGGGGCGGAAAATCCGGCGGCCCTGGGCTTTGTCGACTTTCTCAAATCGGCGTCGGCGCGAGCCATTATCGCGGCGGCGGGCTACGGGACGGAGGGGTAGGGGATGGAGTTCGTTGCCGCCTATTGGCCGGCGATTTCGCTGACCTTGCTGCTGTCGCTGGTCACCACGCTGGTGCTGATCGTGGTGGCGACGCCGCTGGCCTGGTGGCTGGCCCGGTCGCGTTCGCCGATGGCGGCGCTGGTTGCGGCGTTGGTGACGGTGCCGCTGGTGCTGCCGCCGACGGTGATCGGGTTCTATTTCCTGATCGCGCTGGGGCCAAACGGGCCGGGCGGGCTGCTCGCCGGGCTTTGGGGCGGGCGGACGCTGGCGTTTTCGTTTCCGGGACTGGTCATGGGCTCGGTCGTTTATTCGCTGCCCTTCATGGTGGGGCCGGCGCGGATCGGCTTTGCCGGGGTCGGGCGGGAGACGATGGAGACGGCGGCCGGGCTCGGGGCGCGGCCGTTCATCGCGTTTTTCACCATCGCGGTGCCGCTGGCGCGCAAGGGGCTGATGGCCGGGACGATCCTGGCCTTTGCCCACACGGTGGGGGAATTCGGCGTCGTGCTGATGATCGGCGGCAATATTGCGGGCAAGACCAAGGTGCTGTCGATCGCCATATTCGATGCCGTCGAGCGGCTGCAATGGCAGGACGCGCATCTACTGGCGCTCGGCATGGTGGTCTTCGCCTTCGCCGTCGTCGCGGCGACGAGCCTTATCGACCGGCGGGCCGGGGAGGCGGTGCGCTAGGGCTTTTCAGCTTTTGACCGAATCAAAAGCTGAGCTCCAAGTCTTTGAATTGTCGCGTTTCCAAAGCGGAAAAGTGGGTGCCACTTTTCCTGGAAACGCTCCAGGCGCCCTCAGGGTTCGACCTGCAAGGCCAGCAGGGCGTTGAAACGCTTGAGGATGCGGCGCAGCTTCTTGCGGTCCTTGCGGCTGAGTTCGCCCATCAGGGCGTCTTCGAGCCGCAGCCAATGCGCCAGGAGGACTTCGGCATTGTCGCGCCCGGCCCCGGTGAGGTCGACCCCGGGGGTGAGGTCGGGGCCAAGAGCGCAGCGTTCGACCTGGTCGAATTCAATCAATCGTTCCAAGCGCTTGGCGAGCATGGGATCGGGCATTCCGGTGGCCTCGGCAAGTTCGGTCGCCGGCATGCCGGATTTCCCGGCTTCGGCCAGGGCCAGCAGCACGGCGTCGTCGCCGGCGGCAAGGCCGAGCCGGGCCAGGGGCGCCAGGAGGGCCTGGCGGGCGAGGTGGCCGGCAAAGATCAGCCGGTAGAGATCGGTCCTGGCGGTGCGCTTGGGCATCAGGGGGGTAAAATACAAGGCGACAAGGGCCGCGGTCGATGCCCGTTTGGGCCTATCGTTAACCGGGGCGGCGTTATGCGGGGGCGTCTGGGCGGGTTTGTCGTTCAATATTCTTCCTTGACGAGAGAGGGCTGTTCACTTTTCTTGGACGGTGGCCCCGGGGCCCGCGCCGCTAGCAAGGAGGCCAGCTTGACCCAGGATCTGGCACGCATCCGTGCCTTCATTCAAGTTTACGAAGCGGGCGGTTTTTCGGCGGCGGCGCGCGGCCATGGCCGCTCCAAGGCGCTGTTGTCGAAATATGTCACCGATCTCGAGGATACCCTCGGGGTGCGGCTGATGAACCGGACGACGCGCAAGCTCAGCCTCACCGAGGCGGGCGAGGCGTATTATCGCGAGGTCGGGCAGATCCTGCAGCAGCTCGACGATCTCGATGCGACCGTCGCCGACCAGACCGCGGAGCCGCGCGGGTTGCTCAGGGTATCGGCGCCGCGCAATTTCGGCGAGACGACGCTCGCCGAGGCCTTGTTCGACTTTTTGAGCAAACACCCCAAGGTCACACTCGATCTACGGCTCGAAGACCGGTTCGTCGACCTTGTCGAGGAGGGCATCGACGTGGCTCTCAGGATCAGTTCGATGCCGGATTCCTCGCTGATCGCGCGCCGGATCGCCGAGATGCGGATGACGATTTGCGGGGCGCCGGACTTCGTCGGCCGGCACGGGGTGCCGGAGACGCCGGAGGCGTTGCGGACCATGGCCTGCATCGTCGACAGCAATATGCAGGGCCAGGCGAACTGGCGGTTTGCCGACAAGGGGCAGATGCTGAGCGTGCATGTGGGCGGGGCGGTGCGGCTCAATTCGCCAGTCGCGGCAATGCGGGCGGCGGTCATGGGCCTCGGATTCGCCGTGTTGCCGAATTATATCGCCGACCCGGAAATCGCCGCGGGGCGGCTGGTGCCGGTGCTGGCCGATTACATGCCGGAGCCCTCGTCGCTGCAGGCGGTCTATGCGCATCGGCGGCACCTGGCGGGCAAGGTCAGGGCGGTCATCGACCACCTTGTCGCATGGTTCGAGACCCATCAACCGGGCTAGAATCGGAAAGGGCCAGAATCCGGCGGGCCGGCGACGGCGGTCGGGCGGTAAGGAGAGTGGTTCTGCGCATTCTGGTTCCGGTCATTGCTTTCATCTGGTTCGGGCTTTGCGGCGCCGGGCCGGCCCTGGCGCATCCGCATATCTGGGCCGATACCCATCTGACGGTGGTTTTCGACGATGCGGGGCGGGTGATCGAACTCAAGCAGCACTGGGTGTTCGACAAGGCGTTCTCGTCCTGGGTGACCCAGGGGCTCGACGTCGACGGCAATGGGGCGGTCAGTCCGGACGAGGAAGCGGAACTGGCCGAGGACAATCTGTCGGGGCTCAAGGAATTCGAATATTATACCTTCGCCGGCGAAGGCAAGGGATCGGACGCGTTCGCGCCGACCGGCAATCCACGCATGGCGCTGATCGAGGGGCAGAACAATTTCTGGTTCTCGCTGGTGCCCGAGAGCCCGCATACGATCGACAAGGAATACGATATCGAGGTTGTCGATCCGGACTATTACGTCGCCTTCCGTTTTCCGAGCGCCAGTTCCACCGATCTGGAGAATGCACCGCCCGGCTGCACGGTGACCTCGAGCGCGCCGAAGCCGCTCGACGACGCGACGGCGAAGCGGCTGGCGGCGATCGGGCCGGAACAGGTGGCCTTGCCGCCGGACCTCAAGGAAGCGGTCAAGGACCAGACCAATATCGCGGTGATCTCGTGTCCAAACGGGTCGGCGCGGGAGGGGGCGGAACGGACCATCGCGCCGTCGATGTTCGCGGCAAAGTCGGGCACGCCGCTTGCCGCACCGCCGCCCGAAGGGGCGCTGCCGATGCCGCAGACGGGGTTTCTGGGCTGGGTCAACCAGCAGCAAAAAACCTTCTATGCCGCCCTGACCGGGGCGATGGGGCGGATGAAACAGGACGGCAGCGCGTTTTTCTTTCTCGGGACGCTGAGCTTTTTATACGGGGTGTTCCATGCCGCCGGACCCGGGCACGGCAAGGTGGTGATCTCGACCTATGTGCTGGCCAACGAGGCGGAGTTGAGGCGCGGGATCGGGCTGTCGATGGCAGCGGCGCTGGTACAGTCGCTGACGGCGATCGGCTTCGTGCTTATCGCGGCGGTCGCCCTGAACCTGACGGCGCTGGCCATGCAGGGGGCGGTGCAGGTGATCGAGCTCGGCTCCTACGGGCTGATCGCCCTTTTGGGGTTGTGGCTGATCGTCAGGCGGTTTTTCGGGCTCGGGCACCATCACGGGCACCCGCCGGCGCCGGCGGCGAGACGGCGCGACTTCTGGCATGATAACGGTCACGATCACGGGCACGGCCACCCGCACGATCCTGCCGCGGCCGGAGACGTTCATGCCCATCATATGGTGCTGCCAACCCAGACGCATGGCTCGTGGCGCGATGCGCTCGGGGTGATCCTGGCGGTGGGGATGCGGCCCTGTTCGGGGGCGCTGATCGTTCTGGTCTTCGCCCTGTCGCAGGGCCTGTTGTGGGCGGGGGTGGTGGCGGTCCTGCTGATGGGGCTGGGGACCGGGCTGACGGTGTCGCTTCTGGCGAGTTTCGCGGTGGCGCTGAGGACGGTGGCCGGGCGGATGGGCAGAGGCGGCAGCGGGCTCGGCGGGCTGATCGTGGGGTTCTTCGAACTCGCCGGGGCGCTGTTCCTGGTGGTGTTCGGGGCGGTGATGTTTCTGGCGGCGTTCTATTAGAGCTTTTCAGCTTGTGTCGGCAGCCGGGCGGCAAAAACGAATGGGGCGGCCCGAAGACCGCCCCGATGATCGTTTTATCGCCGGTGATTACGGCGTGGTGATGCGGCCTTCGACTTTGGCGTCGACCGAGCCGGTGGCGGCGATGTAGTTGATGACGTCGTTGGCCATCAGATCGCCGTTGTTGGCGTCGATCAGGACCTTGCCGCCGGACAGGGCGGTGTAGCCGTCGCCGCCGCCGAGCATGTAGTCGTTGGTGGCGACCTTATACATTTTGGCCGGATCGAGCGGGGCATCGCCGATCATGACCGAGACCACGCGGCTGCCGGCATCCTTTGTCGGGTCGTAGACGACCTTGAGGCCGGAGACCTGGGGGAAGCGGCCGGCGCCATCCTCGACCTGGGAGAAGCCGTTCTCCAGCGCTTCGAGCACCTTGGCGCCGGAAATCTCGGTGACCACGGTCTTGTTGCCGAAGGGCAATTCGGTGAGGATATCGCGGCGGGTCAGGGTGGTGCCGGGATCATAGGTGCGGTCGGCGCGGATGCCGCCGCCATTGGTGATGGCGATGTCGGCGCCGTTGGCGGCCCGCATGGCATCGGCGATCAGATCGCCCATGGCCGATTCCTGGCCACGCACGATGTTACGCCGCGAGTCGAGCGGGCCCGTAGTCTTGCCGACCTCGATATTGAGGCTGGCGTCGAGCTTGGACTTGAACTGGTCGACCAGTTTCTGGGTCTCGGGATCGGGGGTGACGCCGGCGGTATCGATGAAGCGGAAGCTCGGGGTCCAGGATATCGAGCGCTTGCCGTCCTTTTCCTCGACATTGACCGTCAGATCGAGCGGCGAGAGGTATTGGGCGTCGACCGAGGTCTCGACATAGGCGGTGATGCCGTCATAACCGGTCATGTAGTCGTGGTCGTCACCGGACATGATGACGTCGAAGGCGTGGCTGGCCATAAAGGCGCGGTCGTAGGAATGGTTCGCCTGAACGACGCCGATCACCAGATCGACGCCCTGGTCGCGGGCGGCCTGGGCGGCGGCGATGCCGCTGTCGACGGTGGAGCCGAAGACGAGGTCGCCGGTGGAGGATACCTCGGGCGAGGAATCCTGGGCGACCGGGACAAGGGCGATCCGCAGACCGCCGACTTCCTTGATGGTCGTGCCGGCCAGTCCGTCGAGCGGGGTGCCGTCGGGATTATGGATATTGACCGCGGCCCAGGGATATTTCGAGGCGGCCATCTTCTCGGCGAAGTTTTCCGGGCCGAAATCGAACTCGTGATTGCCGGGCACGGCGATGTCGAAGGGGACGACATTGGTCAGATCGATCATGTTCTGACCCTGGTCGAAGCCGGACAGCAGCGAGGGGGACAGCAGGTCGCCGTCAAAGACATAGAGCGTGTTGGGGTTGGCGGCCTTCTCGGCCTTGGCCACGGCATTGAGCCGGGCCATGCCGCCACGGCCATGGGCCTCGTCGAACTGGTAGACGTCGCCGACCCCGAGAATGGTCAGCTTGACGGTATCGGCCAGGGCCGGGGCCGCCGCCGACAGGCTCAGCGCCGACACCGCCAGCATCGCTGCCGCGGCAAATTTGGACATTTGGGACATGAAAGGACCTCCGAGTTGTGCGGCTCGCCGAACGGAGCACGCTTGGTTCTTGCGGCTGTCGCCGTCCGGCCGATCCGCCGGACGATCAGGACATTGGCCGTTGCATCAGGCGCCCTAGAACAGAATGCTCCGCCCGGGCGCCGAGGCTTCCCGATGACGTCCTAGGACGCCGCCATTGCGATTAGATGACAGTTTGATGACAGTGAAAAGACTTGAATCGCTTGGGGGACGGGTTTTTTGCGGCGGAGTCGGGCGGGAAGAGAGGCGACTCTTGCTTTTGCAAATCATTTGCAATAAATAGATGCACGACGAGACCGGGAGCAGGTTGGCCGGGCAGGAATGGATGCGCATTTGAAAACGGACCCCGGGGCCGATCGGCCGGTTGACGGTCATTGGCGGCAGGCGGGCGGGCAACCCTCGATGTTCGAGGTCTTCCGTTCGATTCCGGTTCACGCCGGACAAAGCCGCTGGCGGAAGTTCCTGGCGTTTTTCGGACCGGGCTACCTGGTCGCGGTCGGCTATATGGACCCGGGCAATTGGGCAACCTCGCTCGCCGGCGGGTCGCAGTTCGGCTATGCGCTTTTGTCGGTGGTACTGCTGTCCAACATCATGGCGGTCATTCTGCAATCGCTGGCGGCACGGCTGGCGATCGGCAGCGGGCGCGACCTGGCCCAGGCCTGCCGCGACGCCTATCCGCGCTGGGTGAGCTGGCCCTTGTGGGTCCTGGCCGAGCTCGCGATCATTGCCACCGACCTTGCCGAGGTGATCGGTACCGCCATCGGGCTCAACCTGATTTTCGGGGTGCCGCTGGAGCTGGGTATCGTGATCACCGGGGTCGACGTGCTGCTGGTGCTTTATCTGCAAACCAAGGGTTTCCGCTGGGTGGAAGCGTTCATCATCGGGCTTTTGGGGGTGATCGCGGCCTGCTTTCTGGCGCAGATCGTGCTGGCCAATCCCGACTGGGGCGGGGTGGTCCGGGGCTTCGCGCCGACCACAAGCGTGGTGACCAATCCGGACATGCTCTATCTGGCGCTCGGGATCATCGGGGCGACGGTGATGCCGCATAATCTTTATCTGCATTCGGGGATCGTTCAGACCCGGGCCTTCGGCACAAGCGTGCCGGAAAAGCGGGAGGCGCTGAAATATGCGACCCTCGATTCGACGGTGGCGCTGACCTTCGCGCTGTCGATCAACGCGGCGATCCTCATTCTGGCGGCGGCGGTGTTTCATGCCGCCGGCAAGACCGGGGTCGACGATATCGGGGTGGCGCATAAGCTGTTGACGCCGCTTCTGGGCAGTTCGGCCGCGCCGCTTCTATTCGGCATCGCCCTGATCGCCTGCGGGCTCTCCTCGACGGTGACGGCGACCATGGCCGGTCAGATCGTCATGGAAGGCTTCATCAATATCCGGCTCGCGCCGTGGCTGAGGCGGCTGATCACCCGGGTGGCGGCCATCCTGCCGGCGATCGGGGTGATCTTCATCCTCGGAGAGGCGGCGATGGGCCGGCTTCTCATCCTGTCGCAGGTGGTCTTGAGCCTGCAATTGCCGTTCGCGGTCATCCCGCTGGTGATGTTCACGGCCAATCGCAAGAAGATGGGCGCACTGGTTTCGCCGAAATGGCTGACGGTCGGTGCGGCGATCATCTCGGCGATCATCGTGGTGCTCAATCTCAAGCTGATTTTCGACATCGTCACGGGGTGACCGGCGCGGGCGGCCGAGGCCTTATTGCGACCTGGCGGAAGCGGCGCGGGACGGATTGCGCCGCGGGCGAAGGTCTATATGGTGGCCGGACCCTCGATACCCATTCCCGAGACGCCATGTCCGATCCCATGCCAAAAGATCACCCGCCGGTCAAAAGACCGCGCGTCGGGGTGTTGCTGCTCAATCTCGGCACGCCGGACGCGACCGATTACTGGTCGATGCGGCGCTATTTGAAGGAATTCCTGTCCGACAGGCGGGTGATCGAGGTCAGCCGGCCGGTCTGGTGGCTCATTCTCAACCTGATCATTCTCAACACGCGGCCGTCGAAAAGCGGGGCGGCCTATGACAAGATCTGGGACAAGCAGAAGGGCGACAGCCCGCTCAGGCTGATCAGCCTGTCGCAAGCCGAAAAGCTGCAAAAGCGGCTCGGCGAGGCGGCGATCGTCGATGTCGCCATGCGCTATGGCCATCCTTCCACCCAAGAGCGGCTCGAGGCGCTGAAAGCGGCAGGGTGCCAGCGGATCGTGCTGTTTCCGCTTTATCCGCAATATTCGGCACCGACGACGGCGACGGCGAACGACAAGGCGTTCGAGGTGCTCAAGACGATGCGCTGGCAGCCGGCGGTGCGCACGGCGCCGGCCTATTTCGCCGATGAGGCCTATATCAAGGCCTTGGCGCAGAGCATCAAAAGGAGTGTCGCCGGGCTCGATTTCGAACCCGATCTGGTCATTACCTCCTATCACGGCATGCCGGAGGACTATCTCAAAAAGGGCGACCCCTATCACTGCCAATGCGTGAAGACGACGCGGCTGGTGCGCGACTATCTCGGGTGGCCGGAAGACAAATTGATGGTGACATTCCAGAGCCGGTTCGGGCGGGCGGAATGGTTGAAACCCTATACCGACAAGACGCTCGAGGCGCTGCCGGGCAAGGGCGTCAAGAAGATCGCCGTCTGCGCGCCGGCGTTTTCGGTCGATTGCCTGGAAACGCTCGAGGAACTGGCGATGACCGGGCGCGAACAGTTCGAGGGGGCGGGAGGCACGCATTATGCCTACCTGCCCTGCCTTAACGACAGTCCAGAGGGCATGGACGTGATCGAGGCGGTGGCGCGGCGGGAGCTTTCCGGCTGGATCGATCCGGCATAAGCGCGGGAAAGCGGCCGTCCGCGATTGCGCCGGGGACCGGTTCTGCCTACATATCAGGCGACTGTCATCTCGCAGGAGGATGCGATGGACGGATTTTCGATTACCCTGATCACTTTTGGCGTGCTGGCGGTCCTGGTGTTGTTCGCGGGCGCCAAGGTGGTGCCGCAGGGCTATAATTACACGATCGAACGGTTCGGTCGGTACATCCGGACGCTGAAGCCAGGGCTCAGCCTGATCGTGCCCTTCGTGGACGGGATCGGGCGCAAGCTCAACATGATGGAGCAGGTGCTCGACGTGCCGGCCCAGGAGGTGATCACCCGGGACAACGCGACGGTGACCGTCAACGGGATCACCTTTTATCAGGTGCTCGACGCGGCTTCGGCAGCCTATGAGGTGGCCCAGCTCGAGCCCTCGATCCTCAATCTGACGATGACCAATATCCGTACGGTGATGGGCTCGATGGACCTCGACGAGCTCTTGAGCAACCGCGACGAGATCAATTCGCGGCTGCTGCATGTCGTCGATGCGGCGGTGTCGCCCTGGGGCGTCAAGATCACCCGGATCGAGATCAAGGATATCGATCCCCCCAAGGACCTCGTCGAATCGATGGGGCGGCAGATGAAGGCGGAACGCGAGAAACGGGCGACAATTCTTGAGGCCGAAGGGCGCCGGCAGAGCGCGATCCTGCAGGCCGAGGGCCAGAAGCAGGCGCAGGTGCTGGAAGCCGAAGGCCGTCGGGAAGCCGCGTTCCGCGACGCCGAGGCGCGCGAGCGTTCGGCCGAGGCGGAAGCCAAGGCGACTGCCGCGGTTTCGGAAGCCATTGCCAAGGGCGATGTGCAGGCGATCAACTATTTTGTCGCCAACAATTATATCAAGGCGCTCGAGGGGATCGCCAAGTCGCCGAACCAGAAGATCCTCATGCTGCCCGTGGAGGCAGCGAACGTGATCGGGGCGCTGGGCGGCATTGCCGAGATCGCCAAGGAAACCTTCGGCACCGGCGGCGATGGCGGCGGTTCGACGTCGTCGCGGCGCGGCGCGGGCCGACCGCCGAGCGCCGGCTAGGGATTACGGACGATGGATATCATCGGGCTGATATCGGCTTATGGCGGGTGGTCGTGGATCGTTGGGGGGCTGGTGCTGCTGGCGATCGAACTCGTCGCTCCCGGCGGTGTCTTCGTCTGGCTGGGGGCGGCGGCGGTAGCGACCGGGATCGCCAGCCTCATCCAGCCGCTCGACACAGCCTGGCAATGGGGCCTTTTCGGTCTATTGTCGCTGGTCCTGATCGCTTCCTGGCTCGGTTTCATGCGGCGGCGGCGGGACATGGTGACCAGCGACAAGCCGCTGCTCAACCAGAGGGCGGCGCAGATCGTGGGGCAGACAACCGAACTGAACGAAGCGATCAAGGGCGGTTTCGGGCGGGTGTCGATCGGCGATTCCACCTGGCGGGTCAAAGGGCCCGACCTGCCGGCGGGGCAAAAGGTCAAGGTGGTCGGGTTCGAAGGGGCGGTGCTGACCGTCGTGGCGGCGGATTAGCCCTCTTTTGCCGGACGCCTGAACCGCCGCGGAGCGGAGCCGGTCCCGGCGTGGGGCGGGCGGCGTTTTCAGCAATTGTTAACCATGATCGACAAAGGGTGAGCGGAGCCGTGCGAGGCGGGATTCGCGCGCGTTCGCCCGCTGGTTTTGCGCCGGGGCGGGGACTGCGGGGAGTAATCAGCCTTGATCGGCAGCCATGGTGTGAAGCGGGGTCGGATAAGAGGCGCGGTGGCGCTTCTGCTCCTCGGGCTGCCGGCGGCGGCTTTTGGCGCCGACGGGTCGGGGACGGACAATCCGGATCTGCTGCGCGGGCCGCTCGGGGCGGGCTGCATGGACGACAGGCTTTGCGCGGCCGATAACGGGCAGGAGGTGGCGGCGGCGGCCCCGGCGATCGCGCTCGATCCGACACTGAGGGCGGCCAAG
>Ga0307417_10000569_pt1 | contig 14969 bp, 15 predicted proteins | sample SalMarWE160210MG_2_FD_202514 | JGI IMG/M metagenome (GOLD analysis project Ga0307417, IMG submission 202514) | Salt marsh sediment microbial communities from the Plum Island Ecosystem LTER, Massachusetts, United States - WE1602-10 | ecosystem: Environmental > Aquatic > Marine > Intertidal zone...
GGCGCTGATCGTCGGAACGGGCGAGGCCGCGATCGCCCTCACAACCGCCTCCTCGTTGAACGCCCAGAGGTCCTCCACCGATCCACCCCCTCTTCCCACGATGACAAGATCGACCCCGCCGCGCGAGACAAGCGCGTTCATCGCCTGCGCGATATCCCCGGCAGCCCCTTCCCCCTGCACCAGCGCCGGGGCGAGCGTGATCCCGATCGGGGGCCACCTTCGCCGGGCGATGTGGATCATGTCCCGCAGCGCGGCGCCCTGCCTTGAGGTCACGATGCCTATGCGCGACGGGTATCGGGGAAGAGGCTTCTTCCTCGCTGGATCGAACAGCCCCTCGGCGGCGAGCCGCTCTTTCCTCTTCTCCAGCTCGAGCAGAAGGGAACCGAGTCCGCGCACCTCCACCGACTGGGCGTACAGCTGATACTCCCCCTTCCTCTCGTAGACGCCTACGGACCCCGTTACGACCACGAACTGGCCGTCCGTGATTTCTCCGAATATGTATCGTTCCCGGCCACGGAAGCAGACGACGCGGATCTGGGCACCCTCGTCCTTCAGGGAGAAGTATCGGTGGCCGGAAGGGTACAACCGGTAGTTAGACACTTCCCCCTCCACGCGGACGAACCGGAAGGCCCCCTCGAGGCAACCCTTGATGCGCGCGGTCAGCTCGGAAACGCTCAACACCCCCCGCGACGAGTCCTCCTCTCCGGAGGGAGCGACAGGCGGGAAGAGAGGGCCGTGCGAATCCCTTCTCACCCCGGTTTCTCCTTTGCGAACAGCTCGTCCAGCGTCACGGCCCGCACTCCTTCGGCATCGAGGTCGGCAACGAGGTCGAGGATCACCCGGAGGGACTCCCTTCGCCCGTGGCAGACGAGGACCGCCTTCCCCTTCTCTTTCGCGATCGACAACGCCCGCTTCCACTGGAGGCGCATCTCACCCGGTTCCATGTCGGTATCGAAAAAGACGTCGCGCCGGGCCACCGGGATCCCAGCCCTCAGGGCGGCCTGGACGGCGACCGAACGGGAGGTTGTCATGTTGTCCAGGAAAAACAGTCCCCGGGACTTGAGAAGAGCGGCAAATGCCGCCATCGATTCCGGATCTGCGGTAAACGCGGACCCCATGTGGTTGCTGGCGCCGGATGCCCAGGAGTTTTCATCGATCATCCGGGAGAGGAGGGCGTCCATCTCCTCCCGGCCCATCCCCCTGTGGAGACGGAAACCGTCGGTCCGGTCGGAGATGGGGCTTACCGGTTCCATCGGGACGTTGATCAGGACACCGAAGCCGCGCTCGTGCGCGGCCTTGGCGAGCCGGCGGGAGGAAGGGCCGAAGGGGATGACAGCCACCGTGATCTTTTCGGGGAATCTGAGCCACTCGGCGTCCCGCGTGGTGTCGTACCCGTTGTCGTCCACGACGATGGCAAGGCGGGGAGTCGGAACCTCCGTCGGCACGGCTTTCCCGTAAGGCTGCGTGATTCCCGGGGGGATCGCTGCCGGCGCCTCGGGCGCGCCTTGCGAGGGGAGGGCCGCCCGGTTCCTGCTTTCCCCCCCGGGCATGAGGACCGCCACGCCAATTGTGACCAGCCCCGCGAGAAACGCGCAGACCATCAAAGGTCCCCACCGCCATTTCCTTCCGGGGGCCCTTGCGCCGCTCCTTCCCTTCTTCCGACTCCTCATCCTTTCCTAAGAGGAAGCCACGTCAAGACGCTTTCGCCTTGTCCAGATAGCGGGACTTGAAGATCTCCCACCCCCTCAACAGTTCCACGGCCCTCTCGAGCTGGGTATCCTTGTCCTTGCCCGACTTCCCCCCCAAGTCCGGGGATGCGGATTCCTTCCCGTCTTTTTCTATCCCCGGTTCCTCCATTTTCCTCTTTCCCTCTTCCGCGGGTGAAACTCCCGTCCCCGGGACCTTCTCCGGCTCTTCCCCCTCTCCTTTGAGGTGGTGCCGGATATCCTTTTCCCGGATCGCATTCGGGTGTCCCGGCATGCCGTCCCGGCCGTCGCGCACGACGATGTCCGGCTCGATCCCCTTCGCCTGGATGGACCGTCCATTGGGCGTGTAGTATCTCGCCGTGGTAAGGCGAAGCGCAGACCCGTCCTCCAGGGGGAGAATCGTCTGGACCGACCCCTTGCCGAACGTCTGCGTCCCCAAAATGATCGCGCGGCCGTGATCCTGGAGAGCGCCCGCGACGATCTCGGACGCGGAGGCGGATCCGGCGTTCACCAGGACGACCATCGGGAAATCGCCGTACGTCCCCTCCTTGTGAGCGGAATACTTGTATTTCTGCGCCTCGAGGCGCCCGTCGGTATAGACGATGAGCCCCGAACCGATGAACTTGTCCGCCACCTTCACCGCCTGGTCCAGCAGCCCCCCCGGGTTGTTGCGCAGGTCGAGCACGAGGCCGCGCACGCCCCCCTTGTCCTTCATCCGCGCCTTGATCGCGTTTTCCAGCTCCGCGGTCGAATCCTGCTGGAACTGGAGGAGCTTGACGTAGCCGATCCCATCGCCCAAGTCTTTTGTCTTCACGCTCCTGATCTTGATGATGTCGCGCGTGATGGTGTACGGCAGCAACTCCCTGGCCCCCTCCCGCGCCACCCAGATCTTCACCTTCGTCCCCGGCTCGCCCCGCAGACGCTTGACGGCGTCCATCACGGTCATGTCCTTGGTGGGGTCGTCCTCGATTTTCACGATCTTGTCTCCCGCCAGCAACCCCGCGCGGTCCGCCGGAGTATCCTCGATGGGGGCGATGATGGTAAGGATGCCGTCCTTGATCCCGATCTCGATTCCCAGTCCTCCGAATACTCCTTTCGTCTCGACCTCCACCTGCTTCAGCATGTCCGGGGTCAGGTAGGAACTGTGCGGGTCCAGGTTCTGGAGCATCCCCTTGATGGCACCCCCCACGAGCTGGTCCATGTCGGGTTCTTCCACGTAGCTGGTCTGGATGGCGGAGAGAACATCCCCGAATATCTTGAGTTTTTCATAAACGACGTTGGCCTGCGCCGCAGGCCGGTCCAACAGGAGATCACTCGAGAGGAACCCCGCGAGAAACACGAAGATGACGACCGCAGGCCCCCACCACTTTTTCCCCTTCATTCAACTCCTCCTTCGATCCTTAAAATCGCGACACATGTCGGCGGCCATGCTCCTTTAGCGGGCAAGGGGGATCACGGCCATGGGGTCGATGGCGGTTCCCGCGGCCCGAAGTTCCAAGTATAGCACCGATTTCCCGTCGGGGCTTGCGGGAAGGCGACCGATGTTCTGCCCCGGCGCGACGACCTGCCCCTGGGCGACGCTGAACGATTCCGCCTTTCCGTACACGGAAAAGAGGCCGGTTCCGTGCTGGATGATGAGCACCTTGCCGAACCCGGATACCGTGCCCGAAAACACGACGTTCCCTTTCCCGATCGACCGGATCGGGGCTCCCGAGGCAGCCTCGATCTCCACCCCGAGATTCTCGACCTCGACGTCGAACACGGGATCCCGGTACTTTCCGAACGGCCCCACTACCCTGCCCCGCACGGGCGCGACAAGCCCTCCCGGAATGGACGAAAACTTCGAGGGGCCCGCCTTTCTGCCCTTCCGTGGACCACGCCGCTCCGCTTCCCGCACCTCGCGCTCGATCCGGGAGACGAGCGCCTTCATCCTGGCTACGCGCGCCCGGAGGGCCTTGACCTCCTTCTCCTTCCGTTCCTTCTGGCTCCTAATCCCCTGGAGCCGCTTCGCCTCTTTCTCCCCCTGGGTCAGGAGCAAAGTCCCCACCTTCTTTTCCCGGGAGATCTTCTTTTCCGACACGTGTACCTGGCGCTCGATCCCGGACAGCGCGTTCTCCTTCTTTTCCTTTTCGGCCGAGAGGCGCCCCATCTTCTGCGCTTCCGAAGCCAGCATCCTCGTCATGAGGTAGCGCAGCCTCTCTCCACGCACTTCCACGAGAGGCAGCCTCGCCGCCCCCTTCGCCCTCCGGAACGCCTGGAGTGCCGCCTGCTCCAGCTCGCGCTGCGTGCCCACCTGCTCCTGCTCGAGGGCGCGCACCTCGGACTCCGCCTTGTCCATATCCCGGGCGAGCGCCGAAAGTCTCCTGTCGATCCGCGCGATGCGGCGCCGCTGTGCGGCGAGCCGTTTCCGGATGTCGTCCACCTTGTTGCGCGCCGTCCGCTCCTGGCGAAGGGCCTGGTCGAGTTCGGCCGCCGCCTCCTCCGCCTTCTTCCGCATCTCGGTAAGACGCGCCTTCTCCCGGCGCAGCCTATCCTGTGTGCTGCCCCCGAAGGAAACTCCGGGTGGCAGCAGGAAGGCGGCGATCATCACCACGCAGAGCGCGAATCTGGCCGACGGCGGAAAAACCGTCATCTCCCCTTCGGATAGGCTGCGCGCCACCCGGACAGGGACGCCAGTCCGGGGAAGATCGAGGCGGACAGAAGGAAGACGCACACGGCGGGAAGAAACCTCACGTCGAGCAATTCCCGCGCCGGTCCCACCACGGTACGGAAGAGGGAGAACCGGCCGGAGGCAAGAAGGAGAACAAAGAAAGAGGCGCCGGTGGCGAGAGCCGCGACGACACCGCCGGCGAGGAAGGCACCGGCGGCGCGCCTCAGGGAGATTCGGCTGCCCGGGATTCCCCTTTCGGCGAGGAACGAAACATCGGGGAAAAGCCTTGCCGCGCGGGTTCTCTCCTGCATCGCCAGGATCGCCAGGAAGGAGACGCACACCAGGGCGAAACCGGACCAGAGCAGGGCGTTGGCCCATCGCTTCATCCGCAGCAGCCCCGGCATGACATCTCCGCCCGAGAGGATCTTCTCCACCTGGGACAAAGGAGTAAGCGCCGATCGAACCTCCGCGATTCCCTCTTCAGACATCCGCTCAGGCCGGAGCCCTATCTCCACGTATCCGGGAAGGGGGTTCTTTCCCTCGCTGCGAATCGTCTCGAGCCCGGGATAGGCCACCAGGAACTCCTCCCATGCCTCATCCGGTGTCCGGTAGTGCGCCTCCCGGACCGGCGCCAATACCGCGACTTTCGCCGCAATGCCCTCCCCCTCCTCGTCGGGTACGCCGACGCGCATCATGGCCGTGATCGTGTACTGGCTGGAGAGGAACCGGTTGACGCCCCCGGACAGAAGCATCGTCAGGAAATACAGGGCGGCGAGGAAACAGAGAAGGAACCGTACGGCGGCTTCCTTCCGCATCGACCCGCTGTGGAGGCTCCAGTCGATCCACCAAAGGGAGGGGCCGCTCACTCCCACCCTCCCGTCTGCTCCGGAAGGGACTCGACCGGCGGCGGTTCCACCACCGCCTTGCGGACCGGGCGCGGACCTCCCAGACGGTAAAGGAGGAACGGTCCCGCGCAGCGGGGGGAATACACTGTTGCCGCCCGCCATTTTTCGGGCAGCCGCCGCTCCATCATGAGGATCGTCCTATCTTCCCTGGCCAGTGCGTGCAACAGCCCCCCCAGCCTGTCCGCCCATTCGCTCCCCGCGTTCTCGAGGACCATGTCGAGGAACAGATACCGGGGGTTGCGGAAAAGTTCCACCGCAAGCGCGACCCGGGTCCGCTCCGATGACGACAAGGAGGACACCTCCTCTCCTTCCAATCCGGAAAGCCCCACCAGCGGGAGCAGTTCCGCCATCCGGCCCTCCTGTTCCGCAGCCGGCACCCCCTCTGCGGCAAGGGCCGACCGGCGGAAAAGGTCAACCACCGTCTTCCCCGCCTCCCTGGAAAACGATTCCGGGACCACGCCCGAGTCCGTGCGGAACCGCCGGTTGTGTTCCGGGCTGCCCCGGTATAACGACTCTCCACCCACGACGACATCCCCGAAATCGGGACGCCTTTCCCCCCTGAGAATTCGCATGAAAAAGGTTTTCCCGCAGGAAGGGGGGCCGGTCACGACCCACATCTCGCTTTTCCCCGCGGCAAGATCGAGCCCCTCCCAGAGGGTCTGCCCCCGCGAGACGACGCCGACGCGGAACGCCTCAATCATCTTTCGTCGCGTCCTGCACCGGCGATTCGAACGCTCCGGAGAACAGGTTGCGGATCTCGTCGAGATGCTGCACTTTCATCCGCTCACGGAGGGATTCTTCCCAGTCCGGCCGGGAGAGCAGATCGTCGTATGGTATGCGGACGGTGGACAGGATCACCCCGCCGAGGAAGATGTGGGTGATGATCATCGGGTTTTTCCGCCCGCCGTCCTCCGTCTGGATATGGTAGGTCTTCCCCTTGTATTTGAGGTTATGGTTGAACCCCGAAAGCATCCGGAACTGCGATGAGGTCATCCCGTATCACTCTCCTAGGATTTCTCGATTGGTTCCTGTGCCGAGCAGGCCGTTCCTTCCATCCTCCCCGCGCGTATCGCCGGATGCAAGGAGGAAGTTGCGGCCGATCAGAGCGTCACCTTTTCCACGGCGTCCATCCCCGCCCCGTAGAACGACTCCCCCACGGTCCGGAAGTGCTCCGGATCGTCGGTGACCAGGAAGGACACACCGGGACTGTCGCCTTCCCGCTTCCGCCCCTCCTCCGAAAGGAGGATGTCCACGACACGCGCCGCCTCCTCCCCGGAGTCGATCAGCACCGTAGCCTCCCCCAGGAATTCCCTGATCAGAGTCTTGAGCACGGGGTAGTGCGTGCACCCGAGGATCAGGGCGTCCGGCGGTTCCGACCGGTACGGCGCGAGATATTCGGCGATCACGGCGCGCGTCACGGGCGTATCGACCCATCCTTCCTCGGTAAGAGCGACGAGGAGGGGGCACGGCCTGCTCACGACACGGACGGCGGGGACCGCAGCGCGCAGCGCCTTTTCGTACGCCCCCGACCGGATCGTGCCGGCGGTTCCGATCACCCCGATACACTGCCGTTTCGGAAGGGAGGCGACGCGGCGCACGCACGGATCCACCATTCCGACGACAGGGATCTTGTAGATCTTCCGCAGAACGGGAAGGGAAAGCGACGAGGCCGTGTTGCACGCCGCCACGAGCATCTTGATGTCGTGCTGCGTGATGAGGTAGTTGGCAATCTCGATGGAATACCGCGTGACGGTCTCCCGGGACTTCGTCCCGTAGGGAACCCGGGCCGTGTCGCCGACGTACAGGAAACGCTCCCCGGGAAGCGAGCGCGCCAGCTCCCGAAGCACGGTCAATCCGCCCACCCCCGAATCGAACACCCCGACGGGCCGATCCACATCCTCTCCTAATCCTTTGATTTTCCTACCTTAAGACGCTATCGTATCCTTGTCAACCGAACGCCCGTGGAAGGGGGTGCGCCGTGCGGGAAATCATCGACTTTCTGGTCAACGCGCAAGTGGTCGGATTTTTGACCGATCCCCGGGTCATGTTCGCCGGGGGTGCACTCTTTCTCCTCTCCCTGGTCATGAGGTGGAAAGTCGTGGGCATAAGCCTCTTCGCGGTGGCGGCCCTGGTGGCCGTCGCGCGGTATTCTAAACTCGCCGAGGGGAAGGCGGCCATGGATACGAACATGCTGGTGTTCGCCATCGGCTCTTTCCTGGTCATCGTCGTTGTCATCTACTTCTTCTTCATCCGAGGCGACTGAGATCTCCCGCGTAGGCTTCACCACGACGATTCCGGTCGAGGTCCTGTTTGCAGGCGGGCACACTCCCGTAGACCTCAACAACCTCTTCATCGCCTCCCCCCGACCTGCCGAGTACGTTCGACTCGCCGAGTCCGACGGCTTCCCCCGGAACAGCTGCGGATGGGTCAAGGGAATCTACGGCGTGGTGCGCCGGCACGTCGTAACGGACGTAATCGGCGTGGCCCAGGGCGATTGCAGCTTCACACAGGCGCTCATGGAGGTCCTCCAGTACCGGGGAGTTACGATCACTCCTTTCTCCTTTCCGTACGACCGGGACCATCGCACGATCTCCCTCGAGATTCGTAAACTGGCCCATCGGTTCGGAACGACGGTCGCGCGGGCAGGAAGGTGGAAACGAAAACTGGACGCCGTCCGCCGGGCGGCCCACGAGATCGATCGCCTGACCTGGGAAGAGGGGAAAGTGACCGGAGAGGAGAACCACTTCTGGCTGGTCAATTGCTCGGATTTCGAGGGGGACCCGGAGGGATACGAGCGTAGGGCCCTCGCGTTTCTTGCCGGCGCGCGGCAGCGGACGCCCCGTCGCGACCTGATACCGATCGCCTTCGTCGGCGTCCCTCCCATCACCTCCGGCCTGCACGCCTTTTTCGAGGAGACGGGGGGTCGTGCGGTACTGAACGAGGTGCAACGGCAGTTTGCGATGCCCAATGCCACGCGGACACTCACCGAGCAGTACCGGGAATATACCTACCCTTACTCCTTCTTCGAGCGTCTGGCCGACATCCGCCAGGAAACGGCACGGCGGGGCGTGCGGGGGGTCGTCCACTACGTCCAGTCGTTCTGCTTCCGCCAGATCGAGGACATCCTGCTGCGTGAGGAGATCGGCCTCCCTGTCCTTACGCTGGAAGGAGACGAGCCGGGCCCCCTGGACGGACGGACGAAGATCCGGATCCAGGCGTTCCTCGAAATGCTTCGCTGACGCCGCGCCGATGACCGGGGACCCGGGACGAATCCCCTTCCAATAAAAAAGGGCCCGGTCTCCCGTGCCCTTCCCCGATGCATCATCTGTCGTTATCCCGCCGAAATCGAGGGGGCCCCGGCCTCCAGGGGGTCGTTTCCGAAGAGGCCGTGCACCGAGAGGGGCGATGCGCCCCGTCCGGCGAGGCGCCCGACCGAGGCGTACCCGATGCGGTACGGTGAGGGAGGGCAACGAAGTCGGCGGGGATGCAGCGGACCTCGAATGCCGGTATCTGAGGGAATGGTCCCTTGGAGGCCGGTTACCAAACCCCGGTTTTAATGTACTCGTGGATCGCGTCCGCCGCCTTTCGGCCCGCGCCCATGGCGAGGATGACGGTGGCCGCCCCGATGACGATGTCGCCGCCGGCGAAGACACCCTTCTTGCTCGTCTTGCCGGTCTCCTGGTCGGCCAGGATGTTTCCCCACTTGTTCGTGTCGAGGCCCGGGGTGGTGGCGGGGACCAGGGGGTTGGCCCCGTTGCCGATCGACATGACGACCGTGTCCACCGCGAGGCGGAACTCCGATCCCTTGACGGGGACGGGACGGCGACGGCCCGACGCGTCCGGCTCGCCCAGTTCCATCCGCTGGCACTCGGCCTCGGTAACCCACGCCTCCTCGTTCCCGAGGAACCGCAAGGGGTTTGTAAGAAGGTGAAACTCGATCCCCTCCTCCTCGGCGTGGTGGATCTCCTCGATGCGAGCGGGCATTTCTTTCTTCGATCGCCGGTACACGACGTAGACCTTTTCCGCACCCATCCGCAGAGCCGTGCGAGCGGCGTCCATCGCCACGTTTCCGCCGCCGACCACTGCGACGTGCTTCCCCTTCGTCACCGGTGTGTCTGCCTCGGGGAACAGGTAGGCCTTCATCAGGTTGGCGCGGGTGAGGTACTCGTTGGCCGAATAGATCCCGTTCAGATTCTCTCCCGGGATGTTCATGAAGTACGGAAGCCCCGCCCCGGTCCCGATGAAGCAGGCGTGGAACCCCTCTTCCTCAAGAAGTTCGTCGATCGTGATCGTCTTGCCGATGACGACGTCGCACTCGAGCTTGGCGCCCAGGCTGCAGATGTAATCCACTTCCGACTGCACGATGTCCTTCGGGAGCCGGAATTCCGGGATCCCGTACATGAGCACGCCGCCCGGCTTGTGCAGGGCCTCGAATATGGTGACATCGTGCCCCTTCTGGACGAGGTCCCCCGCAACGGTCAGGCCCGCCGGGCCCGCCCCGACGATCGCGACGCGCTTTCCCGTGGAAGATGCGACCTCGGGGACCACCACGTTGCCGGTGACTCGCTCGAAGTCCGCGACGAATCGCTCCAGGCGACCGATGGCGACCGGCTCGCCCTTCTTGCTCAATACGCATGGCATCTCGCACTGCTCCTCCTGGGGGCAGACGCGGCCGCACACCGCGGGGAGCGTGTTGTCCTCCTTGATCTTCCGGGCGGCCTCGATGAACTTGCCCTGACGAACGAGGTCGATGAACTCGGGGATCTTGATGTTGACCGGGCACCCCTTGACGCACGCCGGGTTCTTGCACTGGATGCAGCGTGTCGCCTCCATGATGGCCAGGTCGGGGGTAAGCCCGAAGGGGACTTCCCGAAAATTGCTCCTTCGTACTTCCGGGGGCTGCTCCGGCATCGGCTGCCGGGGAATGCTGAACGGCTTGGGGCGAGGGGCAGGCTTCGCGTCGACCATTACCTTCCCCCTCCCGTCGTAACGGGCGCAGCGCCCGGAGCGCCCGCCGGAGCCTTCGTCCCCGCGCACTTGCCGTCCTTATGCTCAAAGCGTTCCATTGCCGCCTTTTCTTCCTTCAGGTAGGCGCGATTGCGCAGGGTCAGTTCCTTGAAATCGACCTCGTGCCCGTCGAACTCCGGACCGTCGACGCAGACGAACCTGGTCGTCCCCCCCACGGTCACCCGGCACGCGCCGCACATTCCCGTGGCGTCCACCATGATGGGGTTCAGGCTCACCACCGTCTTGATCTCGTGGGGCCGGGTCACATCGGTCACCGCCCGCATCATGGGGACCGGCCCGATGGCGATGCACAGTCCGATCTTCTCCCCGGCGTCGATCAGTTCCTGCAGGGCCGTGGTGACGAATCCCTTCCTGGCGTACGAGCCGTCGTCGGTCGTGACGACCAGGGTGTCGCTGATCGCTTTCATCTCCTCCTCGAGAATGAGCAGGTCCTTCGTCCTCGCCCCGACGATCGAGATCAGCCGGTTCCCGGCGTTCTTGATGGCCGTCGCAATGGGGAGCAGAGGGGCCGCGCCGATCCCGCCGCCGATGCCGACGACGGTGCCGAAGTTCTCGATGTGCGTCGGCAGCCCAAGTGGACCGACGACATCCTGGAGGGTCTCCCCGGGCATCATCTTGGCCAGCTCCGCGGTCGATTTTCCGACCGCCTGGTAGATGATGGTCACCGTCCCTTCGGCGGGGTCCGAATTCACGATCGTCAAGGGAATCCGCTCGCTCATTTCCCCTTTGCGGATCACGAGGAACTGCCCCGCCTTCCTCTTGCGCGCGATCCGGGGCGCCTGGATCTTCTGGAGGAAGACGTTCTTGGCGATCTCTTTGCTTTCGGTGACTGTGAACAACGGGTGTCCTCCGTGCCCGCCGTGAGGCCGCCGGTCTGTAGCGTGAAATTGTGACCTTGGCAGGACTTGAGCCGGTCTAGAGTCCGGAAATCGTATCGTTTTCCCCCGTTGAAATCAAGGGGAAAAAACCGCCCGGATATCCCGCCAGAGAAGGTCGATCCCCGCTCGGGTCCTGGCCGAGACGAGCACCGGAGGTCCCCCCCGGGAAAGCCACGGCGGGCCCGTGAAATGCGAGGAAAGAATCGGAATCTCCCTCGGCTTGACCTTGTCGGCCTTCATGCCCACGAAGCGGTACGCGACCCCAAGAGAGGAGAGGTATTCCGCGAGCATCTCCTCGTCCTCCTGCGGCCCTCTCCGGATATCCACCAGGACGTAGACCTTCCGCAGGAGGCGGCAGCCGGAAAAATACCCCTCCATCAGATTCTTCCACCCCTCGCGCTCCCCCCGGGAAACCTTCGCGAACCCGTACCCTGGAAGATCGGCGAAGACGAACCGCTCTTCGATCTCGAAGAACGCGATCCCGCGGGTTCTGCCGGGCGTCTTTCCGACGCGGGCAAGCCGCGAGTGCCCCACCAGTGCGTTTAACAGAGACGATTTGCCGACGTTGGACCGCCCCGCGAACGCCACCTGCGGGAGAGTGACCTGCGGCCACGAGTCGCCCGTCGGGTCGAAAAGGAGGAATCGGGGCGAACCGGCCATTCCTCGGTTCCCTCACTTGGCCAGAGCGGCATGGACGGCCTTATCGAGCGTATCCTCCGCGACCCGACCCGTTCCGGCGAAGGCGATCCTTCCAGACCCGTCCACGATGTACAGGGTGGGCATCTCCGTCACCCGGTACCCGTCCGCGACCCGGAACACCTGCCGGTCGGACACTTCGTCGAGGAGTACACGGAAGGAGTACCCTTCCTGTTTCGCAACCCCGGCGACCGTACGTTTCAGGATTTCCCCGTCCAGGCAGATGGCTATCACATCCACGCGGCCGCCATACCGTTCCTGGATCCTCTGGAGGATCGCCAGTTCATCGCGGCACGGGTCGCAGAACACGGAAAAAAAGGCGAGGAGGAGCGGCTTCCCGCTCTCTGCCCCGCCGTAGAAATACGACCCCCCGGACACTTCCGCAAGACGAAACGCGGGGGCGGCGTCCCCCACCGCAAGCAACGGGACCCTTTCCGCTACGCCCGTCTCTACCCCCGCCGGAGGTGTCTCCTTTTCCTGGGACAACGCCTGCCCGCCAGCCAGAAGGAGAACCCCTGCGGCGAAAAGGAGCACCGCGCGGGCCTTGCGCCCCATCGAACGCCTCCTACACGCCGGCAAGCACCTTCTCGTTCACCTTGATCGTCGCCTTCTTCTTCAGCTTCTCGATATAGTCATTCATCGCGGTTTTCCGCTTCTCGCTGCGCAAGAACCCCCGAAGCTGCTCCTTGACCATCTCCAAGGGAACCTTCTTCCCGTTCTGGACGAACATCTCGGGGTGCTCGTTGTAATAGGCACCGACCTCATCATCCCCCACCGGGGGCTCGTCCCCCATGATCTTCGCCGCCAGCATGTTGATGAGGATCGTCCTCTCGATATCCTCGCGGGTGATCTTGTACCAATCGGACCTCTCGATCCCCTGCTTCTTCGCATAGGCGGCGAGTGAACTGCCGCTGGTTTCCCGGGTCAGCATACGGTTGATCGCCACGGGGTTGCGAGCCATGGACTGCCCGTCGTGCCCCCCCCCTATCGACTGCTCCAGATCCGCTCTCACGTCCCCGTAGGTGACGTTGTCCCCGGCGGCGGTCGCCAGGACGGCATTGTCCGGGACCGTTCCGCCACTGCCGATCTTGTCCACCATCTCCTGGTGGATCGTGGCAGGGAACTCTTTTTTTGCGGCATCGATCAATTCTTCCTGGACTTTCCGAATCTTCGCCCGGGTAACCGAGCGCCCCGCCTGGATGTTCGCGGTATTGTCGGTAAGGGTGTTGTCGGCAGCCATTATCTTCTTCGCCTCGGCCTGGATTTCCTCCTGGGATACCTTTGCCTTGGAGTCGATCTCCTTCCGCAAGAGCGCCGTGATCAGAGCGGTCTTCTCGCTCCCATCCAGGGCGTTCCGGAATTCGTCCGTGTTGTCCAACCCCTGCGCCCGGGCGTCCTGGGCGAGGAGACGGCCCGCGATCAGCCGGTCGAGGAACTGCCTTTTCTGCTCCAACGTGACTCCCGGAACGGAGGTCATTCCCCCGCGCATACCGAGAAACTCCCGAAGCTCGGTCACCTTGATCGCGTTGCCGTTTACCTCGGCAACCGTCTCATCTTTCGGTTGCTGCTTGGAGCATGCCGATACGCTGAATGCAATGGCAGCGATGGCCAGGAACAATATGCCTCGAAAAAACGATCTCCTCACGGTTATTCTCCTCTGTCCTGGGGGTTGTCAAGAAATGCCGACCAGGGGATTAGAACACAATCCATCCCCCGGATTCAATGCCGGATCCGCGGTGGCAGGTACACCCCTAATTGGCTTTGGGCAAGGATGCGGGATCCTCCTGGACATCGGCGGCACCTTTCGCGGCGAGATCCCCCGAGGCGAAGTGCGCAAGGCCGCGGCAGCCGCTGTGCGCAATGCAGGAATCGCAATCGATGGGCACCGAGTGGAGCGCCTCGACGATGCGCTGCCGTGCCGCCGAACACCATATCTGTTCGAAGGGCGTCTCGAGAAGATTCCCCAGGCGTATGGGGATGGAGTCGCAAGGGTAGACATTGCCTTCCCAGTTTACATATGCAAGTCGGGTCCCCGCCTCGCAGCCGGAGAACTCGATGCGCTCTCTCCCCCCCCCGTCCGGAAAGACGCTCCGCAAGGCACGGTAGAGAAAGAAATCGTGGATGACGAGCCGCTTCCCATTGAAAGGAACCGGGGAGATCGCGATTTTCTCCGACACCTCCCGGATCTGTTCGGCGCGGGGGACCGGGATATGTCCCTTCGCTGCGAGCGCACGGACGGCATTGATGTTGGGAAGATGCAATTCCTCTGCCGTACTTTCCGCGAAATCCTCGAGAATTTTCGGAAGCAGGAGTACGGTCTCCTCTTCCGGCGTAAACGATACCGCCCGCGCGTCCCTGGGGATGCAGTGAGAAAACGACTTGCCCCCCTCGAAGGCCCACAGGAAGGTTATGGGATAGCCCCAGCGTGCGGCTGCGGTGGCCCTGGCGGTAAGCCCCACCGTCGCTTCCACTTTCGGGTGAATCTTGTGGATTTCGGTTACGATGGCGGACAGTTCCGAAATCCCCCTGTCACCCTCGAACCGCAGCTCCACGACCTTCGGCGCGATCTCACGGATCTGCCGGGCGATCCGTTTGGTACGCCCGATCCGTCCCCGGAAATCGACGTCCCAACGTATGCGAATCGGCAATGGGAATTCCAAATGACCCCTCACAGCAAAATATCGGTTGAATTATAACCGATAAAACTGCAACTGCCCCGCCCCGGAGAATAATTCTCATTTCCCGCTGCACCCGGATCTTCCATCCCCGGACGGGTGCTTTCGTTTGATACTGAAAATTTTTCTCTTGTTATTCTCTCGCCGGGGGGGGAATGGAATCCCGCTAAACGGCCTTCCTGGGCGAAGGCAAACACCTGTCTCGTGATCTTGGCAGGCTAAATGAAAATCATTTGGCCGTCCACCGGGGCGCCGCGGGTCCGGAATCCCCGGAAAGCGTTACCCACCCCTTCCCCTCGATATCCTTCAGAAATTCCATCACGTCGGCCTGCATCTCCCCGGGATCGGCGTGAAAGAGGGGGGCGATTTCGGCAGCGATCGTTTCGACCTGCCTGATCCCGTTGATCCGGGTCCAGATTTCCGCCCCCGGA
>Ga0307417_10000570_pt1 | contig 14946 bp, 14 predicted proteins | sample SalMarWE160210MG_2_FD_202514 | JGI IMG/M metagenome (GOLD analysis project Ga0307417, IMG submission 202514) | Salt marsh sediment microbial communities from the Plum Island Ecosystem LTER, Massachusetts, United States - WE1602-10 | ecosystem: Environmental > Aquatic > Marine > Intertidal zone...
CGGTTCGATCGACAGGGGCTTGCTCGACCGCCCATGGGCGCTGAATGGCGCGCCCACTCCCCGTGCGGCGAGAACCTTCACACGGCTGACTTCGACTACTTGCCCGAGCCGCCCCCGTCCAGGCGCTCGATCAGCGCTTGATTGAGCCGGGTGTACTCGGCCTTCAGGTCCGGCGACGACGTCGCGGCGCCGGCCATCGACTTGCGCGCCGCATCGAGCGCGCCCTCCCTGTTTCCCTGTTTCGCGAGGATGAGCGCCTTGCGATGCAGCAGGCCGATGTGTTTCGGATTCTCTTCAACCGCCGCGGTGATCCACTCGGCCGCCTTGTCGATGTCGAGGTCGTTCTCGTAGTAGAACATCGCCGCTCGCAGGTAGGGCTTCTTCCCCTCGGCTTTCATCGCCGCTTCGATCTGCGGCACGACCTGTGCCACCACATCGACCTCGATCCGCACCGGAACGCGTGTGCGCGCCCAGACGATGTTCATGGTCGCGGCGTTGGACGTGAGGTCGTTGAAGGTAATGGCGAACGTCTCGGCAGGATCGGCCGGGCGCGCCGCCTTGACGTTGACTCGGGCCACGTCATTGGCCGGATCGTAGGAGTAGGCGCCCCACTGCTGCTGGAACCTCTGAAGAATCACCGTCCACTCGGACGGCCGCGGAATCGTGAACAACTCATAGGTTCCGGCCGGGACATCGACCCCGCCCACCTTGACCGGGGTGCTGAATCTGATCCGGGTTGCGTTGTCGGCGCCGGTGCGCCAGACCTTTTCGTAGGGGACCAGCTCTCCGAAGATCTTTCGCCCCTTCACCCCGGGCCGGCTGTAGGCGACTTCGACCTCGGTGGCCCCGATGAACTGGAGCACGGAGGCCTGGGGATTGGTGGGCGGAACGATCTGCGCCGGCGGCAGGAGTGATGGCTCGGCGGAGGCGCTCTGAACCATGGCGACGAGCAGGGCACAGGCAGTCAGCATGCGCAGCTTCATGGAAGTCCTCTCATCGTGGGCGTGAACAGGGCCCGGAGTCATCGGGACAGTGAGGGCGACCGCGTTGGAATCGCATCGCGTGATCGCTGGACCTTCATCCGATTCATCGCGGCATGTGACAGGTCGCGGTCAACTTCGCTTGCAGCGGATCACGGTTGGGGCGGGCCGGGCCGTCGGCCCCACGCAGACACGCCGGAGCGGATCCATCCGCCCCGGCGTTCGATCACTCGAGTGACTTGAACTGCGACTGCTTCAGCTACTTCTTTACCACATCTGCTTCGATACTGTCCGCGAGCACCGTCGCCTTGTTCTTCGAGACCTCGAAGAACCCGCCGTTCACGCGATACAGCGTATCCTGCCCGGCCTGGCGCACGGTGAGCGTGCCTTCCTGCATCCCGGTCACCAGCGCCGCGTGATGCGCAAGCACGCCCAGATAGCCCTCGCTGCCCGGCACCTGCACGTACTCCACCTGGCCCTCGAACACCGCCCGTTCGGGCGTCAGAATGCTGAGATCGAACTCGCTCGCCATCGCGTTACGCCGTCGCCTTCATCTCTTCGGCGGCCGCCAGCACCTCGTCGATGCCGCCCTTCATGTAGAACGCCTGTTCGGGCAGATCGTCCAACTCACCGGCGACGATCATCTTGAAACCCCTGATCGTGTCCTCGAGCTTCACGTACTTGCCGGGCAGGCCGGTGAATGCCTCGGCCACGAACATCGGCTGCGACAGGAACCGCTGAATTCGGCGCGCGCGTGCCACCGAGGTCTTGTCGTCGTCCGACAGCTCGTCCATGCCGAGAATGGCGATGATGTCCTGTAGATCCTTGTAGCGTTGCAGAATGTTCTGGACCTGACGCGCCACCGTGTAGTGCTCCTCGCCCACGATTTGCGGGTCGAGGATCCGCGAGGTCGAGCCGAGCGGGTCCACGGCAGGGTAGATGCCCAGCTCCGAGATCGCGCGGTCGAGCACCGTCGTCGCGTCGAGGTGCGCGAATGCGGTCGCCGGTGCGGGATCGGTCAGGTCGTCGGCGGGCACGTAGATCGCCTGCACCGACGTGATCGAGCCCTTCTTGGTGGTGGTGATGCGCTCCTGGAGCGCGCCCATCTCGGTCGAGAGCGTGGGCTGGTAGCCCACGGCGCTCGGCATGCGGCCGAGCAGCGCCGACACCTCTGAGCCCGCCTGCGTGAAACGGAAGATGTTGTCGATGAAGAGCAGCACGTCCTGGCCGCGCTCGTCGCGAAAGTACTCGGCCATCGTGACGCCGGTGAGCCCCACGCGCAGGCGCGCGCCGGGCGGCTCGTTCATCTGGCCGAACACCATCACCGTCTTCTCGATGACGCCCGATTCCGTCATTTCCCGATAGAGGTCGTTGCCTTCGCGGGTGCGCTCGCCCACGCCGGCGAACACCGAGAATCCACCGTGCTCGGTGGCGATGTTGCGGATCAGCTCCTGAATGAGCACCGTCTTGCCCACGCCGGCGCCGCCGAACAGCCCGACCTTGCCGCCGCGCTGGTACGGCGCGAGCAGGTCGACAACCTTGATGCCGGTTTCGAACAGCTGCTTTTCGGTCTCCTGTTCATCGAATGTCGGCGCCGGACGATGGATCGGCATCCGCATGTCGGTCTTCACGGGGCCCTTGCCGTCGATCGTCTCGCCGGTCAGGTTGAAGATCCGACCGAGACACGCCTCGCCTACCGGCACCGTGATCGGCGCGCCGGTATCGGTCGCCTCCATGCCGCGCACCAGACCGTCGGTCGAATCCATGGCGATGCAGCGGACGATGTTGTCGCCCACGTGCAGCGCGACCTCGACGGTCAGGTGAATCCCGCGGGACTTGTCCTCGATTACAATCGCGTTGTAGATCTTCGGAAGCTTGTCGGGATCGAAAGCCACATCGACGGTGGGTCCGATCACCTGCACGATCTTGCCGACGTTCATGAGTTCTCCTACTTCAACGCTTCCGCGCCGCCGACGAGCTCCGCGATTTCGCGGGTGATCGCCGCCTGGCGCAGGCGGTTTCGCGTGAGGGTCAGACTGTCCACCAGTTCGCCCGCGTTCTTGCGGGCAGAGCCCATGGCCACCATACGCGCCGAGTGTTCCGAGGCCAGCGCGTCGGCCATCGACGCGTAGAGCTTCGCCGTCGCGTAGCGGGGCAGCAGCTCGCCGAAGATCTGCTCGGCATTGGGTTCGAAGATCATGCCGGCATCCTTGTTGCCACCCACCGCCGAGCTGCCGACCGGCAGGAATGCCTCGACCAGCACCTTGCGCACGAGCGCGTTCACGAAGTGCGTGTAAACGACCTCGACCCGATCGACCCTTCCGCTGACGAACATCTCGGTCAGGTCGTCGGTGAGCCTGCGGGCGAAGTCGAGACTCGCCTCGCCGGGCAGCTCCGTGTGCACGACGAGCGTGGGGATCTGGCGCCGTCGAAAGAAGTCGCGCGCCTTGCGGCCGAGCGCGACGATCTGGATCGCCCCCGGCGCGGCCTCGCGCACCCGGCCCTCGGCGTAGCGCAGCACATTCGCGTTGTAGGTCCCGGCGAAACCGCGGTCGGCGGTCACCACCACCAGCGCGGTCGTACGGACCTCGCGCGCCCGGAACAAGGGATGGTCCAGCTCGGACGCCGCACCCGCCAGGTTTTCGAGCATTTCGGTGATCTTCTGCGAGTAGGGGCTCGCGGCCTGGGCGCGTTGCTGCGCACGACGCAGCTTCGCCGCGGCCACCATCTCCATGGCCTTGAAGATCTGCTGCATGCTCTTCGTGGCGCGAATGCGCCGGCGAATGTCCTTGAGGGAAGCCATCGGCTAGGCCTTGAACTCCGCCTTGAACGCCTTGCACGCTTCGTGCAGACGCGCTTCGTCGTCCTTCGAGATCACGCCGTTCGTCCGGATGTTGTGCGGCAGCTCGGGGTACTTCTCGGCCACGAACTCCAGCCACTCCGACTCGAAGCGCCGAACCGCATGCACGGGCACGCTGTCCAGATACGCGTTGGCGCCCGCCCAGATCGAAATCACCTGGTTCTCGACCGCCATCGGCTGGAACTGGCCCTGCTTGAGCAGCTCGACCATGCGCTCACCGCGGGTGAGCTGTGCCTGGGTCGCTTTGTCGAGGTCCGAGCCGAACTGCGCGAACGCCGCGAGCGCGCGATACTGCGCCAGATCGAGACGCAGGCGACCCGCTACCTGCCGCATGGCCTTGATCTGCGCGTTGCCACCGACGCGTGACACCGAAATGCCGACGTTGATGGCGGGGCGCACGCCCGAGTAGAACAGGTCGCCCTCGAGGAAGATCTGGCCGTCGGTGATCGAGATCACGTTGGTCGGAATGTACGCCGACACGTCGCCGGCCTGCGTTTCGATGAACGGCAGCGCGGTCAGCGAACCGCCGCCCTCTTCGTCGGAGAGCTTGCAGGCGCGCTCGAGCAGGCGTGAGTGCAGGTAGAACACGTCGCCCGGGTACGCTTCGCGGCCCGGCGGGCGGCGCAGCAGCAGCGCGAGCTGACGATACGCCGTCGCGTGCTTGGAAAGATCGTCGTACACACACAGCGCGTGACCGCCCGCGTACGTGAACCATTCGCCGATCGAAACGCCCGCGTAGGGCGCGATGTACTGGAGCGGGGCCGGTTCCGACGCCGAGGCGGTGACGACCACGGTGTACTCCATGGCGCCATACTTCTCGAGCGTGGCGACCACGTTGGCGACGGTCGATTCCTTCTGACCGATCGCGACGTAGACACAGATCACGCCCTTGCCCCTCTGATTGATGATCGTGTCGATCGCGATCGTGGTCTTGCCGGTCTGGCGATCGCCGATGATGAGTTCTCGCTGGCCGCGGCCGATCGGGATCATCGCGTCGATCGCCTTGATGCCGGTCTGCAGCGGCTCCTTCACGGGCTGGCGATCGATGACGCCCGGCGCTTTGATCTCGAGATTTCGGAACTCGTCCGAGCCGATCGGGCCCTTGCCGTCGACCGGCTGGCCGATCGCGTTCACCACGCGTCCGATCATCGCCTTGCCGACAGGCACCGACGCGATTCGGCCGGTGCGCTCGACCCGATCGCCTTCCTTGATGTTCTTGTCGCTGCCGAACAATACGGCGCCGACGCTGTCCTCTTCGAGGTTCAGGACCAGGCCCATGACGTCGCCGGGGAACTTGAGCAGCTCTCCGGCCATGGCGTCCTCGAGTCCCCAGAGGCGCGCGATCCCGTCGCCGACCGAGAGCACGGTACCGACGCTCTTGGTCTCGATCTTGGCCTCGTAGCGTTCGAGTTCCTGCGCCAGGATGGCGCTGACTTCTTCCGGTTTGAATGCCATTGGGAACGACCCCGTTCGTATGTGTTGTTTCGAACTGCGCCTAGACGCTCACTTCGAGCAGCTGGTGTTCGATCGACTCGAGCAGCGTGCGCACCGAACGATCGACCACGCGATCGCCGATGCGTACGAGTGCGCCACCGAGAAGTTCCGCCTCCACGCTCGTTGTGAGCTTCACTTTCTTCTTCGTGTAGTTCTCGAGCACCGTCAGCAGCTTCGTCGATTCGTCCGCCAGAAGCGGGACCGCACTCACGACTTGCGCGCGCTGGATGCCCTGGGCCCGCTCGACCAGCGCCTCGAACTCGCTGACGATCGTTTCGAATTGGCGCAGCCGCTTCTTGCGCAGCAGCAGGTCGATGAAGACCGCGACCGTCGGCGCCACGCGTCCCCGGAGGACGGCCTCGAGCGCCGCGCGCTTGTCCTGAAGTCGCAGCTGCGGGCTCGCGAGCTGGCGCCCGACCGCGGAATGCGGCGCGAGAACGGTCGCCAGACCGTTCATGTCCGCGAGCGCACGCACCGTTTCGCCGCGCTTCTCGGTCACCGCGAACAGCGCCACGGCGTAACGGGCGGCGACGGTCGTCTGTCTCATCACTTCGCGGCTCCGACCTCGTCGACGAATTCCGCCACCAGCTTGCGCTGCGCCGGATCATCGAGCTTCTGACGCAGGATCTTTTCCGCCGTCCGCATGGACATGTGGATCACCTGCTCCTTGAGCGTTTCCTTGGCCTTCTGGCGCTCGCGGTCGATCTCGTCCTCGGCACGGTGCAGGCGCTGCTGCGCTTCCTGCTGTGCCTGAGCTTTGATTTCGGCAGCGACACGCTGGCCCTCGGTCACGGCTTCGTTCAGCTTCTGGCGCGCGTGCGCGTCGATGCTGCGCATCTCCTGCTCGAAGTGCGCCCTGGTTTCCGCGGCCTCGGCCTTCAGCCGATCCGCTTCCTTGAACTCGCCCGCGATCTTGTCGCGTCGCTCGTCGAGGAACTTGAGCATCGGTCCCCACGCCCAGCGACGCAGCAGCCAGACCATGAGCAGGAAGCCGAAGATCTGGGTGAGTACCTGGCGGACATCAATCAAACCGTTCATGACGACTCCATCCCCGGGCGATCCCGCCCGTGCCGCGGCCGGATCTGCGGCCGCACACGGTGAACCCCGGTTCGGGCGGCCGGATCAGCCGCCGATCTTCCCCGACAGAAGGAACATGGTCACGAACGCGTAGATCGTGAGCGCTTCGGCGAGACCGGCGATGATGATCATGGCGAGCTGAATCTTGCCGGTGGCCTCGGGCTGACGGCCGATCGCCTGCATGGCGCCCTGACCGATGAGCCCGAGACCGATGCCGGAACCGATGGCTGCGATACCGATACCGAGCGGGAGACCGAGCGAAAGTGCTGCCTGGTAATCCATGGTGATGCCTCCGGGTTGGATCTAGTGCGCGTGTTGCGCGACCGCCTCGTGCTCGGCCTCGTGTTCGTGTTCATGAGGAAGCATGAGGAGGATGTAAATCGTGCTGAGCACGGTGAAAATCATGGCCTGAATCCCGCCCGTGAGCAGGGCGAGAAACATGAACGGAAGGTGCAGGGGCAGCCCGAACGGCAACCCCGTCGCGGAGAGTGTGGTGATGCCGAGCGTCGCGAACGCGACGAGCAGCATGTCTTCGCCGAACACGTTGCCGAAGAGTCGTGCGGCGAGCGAAATCGGCTTCGCGAACTCGCCGAGCACGTGGATAGGCAGCATCAGCGGCACCATGAGCCAACTGATGAGGGTGCGCGGATTCCCGGCCAGGTGATCGAGCCAGCCAACGGCGCCGAGTTCCCTGAAGCCGATGTACTGCGCGTAGACGAACACCGTCACCGCGAGGGCGACCGTTACGTTGAGATTCGACGTCGGCGAGTCGAGGAACGGAATCAGACCCGCGTAGTTCATGCACAGAATGTAGATGAACAGCGTGCCCAGGAACGGCACGAAGCGCGGTCCGTGCTTCTCGCCGAGAATGCCCACGAAGAAGTCGTAGCCCGACTGCACCAGGTATTCGACCGCCGCCTGAAAGCGCCCGGGAATCATCTCGCGCTTCGCGGCCGCGGCGCGCGCGATCAGCGAGATGACGCCGGCGAACAGGAGCGAGAACAGGATCACTTCCCAGTCGTGCAGCCAGTGGGCCCAGCCGGCCTGCGGAAATGCGCGCACGATCACCGTGATGAAGTTCGCGAACTTCTGCGGCCCCTCCTCTTCGCCGTGCTCGACTTCGTGCGAGGACGCGGCGTAGGGCTCGACGGCTGGTTCGCCGGTCTCGGATTCCGGGCCGGCATGCGTCTGGGCAGAGGATACCGCCGCTCCGCTCGTGACCGTGGCGCGCGCGGGCGTGGCCGCGGGCAGCGGCCACAGCGAGAGCGCAGCGTAGGCGGCGATCGCGAGGGCCGCGATGATGGCGCCGTTGCGCCGCGGGTGCCGCGTGAGCGCCGCCCACGCGCGCGAACCGACGATCAGCAGTGAGACGGCCTTGAAGACGATCACGGCGAACGGCAGCAGAAAGCCGATCAGCAGCCATACAGGGCTCAGGCGCGAAAGCAGGAACGCGCCGGCGCCGAACCAGGCCAGCATCCCGGCGGCGGACCCCCACGTGCGCACGACCACTCCGAGCGACTCGCGTGCGCGGCCGGTGAGGGCGATCACGAGCATCTGCAGCAGCGCAAGGTTCACCAGCGACCAGGCCACGCCGGCGGCCGCCGCGAGCCCGGCGCGCGGTCCGGCGTAGGTAAACGTCATGAGCGCGGCGACACCGCCCAGCCAGAGCGACGTGTTGCGGACGCGCGCGAGGAATTCGAGACCCATTCGAACCTCAGGGGCGCGGCAGGCTCTAGCGGCGCCTGTTGCGCTCCTCATCCGCCTGATAGCGGAGATAGATCAGGTAGACCTGACGTCCACCGGCCACGAAACCGAGCAGCAGAAAGACGATGGTGAGCCACGGTGCGGTGTTGAACCGTCGGTCCAGCCACTCGCCAAGGAAGAACCCACCCAGAGGAGAAACGATCAGCAGCGTTGGGATGGCGAGCAGCAAGCCTGCCGACCGCATTCCTTCGAGGGGTTTCTTACCTCGACCTGCATCCGGCATGGTCCGCCCCGTGAAATTTTTCACAAGCAGCCGCCAACCGACGATATTTCAACGACTGACGACCGGCCGGGGAGACTAGGGGAAGGCCATCCCCCGGGTCAACCCGGAAGTGAAAATGCACGAAAATTTCAGCCTCAGGAGGGCTCCGGGACCCGCTGCAGCCCTGTTCCGGGCCGGATCGAAGCCCGGGCGAGGGGGACAGGTGGCGGGGCGGCGGTCTCCCGACGCGACTTTCACCCCCCCCGCCCCGAACACAAGGCGCGCATCGACAACCAATAAGCTCGGAGGGGTTCCGATCGCTGGCGCCACGAGGCCATCGGACCATGCCTGAGGCGACGGCGATGCTGGGGCACCGGGCGCTCGCGTGACGATCGGGGGAGGTCCGACTATCTTGCGTGGGTGCCCCGGATCCGCTGCACCCACGTCGAGGTCTACCTGTTCAGGCGCCGAGCCGGACGGGTGAACTTCCTCGTCCTCCGGCGCTCCCCGGGCCGTTCACTCGGCGGGGTGTGGCAGCCCGTCACGGGGAAGATCCGCCAGGGTGAGGCCGCGGTCGAGGCCGCGCGCCGCGAAGTGCTCGAAGAGACCGGCCTCGAGCCGCGTCGCTGGTGGGCGCTCGAGACCATGACGACGTTCTTCGACGCGGCCACCGATTCGATCCGGCTGCTTCCGCTCTTCGCAGCCGAACTCGGAACCGGCGATCGCCCCGTGATCTCGCGCGAACACGACGCGATGCGTTTCGTGACGCCGGCGGCGGCAGCGCGGCTTTTTCTCTGGGACGCTCAGCGTCGTGGCCTCGATGCCGTGCGCCGTGAGGTCCTGCGCGGGGGCCGCCTGGCCCGCGCGCTGGCGCTCGCTCCGCACGTCGCGCGCGCAGCGACCCGTCGCCGCCCGCGTCGCGCCTAACGGCCGCGGCCGATCGCACCCGGAGCCGTTGCGGCAGGCCCCGGTTCGCTCGGACACGGCCTACGTCCGGACGCCCGCTCGCACGATCCGCCCGATCAGGCCCGGAAGCACTTCGAACGCATGGTCGGCACGCACGCGTTCGTAGAGCCCGTGGGCGTCGTGGCCCCACGCTCCGAGGTTGATGACATCCATGTCGAGCGCCGTCATCGCGTCGACGGGCAGGCGGTACGCTCCGCCGAATGAAGGGATCGCCGCCGCCACGGCGCTGGCTTCCGGCGACCAGCGCAGGTACGAGATGTCCGAAATGTGCGGATACGGCCCCGCTTCGGGAATCCCGGCAGCCGTGCAGACCCGGCGCGACGCCATCGCGAGCGGACCGTTCGCGACCATCGAGGCGGGGTAGAACGGTGGCAGCGCGTACGCGACCACTGCGGGGGCCGCGAAGCGGGAACCGACGGCACGGTCGCGCACGATGCGCAGCGTGCGCTCGCGCACGTCGATGCCGTCCTCCGCGACTCCCGGCCCCCCCGCGACGGGCGCCAGTTCTGTCGCTCTGTGCACGCTCACGCGGAACGGGGGTGACAGCACGCCCGCGGCGCGCGCGGCGATGCCCCGCGTGGCGTTGGCCTGAACGACCGCCTGTTCGACTGCGCGCTCAAAAGCGGCGAGCACCGCGGGGGCCGCCGTCGCACCGAACATCAGATTGACCTGGATTTCGGCTTCTCCCGCCGTTTGCGCGTCGTAGTGCTCCTTGCGGTCGCGGAGCCGCAGCAGCGCCGGTCGTGCTTCCAGCACGGCGGCGAGCGCGTCGTTGCCGGTCAAATGGACGGCCAGCTCCGCGGCGAGCCCGGCCGCATCGACGCCGGCCACCGGCTCGCTGGCGTGCGCGGGAACGCCGGCCACCCAGACGCCGCCGAGCAGCTTCCCCAGCACACCGCAATAGAGGGCAGGCGCGTCGCCGTAGTCGAGGTTCAGCGCACCCACGAACCGGGCCCCGCCCGCCACGATCTGAGCCAACCGCTCGACGCATGTGAACATTCCGGCCGATTCGTGTTCTTCGTCGGGCGTCGCGATGAACCAGACGTCCCCTTCGGGCGGATCGGCGGCGAGCACTTCGAGCGCCGTGACGCCGGCAGCGAGCGCGGCCTTCATGTCGAGCGCGCCGCGGCCGAAGAGCCACGTCCCTGGCTCGCGCGTTTCTTCGAGGACGTCGCGCAACACCGGCTCCGGCAGGTTTCGCGTTCCGGCGCGTTCGATGAACCGGGCGCGCAGCCGCGCCGGATCGAAAGCCACCGCCGGGCCGCCGGGATCCTGAAGCGTCGCGTACTCCGCGACGCCCACGGTGTCGTAATGGCCGAGGACGAGCGCGGTCCGCCTCTCGGCCGCCTCCCCCGTGCCCCGGAGCCTGGCCCAGACCACTGCGCGACCGTCGGCGACGGGCCACAGCCCGTGTTCGACCGATCCCGGAAGCGCCTCGCGCAGCACGCCGGCGCATGCGGATTCGGCGGCGGGATCGGGGCTGACGCTCGGCGTCGCGATCAGACGTTCGGCGAGGAGTCGGGTGCGCTGAACGAGCGAATGGGTGTGCACGGTCTCAACCTAGCACGGGTCCGGCGCCGGAGGGGCCTACCCGCCACCATCAGGACACGCGCGGCAGCGGAACGATTCCGGGCGCGCCGAACCGGCGTACGAGGACGTCACGCCGGTACGTGAAGATGCGCTCGATCTGGGGCCGCACGAAGAGCGGGTGGATCGGGCGCGAAATCGGATCGAGCGGCAGCGCGTACTCGACGTGATCGACGACGCGCGTGCCCTGCGCGTGCGGCTCGAACGTGTGCGTGTGCACCCAGAGCGCGTACGGACCGCGCAGCTGGCGGTCGATGAACGAGCGCCCGGGCCGCCACGCGTCGATCCGGCTGAGCCACTCCAGCGGGACGCCATGCAGCGAGAGCCGGTAGCGGATCAGGGTGCCCTCATGCATGTCGATCGGCAGCGGGGTCAGGATCTGGAATCGCAGCGATGCCGGGGTGATTCGCTCGAGATTCGCCGCGTCCGCGAAGAACGCGAACGTCTCGTCGAGCGCCGCCGTCAGCACCAGCTCGGATTCGAACACGTGGGACTTCATGATCTTCTCGATGCGGCGGGCCGCACGTCGATGCGACCACGGAAGGTTGGCCCGGTCTGCCATGCACCCGGGAGGTGTGTCCGTGCGCCCCCCTGCAGCCTGTCGCCCGGACCCGCGCGGCGTCCGCCCGCCGGCCGCACGTGGTTCGATCGGCTCATGATGTCAGCGGGGGCTCATCACCAGCCGCAGCTGGCGCAGACCACCTCGCCGGCAGTCCACCGGCCCGCGGCCGTCGGCCGAAGCGATGTTGAACTCGCGGCGTGCCACCGCGTCGACCTCGATCGTGTAGGTCCCGCACTTGAGCAGCGGCAGCTCGAACGCGCGCGGCGAACCCATGAACAACTGGATCGTGTCGCCGACCGCCGGCGTGTCGCGGAGCCTGATGATGACCGTGAGCGGTCGGGCGAGTAGATGGTCCGGGTGAATCTCGATCGTGCCGCGAATGCGGCAATTGCATCCGCTGCGCACCGCCAGCACGTCACTCGGCAGTCGCCCGGAGGACGAGGCTTCGTGGTGGGACGCTTCGGGGTCCACGCGGCGGATCAGCGAGGCATCGGTCTGGGTGATCCCGGGGCCCGGCATCTTCACGATGCCCGGTTCGGTCGTGTCGGGCGCGGCGGCACGCTCGGATCCGCGCGCGATGCGCGGCACGTCGGGAGGATCCACTCGGCGAATGCGGGTCCTGGACGTGGGCCGGGCGCGTGCGTCCGCGGCGGGCGCCGTCGGCTCGCTCGCGCTCGACGCGGGCTCGCGTGACGTCGCGGGCCCGGGGTCGCCGGTCGTCGCACGTACCGGGGTCGTTCGCCGTGCGACCGGAACGGGAGGCGTTTTCTTCGGCGCCACCGTCCCCGGGTCAGCAGCGGGTTGCCGGCGGAGTTCCGGCGCAACCAGGGCTTCGATCGGGGGTTCCGTCGGGGTTCCGACGATCGTCACCGCCTCGGAACGCAGCGACGGGTTTCGAGACTCCTGCGTTCCCTGTTCACCTACGAAGTCTCCACCCAGCAGCACGGACGTGCGATCGCCCCGCTGGATGGCCGAGATCACGGCATCGACCGATCGCAGCAGATTCGAACGCACACGGCAGCGCGGTGGATCGGTCTTCGATTGCAGCCTGATCTCGAGCGCGAGCGCCGTCTGGCCGTTGCGCAGGGTGAAGTTCCAGCCCGGGCGCCGAGCGACGATCCGAGCCGTCACCGCTCGCCGCGCGGGATCACCGAGATGCTCCACCGGCACCGTGAGCGTGTAGCTGCCGTCGTCTTCGACGGTGGTGGACACCTCGGCGTGGCCGTCGAGGCTCACGTCCGTGCCCGGGACGGGCTTGCCATCTCGATCCAGCACCTGGCCGATCACGTCGATGTACTGGAGCGGGAGGGACGGGGCCTGCCTCGCACCCCATGCCGGGCCGTCGACGATCGAACCCGAAAACAGGATGACGCACAGAACCCGGAGGATGAGACGCATGCCGAAAACCTCGATGGGAGCGGCAAGAAGTATATCAGGATTGGTTGCAGTGGCCGCGCCCGGGGGTGATCGGAGCCGGTCAATTCAACGCCCGTCGTGCGCCGGGACGGCTTCCTCGGGAGGCCGCAGGCGCTGGAAGGCGCGCTCCATCGAGGCATGGTCGCCGGTCATCACCAGGGTGTCGCCCACCCGCAACTCGAGACTCGAGTCGACGTGCTGCAGGGCGTGGCCACCCCGCACGACCGCGACGACGATGCACCCCGTCTCCCCCGTGAGCCCCAAATCACCCAGCGTCCGACCCGCCGCCGGCGAATGCTGGAGCAACAGGAACGTATCCGTGGTGCCCTCCTGCATGATCGTCTCGAGCTGTTCGACCACCGTGCCCGGCAGCTTGTGGCCACGCAGCAGGCTGTAGCGTTCCTGGCGCAGCAGCAGGATCTGCGCCTGAATGACGTTGTTGGGCACGTGGAAGTCCCGCAGCACGGCTGTGAAGATCTCGATGGACGTCTCGAACTCTTCGGGAATCACCTGATTCGCGCCGACCGCGTACAGGTCGTCGATCTCGGACACGAGCCGTGTCCGCACGATCACGTGGACCTCGCGCGACAGCATGCGCGCCACGCGGCAGGCCTGCCGCGTGGCCGTGGGATCGCTCAGCGCGAGCACCATCACACGCGCCCGCGTGATGCCGGCCTCGCGCTGGATCAGCTCGCGGGTGATGTCGCCAACCATGATCCGACTGCCTTCCGCGGCCTCGGTGTGCAGCGCGTCCACGTTCAGATCGACCACGACGTGCGGCAGCCGCACCGAGCGCAGCACGCGAGCGAGGTTGCGGCCGTTGAGCCCGAAGCCGGCGATGATCACGTGGCCTGAGATCAGCTCCGACTGTGCGGTTGCCTCGCTCGTGTCGGATCGGTCGGCGGCGGCGCCACGCATGTCGCGGGCGCCCAGCGACGCGAGGCGCATTTCGAGCGCCAGCGCCCACTCGGGTGCGCGGGCAACGAGCAGCGGCGTGAGCATGAGCGAAAACACCGCGCTCGCGAAGAACGCCTGTCCGACCTCTCCGGTGAACAGCCCGTACGGCACACCGGCCTGCGCGATCATGAACGAGAACTCGCCGATCTGGGCCAGTGAGAGCGCCGCCGCGAATCCCACGCGCCAGCTCGCACGCGCGAGCCGCAACGCGACGGTGCCGGCCACCAGCTTGATCAGCACGAGGAAGAGGGCGCTGCCGAACACGAGCCCGGGGCGCTGCATTACCGCGGAAGGCTGGATCGACATGCCGAGCGAAATGAAGAACACGCTCGCGAGCGTGTCGCGAAACGGCAGCACGTCGGCCGCGACCTGCTCGCGGAAGTCCGACTCCGCGAGCAAGAGGCCCGCGAGAAACGCCCCGAGCGCGAGCGACAGCCCGGCCCACGAGGCCAGCGCGGCGCTGCCGATCGCCACCACGATGACCCCGAACAGAAACGCCTCGCGCGAACGCGAGCGCACCGCATGCGCGAACACCCAGCGCAGCGCGCGCTGCCCGCCCGCCAGCAGCAGGCCGAACAAACCGATCACGATCAGAGCGACCCACCACGACGAGGCGTGCGGTGGCGCGGGCGCTTTCCCGTTGCCGAGCCAGCGTCCGAGTGTCGGAACGGCGAGCATGAACACGACCGCGATCAGATCCTGAAAGATCAGCACCGCGGTCGCCAGGCGGCCGTGCGGGGCTTCGAGCTCGAAGCGGTCGGTGAGGAGCTTGAGCACGACGGCCGTGCTCGACAGCGCCGCGAGCATCCCCAGGAACACGGCGCGGGCCGGATGCATGCCGAACGCGAGGAGCCCCGCGGCCGCCAGCACGAGCGTCAGGAGAACCTGAAGACCGCCGCCCACGACGGCCGTGCGCCCCAACCGGCGCAGATCCGCAAGCGAGAATTCGAGCCCCACCGTGAACAGCAGCAGGATCACGCCGATCTCGGCCATCGTGCGAACGAACGTGACGTCGCGCACGAGCCCGAAGCCGCCGGGGCCGATCAGGATCCCCGTGACGATGAACCCGATCGTTGGTGGA
>Ga0307417_10000571_pt1 | contig 14919 bp, 15 predicted proteins | sample SalMarWE160210MG_2_FD_202514 | JGI IMG/M metagenome (GOLD analysis project Ga0307417, IMG submission 202514) | Salt marsh sediment microbial communities from the Plum Island Ecosystem LTER, Massachusetts, United States - WE1602-10 | ecosystem: Environmental > Aquatic > Marine > Intertidal zone...
TAGTTATCGGCTGCCACTTCCACGTAATTCAGGTCTGTGCGGTCCTGTTCACCTGGAGTGTTCATGTCCGGGTTGTATACCGGGGGATAAAGGATCCGCCCATTCCTGGTTTTAATTAGAATATTGCTCCTGACACCGATTCTTGATTCAATGCTTTTATCCAGATACTTGCTGATATTTCTATTGATTTCTTCCTGGACCGTATAGCGGCCCTCATAGAGCGCATCAGGGTGTTGAATCAGGATATCGTTCAAGGTGGTGTTTTCCTGCTTCTGGAGATAGCTCTCCAGCGATTGGATGGTCAGAATGTAGCAGACAGGTGGTAGCACCATGCACAGGATGAGGATCTTGTATGGGATAATTTTCATAATGCATGATTTGATGTAATCGCAAGGAGTCCGGTCGTCACGATTTTTTTTCTGACGTCCGTCCATGGGCACAATGATGACTTCCAACGGTGTCGTCTTGTTCACCGGACCTCAGGAGGAGAGCCTGAGGGTCTTTTTCGGACGCTTTCTCATGGTGCACTTGACACCCAGTTCCCATATGGACGGCTATTTGAGGTTTACGCCTCCAGAAGGATCAGGATCTACCGGCCCCTTTCTCTATTTCCTTCAGGACCTTTCTTGCTTCCTTCGCGCCATTAAAGTCCTGAGAAAGCTTCAATGCCTTTTCGAGGCCTTCTTTCGCCTTCCCAAATTGCGAATTTTTAAAAAATGCCATGCCAAGGTGATACTGGATCGTGGGATTCCCGGCATCGGAGGCCAGGCTGTCCTGGAGTTCCGAGATGGCGTTCAGATAGCTCCCTTTCAGGTAATAGATCCACCCCAAGGTGTCCATGACGCCCGCGTTTTTGGGCATCTGCTCCTTTGCGGTCTGGGCAAAACCAAGGGCCTCGTCGATGTTGCCACCCTTCGTGGCAAGATTCCATGCGAGATTATTGGCCGCAGGGGCAAAGTCCTTTTTGATCTCCAAGGCCTTTCTGTATTGTTTTTCTGCCTCTTCTGTCTTGCCTTGTTGATCGTAGATGGCACCAAGCGCCATATAGGCTGGGAGGAATTTCGCATTCTTCTTCAGGATATTTTCATACTCCTCGATGGCATCGTTTACTCTGTGACCACTCAGGTAGATACGGGCAAGTGATACATAAGGTCCCAGCAGATTCGGATCCGTATCAACGGCTTTCCTGAAATGTCTTTCGGCCTCTCCTGTGTCTCCCTTCGCAAGGTAAACTCTCCCCATAAGAGACTCGGCAAGGGCCTGGCCGGGAGGATAATGACCCATCTTCTCTTCTTGAGTCCTGCAGGTCTTCAGGGCCTCATCAAACTTCTTCTTACCCAATTGTATGCCAACCAGAAGAGACAGGGCATCTACCTGCTTCGGATTTATCGCAAGCGCCTTTTCCAGGTTTCCCCGGGCCTTTTCAGGTCGACCCGTCAATTGGTAGAGAAGACCCAGGCGGACATAAGCCGGGGCGTAATCAGGGTTCGACTTGATGACCCCTTTGAAGATGGTCTCGGCAGCCTTTGGGTTCTTGTCAAGAATCTCCAGACTTCCCTTCAGCATCAACCCGTTGATCTGGTGAGGCGACACCTTGAGGACATTTTCGATCTGCTCCCGGGCCAACCCTTTGTCCTTCGCCCTAAGATACCCTTCTGCAAGGATGAGCCTTGCCTCCACGAACCTGGGGTTCAACTCAACCGCCTTGACCAGGTCTTTTTCAGCCAGGAGTCGCTTCCCCTGACCGAGGAGTGTCAGTGCCTTGAAATAGCGGGCCGACGCATTTCGAGGCCATTCTCGTACCACGAGATCGAATCGCTCCAGAGCAGCGGGAAAATCTTTCCTGATCAAAAGCAGCCGTCCCTTTAAGAAATTTGCAGCCACGTACCCTTTGTCTTTCTCAAGGATCCTGTCAACCACGACCCGGGCCCTGTCCATTTTTCTGAAATCGAAATGGAGTTGGGCTATGGCCATCTGGATATTGCTGTCGTCCTTTTTGATGGATGCGGCCTTTTCAAACGCCTCCAATGCCCTCTTGTAATCCTTTCGTCGGGCATAGAAGGCCCCCAGGTTCATCAATGGCGACACGGCATCCTTAGGGGCCAGTTCGGCAGCCTCCTGAAAAGTCTTTTCAGCATTTTCCCATTTTTCAGTCTGTTCATAGAATCGTGCGAGAAGGGGAAGATCCCTATACCTGGTCTCAGAGGCACTCAGCATCTTCTGAAGCTCTGCCTCGGCTTTGTCCCACTTGCCTTCGAAAGAATAGACCTTGGCAAGTTCCACATAGGCGACCTTTGATTTCGGCTTGAGCGATATGGCCGTTTCGTAAGCCTTCTTGGATTGGACAAGGTCTTTTTTCAGTAGATAAAGTCGCCCCAAAGAGAGATAGGTATTGAAGTGACTCGAATCAATTGTCGTGATTTTTCTCAGGGTCTTTATCGCGGAATCGATATCTTTCTCCTGCACCATGACCCCGGCAAGAAGGGATAGTGCCTCGATATCGTTTTTTGATTTCTCCAGGAGAAGTTCGGCCTTTTTTCTGGCCTCATCGGGCTTTCTTGCCAGGAGAAAAATCTGTCCCAATTTGAGTTGGGCCTTGAAATTTTCCGGATTTGCAGATACTGCACGGGAAAAGGCCTGGAATGCTTCCCTTCCCTTCTTGAGTTTCAGGTAGGTCTCGCCCAGTTCATAGTAAGCGGCATCATCCTTCGGCGCCAACTGCACCACGTTCCTAAGCTCGATGACAGCCTCTTTGAGCTTGCCCTGCTGGATGTATTCGTGAGCGCGTTGCTCGTGATCGGCCTTTTTTTCTTCAGGGCTGGAGCATCCGAAGACAAGGGTGACGGTCAGCCATAGAAATAGGATTCTGTAAAGGGAGTGTTTATGTACTGAATGGGTTGACCTCATAACGCGTTCCTTTCCATTCCACAAAGACAGTTTTCCGTTGACCTCGAAGCATCATATGGAGCATACAAGCAAAGCAAAACAATGTCAAACCGTATCAGGTCAATCGGAAAATTTCGTCAGAATCTTTAGGAAATACGGTTACGTTGCATTGGTTTACCCTTTTCTGATATATTGAAAGAAATTGAAGGAAAAAGACATGCCCTTTTCTGTCAGGAAAATACTTGAAAATGATCCGGTGGAGGCCTCCGCCCCCTGTAGGATCGACGCCGGAGGCACGTGGGACATCAAGGCTATGGCCCTCCCCTTCGAAGCGATCCGCCCTGTTACGGTCAATATGGCGCTCAACCTCAGGACGAGAGTAACCCTATCTGCCTTCGAGGATCTCAGAATCAAGATCTCGTCCCATGGATTTTCAAAAGGAGAGGTCTTTGCCGTGGACGGCCTCCCCCTTGATTCTCCCTTTGGTCTCTTTTTTACGGCCGTCTCTCACTTTGCCTTTCATGGTCTGGAAGTGCAGATAAGTTCGGAATCGCCGGTAAAATCGGCCCTGGGAGGTTCAAGCACCGCCCTGGTTGCATTGATCAAGGCCCTGGACAAAATAAACGCCCGCCTGGGGCAAAAAGAGCGGAGTCCTCGGGATATCCTCCATCTGGCCTATCAACTGGAAGACGCTGCGGCAGGGGGCAATTGCGGAATCCAGGACCAGGGGGCGGCGACCTACGGGGGCGTGAATCTCTGGACCTGGCATTTCGGAAACCCGGTCAGTCCATTTGACAGGACTGTTTTGTTGGAAAACAGGGAACTGGACACATTATCAAAACATGTGATCGTGGCCTATAGCGGCGAGAGCCATGTCTCATCCACCACCAACAGAAAATGGCTTAAGGAATTCCTCTCGGGCGAGACCCGAGAGGGATGGCTCAGGGTCAACGAAATGGTACGAGATTTCTCGCGGAAAATACAGAACCGTGAATGGTCGGAGGCGGCACATATCCTCCAGCAGGAAATGGCTCTGAGGAAGGAGATAACCCCCGAAGCCCTCATCCCCATTACCCAAACCCTGATCCAACAGGCAGAACGGGCGGGATGCGGTGCCAGGTTTGCCGGGGCCGGTGCAGGTGGCACCGTGTGGACGATCGGAAATCTGGAGGATATCGGTAGAGTACGAAAGGCATGGGAGAACACCCTGGCTCCGATCAAAGGAGCTGGGGTACTCCGTTGTCGGATTGATCAAACGGGTGTGATCTGAAAATCCCGGCCTGCGGAAAAACCCGTTCCTCAATATTTCCGGTGCGAATTTGATTTTTTTACGAAGCCGTCAACTTTTCATCTCATTGTAAACAGACCCCAGATCACGTCTTTCATAAAAAGATCTGAATTCTTTTAAAAGGGCATTGGTCGCCTTCTCGACCATGAGGATGTCCCCTTCTGACACCGCCCCCATATCCAGGGTTTGGAGGTTCCTTTTCAGCTCATCGAACTGATTCAAAAAGGTTTTCTGATCGTGTTCGGCGCCGAAAATCTTGTGCACATCAATGATGGTGCCTATGCAGGTCTCAACTCTCAAGCGAAAGGTGTCTTTCAGATCCATGTGCCGGGTTCTCAGGCCTTTCCTGTTTCCCTTAGAGTTTCCATAAATACCTTATAAAACTTTTCATTCTCTGAAGTGACCTTTTTCAAGATGACCGCCAGTTGCCCCACATCCTTCTCATTGACCACCAGGTTGACGCTCAAGGCAAAAGCCGTCATCTGGTCCATGGTCTTGAAATGCTTTCCCACAGTGACCACGAACATCCGGCGTCTCTCCGGCATGGACAGATGGTTCAGGTAGTCAAGAACAGGACTCTGGTCCAGTGAAACCCCGCCGAAATCTTCATCGAAGATCACCAAGTCAAAATGATGAAGGCGCATCTTTCCAATGCCTTTTCTGGTATTCTCAGCCAAGACGCATTTGAATTCGAGCGTTTCCACGGCCTGCTTCACCGGATTGATACGCGCTTCATCTTCTCCCATCACGAGTGCCAGTCTGATCCCTTCTTCATAATACTCAAGGGCCTCATCCTCATCTTCAAATACATAGGGCCTTGCGCTGCCGGCGACCTCGGTTGGCGTTTCGATATCACCGGGGGATGGCCGGCCACCGGGCACAGTCCTGGCATCGAGCGTCAGTTTTTCTTTGCATCTGGGACATGTGGCACTGACTGTCTGGCCCTTTGGGATTCTTTCATCAGGAATATTTAATTTTGCCTTGCAATGCTTGCAAATGACTTCCATGTCTTCTAGCCTCTCTAAAATTGATGGAACCGTAAAAAATCCGTCCATGGGCGCGATGATGACTTCCAAGGAAGTCGTTTTATTACTGGAGCTCAGGAGGAGAGCCTGACACTCTTTTTCAGATGCTTTCTAAACACCACGGTGGAGATGGACGGCCATTCTGGGTTGGGTGCCAAGTGCACTATGAGAAAGCGTTCGAAAAAGACCCTCAGGTTCTCCTCCCATTCGTTGCTCATAGGCTGCCGCTAGGGGCATCAATCAGCTTTTTGCAAAGCATCAGAATTCCTATGGCCTGTCTTTATTCCCGTATTCGCTGTCCAGGGCAAGCCCCTCAATTGAGGTGGTCTTTTCTCCCCGTGCCGCTTTGATGGAATCGATGCTCCTCCCGACGATCCCCTTCCTGGACGCATAGCTCAAGGCGGTTTCTTCGGTAATCAGGCCCTTCCGGTAAAGGTCCGAAATGGATTGGTCGAAAGTCATCATTCCGAAAGGTTGGCTCCCTTCAATTATTTCATAGAACGTCTTTCCCTCAGACTCCCCATGCATGACACTGTCCTTTACCCGGAGGTTGGCTCCCATGATCTCAAATGCTGCAACCCTTCGCCCACCTTCCCTTCGGGGCAGGAGTCGCTGAGACGCTACCCACCGGAGTGATTCGGCCAACCGTGAGCGAATCTGCCGCTCTTCGTCCTGTTCGAACATTCCAATAATCCTGTTGACCGTCTGCCCTGCGTCCACGGTATGAATCGTACTCAGCACGAGGTGACCTGTCTCCGCCGCTGAAAGTGCGATTTCCACGGTTTCGCGGTCTCTCATTTCACCCACCAGGATGACCTTTGGGGCCTGCCTGAGGGCCGCGCGCAGACCGGAGGCAAAACTGTCAAAATCTGCGCCCAGTTCTCGTTGATTAAAAGTCCCTTTCTTCTGGGAATGCACATATTCCACAGGGTCTTCAAGGGTCACCACATGGACTGAAAACTTCTCGTTTATTTCATTCAGGACGGCAGCCAGTGAGGTGGACTTGCCCGTACCGGTGGCCCCCGTTACCAGGATAATGCCATTTCGTTCCCGGGTCATTTTTGAGAAGGCGTCCGGCAACCCCAGTTCCTCTATGGTAGGCACCCTGTTTTCAAGCTGCCTCATTACGGTTGTGTAGCATCCCTTCTGTGAAAACACGTTGACCCTGAAACGTGCCTTTCCCGCCAGGTGATAGGACAAGTCACAAGAGCCTTCCTCAAGGAGAATTCTTGTCAGACGCCGATCCCCGCTTACCAGGTTGAGTGCGAAAACTTCAGCCTGGTAGGGTGTCAATCGATGGATGGGAGGGTCCAGATTCACCGGCATGAGCTGTCCTGAACTCTCTACCTGGAATGCTTTATCAACGGTCACGTTAAAATCAGAAACGTTATCATAAGACTCGAGCATAACCGTGAGAATGTAATCCAGTTGTTGCTTTTTCATGCTCTGGCTTCCTTTCCAGGACCTGATGGAATCGTAAAAAGTCCGGTCCTCAGGACTCTTTACGATTCCATCAGACCTAAACTTCCGTAAAATCCTCTGGTGGATTTTTCAGAAACGGCAAGAATCTCATTTTATCGTTTGCCTTCGCATACGCATCGTCGGGGCTGATGGTCTTCTGCTTCATGAGGTCCATGATGGCATCATCCAGGGACTGCATGCCAAATTTCTTTCCAGTCTGCAGCATGGAGGGAATCTGAAAAGTCTTACCTTCACGCACCAGGTTTCTCACCGCGGGTGTGGCGATCATGATCTCTAGGGCGGCCACACGCCCTTTTCGATCAATTCGTTTGAACAAGGTCTGTGCAACCACAGCCCTCAGGCCATCGGCCAGTGTGTTTCTGATCTGCTCCTGCTGGCTGACGGGGAAAACCTCGATGATCCTGTCCACGGTCTTTGCCGCGCTGGTCGTGTGGAGGGTGGCAAAGACCAGATGTCCGGTCGCGGAAGCCTCAATAGCCAGGGCAATGGTTTCGAGGTCACGCATTTCCCCGACCATAATAATATCGGGGTCTTCACGAAGTGCGCCACGAAGTGCGGCTGCAAAAGAGTGGGTATGGAGGCCAACCTCGCGATGGTTCACCACGGCTTTTTCACTTTTATGGACGAACTCAATTGGGTCCTCAACGGTCAGGATATGCTCCTTGCGGGTCCTGTTTGCTTCGTGAACGATCGCAGCGAGGGTGGTGGATTTTCCGCTGCCTGTCGGCCCCGTAACAAGAACCAGGCCTCTGGGGAGGCTCGCCAGCCTGGTCACAATGGGCGGAAGCCCCAATTGTTCGCAGGTGAGAATGGCCGATGGAATTTCGCGAAAAACTGCGCCAATACCGTATTTTTGCTGGAAAAAATTCGCCCGGTATCTTGAGAGTCCCGGAATCTCGTAGGCAAAGTCCACATCGCCCGTTTCTTCAAAGACTTTCACCTTTTCCTCTGGGGCGATTTCGTAAAGCATGGCCTTTAAGGAATCATTTTCAAGTTCTTTATACTTAACTCTCTCCAACGAACCGTCTATCCTCAAAATCGGCTGCTCGCCTGAAACAAGGTGCAGGTCGGAAGCCCCTTGTTCGTTCATCAGCTTGAAAAAGGCATCTATCTGTGCCATAAGATCCTCCCACGGGTTTTGGACTTTAACGCGTTTATTATACACAGGGGCCGGCCGTGTTCAACCATAAAATGGATTACATGCTATCTGCCGCCTGTGTTCATGAGCAAGGAAGGCTCTGAACATTTTTCTGCAACAAACCCATACCCCCTCCTCTGCGCTGATGCATCGATCGATCACGGCAGGGTCAGGGCATTCCTTCCCGGAATGAAACTATTTACCTTGTGCTTCTAACACGACAAACTATTCTACCGGTAATCCCTTCGCAAAATCCATGCCACGGAACAAGTTTGATGGAATCTTAAAAAGTTCACGACGGACTTCCAACAAACTCAAAAATCAAAGAATCATGTTCAAAAGATTGGATATGTAGAAATATCGAGTGCTTTCGCCGGGCATTGAAGATTTTCCTAACGCTCCGGGCCTCCGGGTTTCATCCGCCTGCGGCGGACTGGTCTTTTCTTCGGACTTACCCCCGTCCCGCCTCATAGAGCGGGGCTCCGCGCTCTCCCGCAAGCGGGAGCCGCGGCTTCCCCCGGAGATAAGCCCGGAAAAGACGGCGCCCTCTCGACAGTCGCTTGACGGCTATTTGGGGTTTATGTCTCCCAAACCCCACGCGCTTCTATGAATTTACGCTAAACCCCAAATCGGCGTCCATCCCCTCCGAAGTGTTTAGAAAGGGTCTGAAAAAGAGTGTCAGGTTCTCCTCCACTTCGTTGCTCATAGGTTGCCGATTGCGGCATAAGTTAGCTTTTTACAATTCCATCAGATTAGGGCACTGGGATCTTTTTCGGATTATCCCGAGATCCCGCCCGAACACCTTGCATTTCCCGTGAGAATCCTTATACTGACACCCAACTCTTCGAAATCAATCTTGAAAACCATTATCATCGTTTTACCAGGCCAGGAGTTTAAGCGAAATGACTCAGGTACGAGGGTGCATCGAAGTAGACATGTTTTCAGATGACGTGGACAGCGACGGACATCCAATTGCCCTTTCTTTCAAAGAAGTCCTTGAAGATGTGGCGGAAGAGTACGGTTGCGAACTCACGCATTTTGAGGTGCACCAAGGCACAGTCAGCTTTTCCTTTGACGACGAAAAGCTGATGACCCAGATCCTTCGAATCCTTCAGACTTCCCATTGGGAGCCCACGGCCTAGGTGTTGGCGGCTGGAGATGTGTTTATGGTTTCGAAAATCAAGCTCTCAAACATAGGTATTATACTAGCCGAACCCCAGATTCCGGAGAATATTGGTTCGACGGCCCGGGCCATGAACAACATGGGTTTACATCGCTTGATACTGGTGAACCCCAAGAACCTCGATCATTCCAGGGTATTGAAGACTGCAACAGGCCCTTCACAGGCCATCGTGGAATCCATGGAGATTCTTGATGACCTGGAATCCGCCCTTGGTCCTTTCAATTTTATCGCCGGTCTGACGGCCCGGACCGGTTCCTTGAGGCCCGCTATCGCGAAGCCACGCCGTCTGGCAAGAGACCTTATTTCCTTGTCGCAAAATAACCTTGCAGGCCTACTCTTCGGACCCGAAGACCGGGGTCTTTCCAATGACCAGCTGCGTCTCTGCCACACGATTGTAAATATTCCCACGGCTGGGTTCTCCTCCCTCAATCTGGCGCAGGCAGTCATGATCGTCTGCTATGAAATCTACCTTGCGTCCGATGACGCACCGGTGGAAGCTGTTCCCCGACTGGCGAACAGTTTTGAACTGGAAGGCATGTACGACCACTTAAAACACATACTAATGAAAATCGGCTTCCTCAATCCACAGAATCCCGAACACTGGATGTTCAATATTCGGCGGTACCTTTCGAGAATTCCGCTACGCGCAAGGGAAGTGCGAATCATACGCGGTGTTTGTCGTCAAATCGACTGGTATACCGATCATGGCAAGAAAAAGGAGGATTGAGCAGCGTATCGATGAAAAATGAAATCGTATTACGTTTGAACCGCGTGCAGGAAAAACTCAGGAACCATGGACTGGACGGCGCTATTTTTGTCCAGAAAGTTGACGTGTTCTATCTGTCTGCAACAGACCAGACAGCCCACCTGTGGGTCCCTTCAGAAGGCCCTCCCCTGCTTATGGTACGCAGGAGCATGGAGCGGGCCAGACAGGACGCGGCTATTCAGGATATCGTCCCTCTTCCCGGGTTCTCTGCTCTACCTAACCTTATCAAAGAAAATGACGGCCGCCTCCCTCGACGCATCGGGCTGGAGATGGACGTCCTTCCCGTAAATCAGTATCGGGTCTACAAAGGACTTTTCCCCGGCTCAGAAATGGTTGACTTCTCTCCGGTTGTAAGGCGCATTCGTATGATCAAATCCCCCTATGAAATCTCCTGCATGACCCGGGCCGCCGCCATGGGAGACCGCATGTTCAATGAGGTCCCCTCTGTCCTTGATTTCGCGGAGACGGAAACGGACCTTGCCCGCCACCTGGAATCTTTTTACAGGGGTCTGGGCCATCCGGGGATTGTCAGGGCGCGCGCCTTCAACATGGAGTGTTTCTACGGGCATGTCCTGGCCGGGCCAAGTGGTGCCGTTCCCAGTGCTTCCCCCGGTCCGACGGGCGGGCCGGGGTTGGGGCCTTACTACTCCCAGGGCGCCGGGAGAGGCAAGATCCGGCCTCACGAGCCCATCCTGGTGGATTACACATCCAGTGTGGAAGGATATGTCTCCGACCAGGCGCGGCTCTTCTCCATCGGGAAACTCCCTCGAAAGTTTCTTTATGCCCATGAAGTCATGATCGAGGTTCAGGAGACCATTAGAGAAAATGCACGTCCAGGCATTTTGGCAGGCGAGCTTTATGAGCAGGCTCTCAAGGTCGTCCGGAGACACGAACTGGAAGATGGGTTCATGGGATATCCGGATCCTGTTCCCTTCGTCGCCCATGGCATCGGGCTCGAATTGGATGAATGGCCCATTATCGGCCGTAACAGCAAAACGGTCATCGAGGAAGGCATGGTCTTCGCCCTCGAACCCAAGTTTGTCTTTCCGGATGAAGGTGTGGCCGGGCTTGAAAGTGTCTTTGTTGTAACGGCTGAGGGGCTCCGGAAGCTCAACCACTTCCCCGATGCCGTTTTTGTCTGCTGAGGGCATTTCACCCCGGCCCAAGCCGGCGCTCTCATCCCGTAACGCTTAAATAAAGCCTTTGAGGTCACTCGTGGAAATCATTCCCTCCCTCAGAACCACCGGAGGGTCAACCGTCACGTCCAGTACCGTTGAAGCCTTCACTTCCTGTGTCCTGCCGCCGTCCAGAATCAGATCCATCCCTTTTCCGAATGCACGCGACACTTCCCCTGCAGACCTGGCCGGTGGATTTCCGGAAAGATTGGCACTGGTTCCGGTGATGGGGTGGCCGAGGGTGCAGGCCAGCAACGCGGCAACCGGATGGCTTGAGAGTCGAACGCCGATCTTGCCTGTGCCCCCCGTGAGGAGTGGCAGGACTTGCTCGGTTGCTTCAAAAATCAAGGTCAGCCCACCCGGCCAGAAAACATTTATCAACTCCCGGGCCACCTTTGGCACGGCGGCCACATACTGCTCCAGGCTTTCGAGGGATGGAATCAGAATCAGGATAGGTTGTCCCTGATCCCGCGCCTTGATCCGGAACAATCGACCCACGGCCTCATGACGCGTGGCATCCACACCCAGCCCGTAAAAGGACTCGGTGGGGAAGGCAACTACCCCGCCATCCAGGATGATCCGGACCGCTCGACGGATCGCCCCCTCATCGGGCCTTGGGCCGTTCACTCGAATGAGGGAGTCCAGTCCCGTGATCGCCTCGTCTCCGTCAGCGTTGGGGATCATTTCTCGAAAGCACGTCCTTTTTCCAGGGCTTCCCGGGTGATCCTTTCCCGGTAGGCGTAAAGGCTTTCGGCTATGGCAGGGTCCTTTAAGGCCAGGATTTGAGCTGCCAGCACAGCCGCGTTTTTGGCTCCGCCGCTACCCACGGCCATGGTCGCCACAGGGATACCCGGGGGCATTTGAACGGTGGCAAGGAGGGCGTCAAATCCCTTCAGGGGGGAGGAATCGATGGGCACACCGATGACGGGTAGACAGGTGTGGGCAGCCACAACTCCCGCCAGGTGTGCGGCCCATCCCGCAGCCGCAATAATAACCTCAATCCCCCGATGGGATGCCGACAGGGCATAGTCCCTGGTCTGATCGGGGGTCCGATGGGCGGAAAGGATCTTGACTTCATGGGGAATTGCCAGAGTTGTCAGGAGTTCGCCGCACCCTTTCATGATGTCAGCGTCGGAAGTGCTGCCCATCAGCACGGCCACTTTGGGTGTTTCTGCCTTCATTTCATACTCCTCAAGGATTCAAGTTTTCTGTCAACCTGCGGCCATTCCCATGATGGGATAGATGATCATCCCTGCCAGCCAGGCAATATCTTCCGCCGAGAGGATCTTCGAGATACTTCGATCAAAGAGGAGGTTTCCCTCCGGCGGGAATTCATCATCCCCCTCCCAGAGGATGAGCGCAACCGGAACCCGCGGAAGGGCCTGAACCACCACGGAATGGTCGCCATGGTCAAGAGGCCTTGCACCGTATACTTCCCTTGTCACGGGAAGCAGTTTCTCAGGTTGCTTTCCAAAGGCGTTGACGAGGGGTATCTTTGCCCTTCTCAGAAAGGCATCGAGATAAAATTTACCGTCCGGTACCTCCTGGTAGGCCACCCATTCCCCCTTGACTTTTGCTCCTTTGGCTCCATTCAGGTAGTGGAAAATCAGGACCTGCTGTTGTATGGGGACTTCCTCACCCGTGCTCTTGAAACTGAATTCCAGTTCAGGCCACGAGATCGCGATGTCTCTGTTCAAAAACGGCAGGACGAGGGTGATTAGGCCCTCACCGTCCTCTTGGAATACCGCGCCGCTCCGGTCAGCGATACGCTTGGGATTTTCTCCTTCCAGCGCGCCCTTGCCCAGCTGAACCGCCTTTTTGTAATCATCAATTCTTGCCATTTCCCATCCTTGAACTTAGTATATGAGACGTTATCCTATGTTACTGTTCATATTTTTTCAAGATTAACATTTACGACTTCGTATTCAATTTCATGATGAGGCTCGCGAAAGTCACCCATGGCACGGAAAAAGAAGAAAAGAAAACACAAGGGAAAAGCCCTGGGCGGGAAAAAGGAAGACGTTTTCAATCCCGCCCTTCAGGGGAAAGTTGTCCTCCCCGGGGACAACCTTTCCGATTCACCCGCCACGGGCCGACCATTGCCCCCTGCAGATTTCCACCTAGAGGAAGATGAAAGGCTGTTTCTTGTTGCCATGGACGGCGTAGAGCCTTTGTCTTCGGCCCATAAACGAGTCGTGCCTTTGCCGAAACTCGATACCAGGCCTGCCCACCCGGCCCCCGATGATGAACTGGAGGCCATGACCCACCTCTCGGAACTGGTCAGCGGTTCGGCGAAACTCGACATTACCTACAGTGATGAATACCTTGAAGGTTCTGTCCAGGGCTTCGACCCCAGGCTGATGCAACGGTTGAAACGGGGGCAGTTCCCCATCCAGGATTTTATCGATCTACACGGCCTTACAAAGCAGGAAGCACAGATGAAGGTCAGGGATTTTGTCCTCAAGAGCTACCACATCGGGTTGAGATGCATCCTGGTGGTCCACGGGAGGGGGCTTAATTCGGAAAACCACATACCGGTCCTGAAAGAACGGCTGCCCCTGTGGCTCACCCGTGGCCCGGCAAGGAAGATCGTACTTGCTTTTTCAACGGCCAAACCCTACGATGGCGGGACCGGCGCACTTTACATCCTTCTTAAGAAAAAGAGGGGTGTTTCGTGAGTCGGCATGAAGGGAAAAAGGAGGGTCGAAGACAATGAAACTGGGAATCGTGGGCGTTCCTCAATGCGGAAAATCCACCATTTTCGATGCGCTCACGGGGGCAAGAGGTGAGGATGGCGACCGCTCGCCTGCCCGTAAAGACATGAAAATGGCCGCCGTTACGGTGTTTGACGAAAGGATCGCTTTTCTGTCCGAGATCTACCAGCCCAAAAAAACCTCCTTTGCGAAAGTCGAATATCTTCTCCCTTCCGAGATCCAGGGGGCATCCCCTGAGAAATCCAGGGCGGGCCTCTGGAACCAGATCCGCACCTGTGATGCCCTCCTTCACGTGGTTCGCAATTTTCGGTCCACCGGTGGATCTCCTCCAAGCCATGAAAAGGACTACTGGCAACTGGAGGAAGAGATGATTCTCACCGACCTGGTCGTCACGGAAAACCGGATTCAACGGATTGAGGCGGATCTAAAAAGGGGGAAGAAAGAAGGAGGGGAGGAATACGATATCCTTCAATCCTGCCGGAACATCCTGGAAGAGGGAACACCCATTCGAGGGAGCGCTAATCTGGCCTCTCATCCGCTTTTGAAGGGTTTTACTTTTCTCTCGGCCAAGCCTGGCCTTGTGATCATGAACAACGAGGATGAAGACGAGGTCCTTCCTTCATGGAACAGGCCTCCAGAAGAGGTGAACGCCATTGTCGTACGCGGACGTCTTGAACAGGATATCGCCTCCATGTCTCCGGAGGAGGCTCAAGAGTTTCTGCAAGCCTATCACGTGACTGAATCCGCCCTTGACCGTGTGATCAACCGTTCCTATGGGCTTCTGAATCGCATTTCATTCTTCACTGTGGGTTCCGATGAAGTCAAGGCCTGGCCGATAGCCGCCGGGACTTCGGCCCTGGACGCCGCCGGAAGCGTCCATACCGACATCCAGAAGGGTTTCATACGGGCCGAGGTGGTCTCATTTGATGATCTGAAAAAGTACGGAGACTTCAAGGAGGCCAAGAAGGCCGGTCAGGTGCGGTTGGAAGGCAAGGAATATATCATTCAGGACGGCGATATTGCCCATTTCCGATTTAACATTTGATGGCTTCATTGGAAGCTGGTTTATGCCGCAAGCGGCAGGCTTTGAACAACGAAACGGAGGAGGGCCTGACACTCTTTTTCAGACCCTTTCTAAACATTTCGGAGGGGATGGACGCCGATTTGGGGCTCAGCATAAATTCATAGAAGCGCGTGGGGTTTGGGAGACATAAACCCCAAATAGCCGTCAAGCGACTGTCGAGAGGGCGCCGTCTTTTCCG
>Ga0307417_10000572_pt1 | contig 14912 bp, 13 predicted proteins | sample SalMarWE160210MG_2_FD_202514 | JGI IMG/M metagenome (GOLD analysis project Ga0307417, IMG submission 202514) | Salt marsh sediment microbial communities from the Plum Island Ecosystem LTER, Massachusetts, United States - WE1602-10 | ecosystem: Environmental > Aquatic > Marine > Intertidal zone...
CGGTCAAGCCCGTACCGGCATCAGCTCCGTCGGCATCGGCTCCGTCGGCACAGGCTCCGTCATCGGCACAGGCTCCGGCGCCGTCATCGGCAACCGCTCCGGCTCCATCACCGGCCGAGCCGGCCCACTCGCCCACCGGACGGCCGCAATTCGATCCGGCGGCGATCGAACGCCCGGCCCCACCGGTTTCGAGTTTCGACAAGGCCTCGATCGCGGCGGCAACGGCCGAACTCACCCCTGAGGCCCAGGCCCGGCGGGCCCAGGCGGCGCCGAGCGCCGATCAGGTCAGGGCGGATCGCAATACGTTCATCGCGGCGGCACGGCGCGCAGCGGCGGCCAACAAGCCGGCCGAACCGGCAGCGGATGTCAATTCCCTGATCGGGCGAGCCTTTGCCAGCATGCAGAAGCACACGCCCGGCGCGCCCGCTGAAGGTGAAAAGCCGGCGCCGACGCCCAAGGTCGAAAAGACCGAGGGGGCGGCAAAAGCCAAGACGCCGGGCAAATCGCTCATTGCCTCGCTGCTCCACCGCATGCCCAGGCCAGCGGCGAAGGTCGACAAGATCGAGCCGGCCGCGGACGTGCCGGCAAAGCAGGCTACAGCGGATGGCCAGGCCGCCGCCAAAACGGGAAAACCGGAAAAGGCAAAGAAACCGGCGAAGCCGGCAAGTCCCTGGCGCAGAAGCAAGGCCAAATCGGACGGCGCCGATGCCCCGTCAGCGGCCCGGACAAGCGATGATGCGCCAAAGCAAGGCGGCAGTTTTCTTAGCCGGCACCGCCAGGTAATCCTGCTGGCGGCGGCGGTGGTCGCGGTGTCGCTGATGACCCTAAATCTGGTCACCCAGCGCATGACCACGAGCACCGGGGAGGTGACGGCGCCCGCCGAGGGCGACAACTTCACCCCGCAGCCGATGCTCGACCCCGCGCCGACCGGCTCGATCGACCCGTTCATCAAACTCGATCTGACCGAACCTTCGGCCGCCGGACGCGCCGCCCTGAGCCAGGCGGAACCGCCGATGCTGCAGGAGCCCGAGGCGCCCGCCGCCACCGGGTCGACGCTGCTCGACACCTTCACCACCCAGGCCGTCGACCCGACGGCAGAAACGCCGGCGCCGGGTGCAGTCAAGCTCGCCCTGCCGGAGGAAAAGACCGGTCCGCTCGAATTGCGCCAGGCCGCGGCGAACGGCGACCCGCGGGCCCAGTTCGAAGTGGCGGCGATCCTTTCGGAAGGTCGAGTCGTGCCGCAGGACTACAAGGGCGCCTCGGTCTGGTACGAGCGCGCGGCGGCACAGGGCTTCGCCCCAGCCGAATACCGGCTCGGCAATCTGTACGAATACGGCAACGGGGTCGACAAGGACCTCGAACAGGCCCGGCTCTGGTACACCCGGGCGGCCGAGGCGGGCAACCGCATGGCGATGCACAATCTGGCCGCGCTCTATGCGGGGGGGGCCCTGGGCAAGCAACAGTTCGAGACCGGGGCGGAATGGTTCGAAAAGGCGGCCGGCCTCGGCATGACCGACAGCCAGTTCAATCTCGGCATGCTCTACGCGCGCGGGCTCGGGGTGCCGCAGGATCTGGCCAAGAGCTACAAGTGGTTCTCCATCGCGGCGGAATCCGGCGACAAGGACGCGGCCAAGGCGCGGGACGATATCGCCCGGTCGCTATCGGCCGACGTCATGCAGAAGGTGCAGACCGAGATCGCCGCCTGGCACGTGAATCCGATCGATATCAAGGCCAATTTCGCCCCGCTCGGCACCTGGTCGGACACATTCGATCCCGGGCAGACGATTCTGGACAAGAAGGTGATCGAACGGGTGCAGACCGCGCTCGAACGGCTTGGGTTCGACGTTGGCACGGCCGACGGGGTGATGGGGCCCAAGACCATGGAGGCGATCCGCACCTTCGAGCAGGCGACGGGGATGAAGCCGCTCGGCGTGGTCAATCCGCGCCTGTTGGCGGTATTGGGCAGCCAGCCGGTTTAACGCAAATCGGCAGTTGTCGTTGACAGGTTCAAGACGCGGCGCGAACGTTTCGGACGCCGCAACAAATGCTGATTCAGGCTCGCCCCCGTGCAAATCTATCTGCCGATCGCCGCCCTTTCGCTGAACCTGTTCTTCCTTGTCGGGATTGGCGGTGCGGTGGGGTTCCTATCGGGCCTGTTCGGGGTCGGCGGCGGCTTTCTGCTCACGCCCCTGTTGATCTTTTCCGGCATTCCCGCCCCGGTCGCGGTGGCCTCGGTGACCGGTCAGGTCGCCGCGGCCTCGACGTCGGGGGCGCTCAGTTATTGGCGGCGCGGCGGGGTCGATCTGCATCTGGCACTCTATCTGGTCCTGTCCGGCATTATTGGCGCTTTCGGCGGCGTCGCCGCTTTTGCCGCCCTGCGGGCGGGCGGCCAGCTCGATCTGGTCATTTCGGTCGGCTATCTGGTGTTTTTGGGTTCGGTCGGCGGGCTGATGCTGATCGAGGCGGCCCGATCGCTGCTGCATCAGCAGCGCGGCATGGTGGTGCGCGAAAAACTGCCGCACCAGCACAATTGGGTGCACGGGCTGCCGATGCGAATAAGGTTCAAGCGTTCCAAGCTCTATGTCAGCGTGCTGCCGGTCCTCGGCATCGGGGTGATGATCGGATTTCTGGGCTCGTTGCTGGGGATCGGCGGCGGCTTCATTCTGGTGCCGGCGCTGATCTATATCCTCAGGGTGCCGGGCAGCGTGGTGATCGGCACCTCGCTGGTGCAGGTACTGGCGATCATGGCCGCCTCGACGATCCTGCATGCGATCAACAGCCAGAGCGTCGATATCCTGTTGGCCTTCTGCCTGATGGTCGGGGGGGTGATCGGGGCGCAATTCGGGGCCTCGGCCAGCCAATATCTCAGGGGCGAGCAATTGCGCCTGCTGCTGGCCCTCCTGGTGCTGGCGGTGGCGGTGCGCTTTGCGGTGGCGCTGCTGATCGCCCCGGCGGATGCCTATTCGATGAGCGGGTTCGGCGTCGGGGGCGGCGCATGACCCGGGCGATCAGCCTCATGGTTCTGGCTTTCGGCCTCGCCCTCAGTGCGGCGGCCCATGCCGAGAAGATTGTCGGCGGACTGTCCGATCGGCAGATTTCGATCAATTCCGGCTTTGCCGGCGAGCGGCTGACGCTTTATGGCAATGTCGAGCCGGACACCGGCGCGACCGAAGCCAGGGTTGCCGGACCGTTCGACGTGATCGTGGTGGTGACCGGCCCGGTGAGCGATCGGGTTGTCTGGCGCAAGGACAACCGGTTCGGCATCTGGATCAACGCGGAGGAAGTGCGCTTCGACAATTTCCCCTCGTTCAAATGGGTGCTGGCAAGCGGCAAGCTCAGCGACATCGCCGATCCGGCCTATCTCGACGAACAACATATCGTGCTCAACAGTTTTTCCGATCTGGTCCAGGCAACCGGCTTTGGCAATGTGGTCAGTATGCGCTCGCAACTGGTGCGGCTGATGGAACAGAAACAGCTTTTCGGGGTCGACGAAAAGGGGATCGTCTTTCAATCCAACACGCTCTACTCAGGCCAGCTCGGCCTGCCCTCGGACGTACCGAACGGCAGCTTTCTGGCGGAAACCTATCTGTTCAAGGACAAGGTGCTGGTTGCCCACAAGGCCGAGGGCTTTTCGGTGCGCAAGGCAGGTTTCGAGCGTTTCGTCGGCGAGGCGGCGCACAATTATCCGCTACTTTACGGGCTAACCTGCGTCATCCTCGCCGTCACGACGGGCTGGCTCGGCCGGCTGGTCTTCAGGAGGTAAAGCGTCATGCAGCATGTTCCGGTATTCTGGTCTCGGCTGGTGACCCTGGTGGCACTGGCGGGGCTGGTACCTTTCGTGGCCGGGCTGGTTGTCACGCTGATGCCGGCGGCCTTGCCCCTGGCGCAGGTGGTTTTCGAGAGGGCGATGATCGGTTATGGCGCGTTAATCCTGGGATTTCTCGGCGGGGTGCGCTGGGGGATAAGGCTACAAGGCGGGGCGGGGTCGGACCTCACCTTCGTCGTCGCTATTCTCGGCTCGATCCTGGGGTTCCTCACCCTCTTGATGCCCTATACGTTCGGTCTTGTCGCCTTGACCTTCGGCTTTGCCGCGCAGGGCGCCTGGGACGTCTGGTCGGGGCAAAGCGGCGGCGTGCCGCAGATCTACGCGCGGCTGAGGAACATGATGACATGGCTGGTCTGCGCGGTGCTGGCGGCCATTCTGGTCGCCCGGGTCTTCGTCCCGGGGACTTGAGCGGCGAGGCATTTCCGCTTTTGTCCGACGGATCTAGGCGGACCCCAATACCGCGTCCCTCTCCTGCGCCGTCAGCGGCCGCCAGTCTGCGGGCATCAGGTCGTCCGGCAGGGCGAGGCCGCCGATCGTTTCGCGATGGAGGCGTTCGACGTGATTGCCGAGGGCGGCGAACATTCGGCGGACCTGATGGTAGCGTCCTTCGTGCAGGGTGAGGAGCGCCTCGGTCTTGTCGATGATTTCGAGTTCGGCGGGCAGGAGCGGCTTTGTCTCGCCATCGAGCCCCAGGGTGCCGCCGGCAAAGACCGCCGCTTCGCTGCCATCGAGAGGACGGGCAACGATCACGCGGTAGCGCTTGGGCACATCGCTTCTGGGGGAAATGACCTTGTGGAGGAAATCGCCGTCATCGGTCAGAAGCAGGAGACCGGAGGTCTGTTTGTCGAGCCGGCCGACGGTCGAGATTTGCGGATCGCGTAGCCGGAAGCGCGGCGGCAGCAGATCGTAGACCCGCTTGCCGGCCTGCTTGTGCGAACAGGTGACCCCGACGGGCTTGTGCATGACGAGCACCAGGCCCGGAGGCGGATCGACCGGTTCGCCATCGATCATAAGCTGTTGCGGCAGGTCGGGGGAGACGGCGATCCGCTGGTCGGCGCGGCGCAATTCACTGCCATCGAGGACGATCGCCCCGGCGCGGGCCAGAGCGGCGATATCCTTGCGCGACCCATAGCCGAGATTAGCGAGGAGCCGGTCGAGGCGCAGGGTCCGGCCGTCGCTCATCTGATCGCCTCGAAGAGCTTGAATCCGGCTTTGTCGAGGATCCGCGACACAGAGGCGAACCTGGATTCAAGGCCCGCTTCATAGGGCAGATGACGGTTGGCAACGAGCCAAAGCCGGCCGCCCCGACGCAAGATTTGGCCGGCCCGGGCGATAAGCGCCTGCCCCAAAGCCCGGTCCTCGGCGCCGCCGTCATGAAAGGGCGGGTTCATGACGACGAAATCGCGGCCGTTATCGACCCTGGCCGTGCGGGCATCGGCCCAAAGGAAACGGGCGCGGGGATCGACGACATTGCGGCGGGCCATATCGATGGCGCGGCGATCGATATCGACGAGATCGAGACCGGTCACCTTGTCCGACGCCAGCACGGCGCGGGCCAGAAGCCCCAGCCCGCAGCCGAGGTCGGCGCCCTTTCCAGCCAGGGCCGGCAGATTGTCGATGAGCAGGGCGGTGCCCGGGTCGAGGCGGTTCCAGGAGAAGACACCGGGCTGGGTCCAGAACCCCAGTCCCTGCTCGAAACGCGGGGCACCGGCGGCAATGGCGATATCGAGCTCGACCGGGTTTTCGGGGCGAAGCGCGGTGACCATGCGATGATGGGCGCGCGCGACGGACATGGCGGCACAACCGAAGTCGGTCAGTTCCCTGGCGAGACGGGTGCCACCCCTGTCATTTGGGGCCAGCGCCACAAGCGTGCCTTCGGGTTTCAGCACCCTTAGGGCCTGGGCGAGAACGAAACCACGTTCGATGGTACCGGGCGGGGCGAGGACGGCGATGTCGTCAAGGCTTGCGATCGCCAGGTCCTCGAGCCGCTCGCTGCCGGGGATCAACGGCGAATATTGGGTCGGCGCGGCGGCGACATCGACGAGAGCGCGCGGCGGCAGGCCATAGACGGCAGTGAAATCCGGCATCGGCTCAGCCGCCGGCGAGGCGCTTGGGGCTGACGGGATAGACGCGGTCGCGGCCGGTCATGACGACCTGCATGCGATCGAGGCGCAAGAGACCGGCAAAGGCCGGGCCGAGGATGTTGAGGCTGCCGGTAGCCGCGCCATAGGCGGGCAGGATCATCAGGTTTTCGTCGGCGACGAAACAGGCGGCGCGCATCGAACGGCCGTTGATGGCGACGCGGGCGGCCGGATGCAGGTGACCGGCGATCAGCGGGGCGCCGGCGCGGCGCGGTTCGTGGCAAAGGGTGATGCCGCACCGGGTCAATTCCCGCCGGCAGGCGCCGCCGAGGTCGTGGCGGCCCGGGTCGTGATTGCCGGCAAGCCAGGTCCATTCGGCGCGGACCAGTAGCCGGTCGAGCCGGTCGCGGTCGTGGGTCTGAAGGCTCCGGGTTCCCTCGTCACGATGGAAGCTGTCGCCAAGGGCAATGACCTCATGGGCGCGGGTTCGTTGCATGTCGGCTTCGAGCCGCAACAAGGTGAGACCGGTATCGTAGGGCGGCAGCAACTGGCCGTACCGGGCGAAGCTCGACATCTTCTCCAGGTGCAGATCGGCGACGAGCAGGGCGCTTTCGGTCCGCCAGAACAGGGCGCCGGAGGGCAAGGGCTCGAACGTCTGGCCGGCGAAGCGGATCATGGGATGATCATCGGTCCGATCCGGGTTTTTTGGCAATGCCGAAAGCGTCACAAGCCCAATGCCTCCTTCATCAATTCGTCCGCCGCTTCCGCCATAGCTGATTCCCGGCCCTCCCCGAAGATCGGTTCCTTGCCGATTTCGAGCATGACCGGCACGGCGAGCGGGGAAATGCGGTCGAGCGGCTTGTGGACGATATGGCGGGAGATGCGGTCGAGACACCGGCCGAGGCGCTCGATGTCCAAAAGCCCGCGAGCGGCGTCGCGGCGGGTCGCCTGGATGAGAACGTGGTCGGGCTCGTGGCTGTAGAGGACGTCGTAGATAAGGTCGGCGGACATGGTGAGCTGGCGGCCGGTTTTTTCCTTGCCCGGATGGCGGCGTTCGATCAGGCCGGCGATCATGGCGCAATTGCGGAAGGTGCGTTTCATCAGGCTCGATTCGTCGAGCCAGGCTTCGAGATCGTCGCCGAGCATGTCTTGGGAAAACAAGTCGTCCAGCGTCAAACGTCCGGTCCTGATCAGGGCGGAGAGGTCGCCGAGCCCCCAGACGGCGAGGGCATATTCGGAGGCCACGAACCCCAGGGGCCGGGCGCGGGCCCTTTCGAGGCGGCGGGTTAAAAGCATGCCCATGGTCTGGTGGGCGAGCCGGCCCTCGAAGGGATAGCAGACCAGGTAGTTCTGGGCTTCGTGCGGAAAGGTTTCGACCAGAAGGCTGTCGCGGTCGGGGACCACCGATTCCCGCTGTTGCAGTCGAAGCCAGTCGCGAACCTGGGCCGGCAGGCGGTTCCAGGAGGGCGGATCGGCGAGCATGCCGCGAACTCTTTCGGCGAGATAGGTCGAGAGCGGGAACTTGCCCCCCATATAGGAAGGGATCTTGGGGTTTTTCGCCGTCGCCCGCGAGACATAGGCCTCGTTCTCGCGCATGGCCTCGAAGGCGACGATCTCGCCGCCGAAGAGAAAGGTGTCGCCCGGGGCCAATTGGGTGAAGAAGTATTCCTCCATCTCGCCGAGCACCCGGCCGCCGCGGCCGATCGGCCCGGTGGTCGCGCCTCGGCGATGGCCCCTGCCCCGGACCAGGCGGACCCGGACCATGGGCTCCTCGATAATGGTGCCGACATTGAGCCGGTATTGCTGGGCTGTTTGCGGATTGGTGATGCGCCAGAGCCCGTCCGGGCGCTCGCGCAGCTTGGCGAAGCGTTCATAGGCCCTGAGGGCATAGCCGCCGGTGGCGACGAATTCGAGCACCCGGTCGAACACCGCCCGCTCGAGATCGCGATAGGGCCAGGCGCCGGTGATCTCGGCATAGAGTTCGCCGGCGTCGAACGGTCCGTGACAGGCACAGCCGAGAATGTGCTGGGCAAGGACGTCGAGGCCGCCCGACACCGGGTCCTCGCTATCCTGCTGGCCCTCGTTGACCGCTTCGAGGGCGGCTTCGCATTCGAGGACCTCGAAGCGGTTGGCAGGCACGAACAGGGCCTTTGAGGGTTCGTCGAGACGGTGGTTGGCGCGGCCGATGCGTTGCAGCATGCGCGAGGAGCCCTTGGGGGCGCCGATCTGGATGACCAGATCGACATTGCCCCAGTCGATGCCGAGATCGAGGGTCGAGGTGCACACGACCGCCTTCAGTTTCCCCGAAGCCATGGCGCTTTCGACCTTGCGGCGCTGTTCGACATCGAGCGAACCGTGGTGGAGGGCAATGGCGAGATTGTCGTCGTTGATTTCCCAAAGCCCCTGGAACAGCATTTCAGCCTGGGAACGGGTGTTGACGAACAGGAGCGAAACGCCGTGCGTCCTGATGATCTCGTAGAGTTCGGCAAAGGCATAGGCGGCGGAATGGCCGGCCCAGGGCACGCGGTCCTGGCTTGCAAGGATCGACAATTTCGGCGGGGCGCCGCCGGGCGCGGCCAGCAAGCGGGCGGGACGCGGGGCAACGGGGGCGGCAATCCAGTCGCGCAACAAGTCGGGCCGGGCGACCGTGGCGCTGAGGGCGGTGATCCTGGCGGCGGGGGCAAGCCTGGCGATGCGGGCGATGGCCAGGGACAAAAGCTCGCCGCGCTTGGAGGTGACCAGGGCGTGAAGTTCATCGAGAACGATGCGGCGGAGCGGGCCGAAAAGGCGATCGGCATCCTTGTGGCTCAACAGCAGCGCAAGCTGTTCTGGTGTGGTCAGAAGAATATGCGGCGGATCGAAACGCTGGCGCTGGCGCTTGTGCTGCGGGGTGTCGCCTGTGCGGGTTTCGACCCTGATCTTCAGGCCCATTTCGGCGATCGGGTCGATGAGGTTGCGGGCGACGTCGACGGCGAGAGCCTTGAGCGGCGAAATGTAAAGGGTGTGGAGGCCATCGACCGGATGGCCGATCAGATCCTCAAGGGTCGGCAGAAAGCCGGCCAGGGTCTTGCCGGCGCCGGTCGGGGCGATCAGAAGCACCGATTCGCCGGCCCTGTCCGCTTCGAGCACGTCGCGCTGGTGCGGCCGCGGCGCCCAGCCGCGCCGTTCGAACCAGTCGCTGATCGGGGCGGGAAAATCGTGCATGGATTGGCGGCAGCCTTGCAAGCCGGGGGCAAAGGACGGCAGGTTGGCAACGCGGACCGGATTTGTCCATGAGTGATCGCATGGCTGAGGGCAAGGACAGGGCACTGGCCAAAACCAACCTTCGGTTGCCGCCCGACGCGGCCGCGGTCGAAATCGCGCGGCGCGCGCTGGCGCTGGCGGCGGAAAAAGGCGGGCGGGTCATCGTCGGTGTCGCCGGCGGACCGGGTGTGGGCAAATCGACGCTGGTCGAACAGGCGGTCGGCATCCTCAACGCCGAAGCCGGCGGGCGGGCGGCAATGGTGCCGATGGACGGGTTTCACATGCGCCAGGCCAAGCTCGAAGCCAAGGGGCTGGCTGCGCTCAAAGGCGCGCCGGGGACTTTCGAAGCGCAGGGCTTCGTCGATCTTCTCAAGCGGCTGAAGGTGGCAAAGGAACCGGTTCCGGTTCCCGGCTATTCACGGGAGACCGAAGATGTTGTGTCCGGCATGTTCGCGATCGGCGGCGATGTGCCGATCCTCATCACCGAGGGCAATTATCTCCTGCTCGACCGGCCGCCCTGGGACCGGGTCCCGCCGCTTCTCGATCTTGCGGTCTTTGTCGACCTGCCGCCGGAGATCGTCCGGCAAAGGCTTTTGAAGCGCCATGCCGAGCACGGGCTTTTCACAAAGGAGCGCAACAAACGCCATATCGAGGCGGTCGATATGGTCAATTACCAAACGGTCCGGGCCTCTCGCGGGCGGGCCGACGTGGTGATCGCTCTCGACAGCGCCACGTGAACGGCGCCGTGTCAGGCCGCACCCTTGAGCCCGACGCGCTCACGCAGGCCGAACATGTCGGCGAGGACCACGACATAGGCGTATTCGATCTTGCCCTCGGCGGCCATGGACAAGAGGATGCGAAAGGCCTCTTCGGGCTCCATGGCCGGCTTGTAGGCGCGCTTTTCGACCAGGGCGGCATAGATGTCGCAAACGGTCAGCACCCGGGTCAGATTGTCGATCTCGTCGCCCTTTAAATGGTCGGGATAGCCGGAGCCGTCGAGATATTCATGGTGGTGCAGCACGACATTGAGGATCGGAGGCGGCACCTGCTTTTTTGCGGCAAGATAGTCGTAGCCGAGACGGGTGTGGCGGCGGAAGGTCGCCATTTCCCGCTTGCTGAGCGGGGTCGTCTTGTCGAGGATCTGTAAAGGCAGCAATATCTTGCCGATATCGTGCACCAGCCCGGCGAGGGTCAAGGTGGCGATGTCGTCATGGCTCATGCCGACGCGATGGCCGAAGGCGGTGACGATGCCGGTCACCAGGAGGCAGTGCTGGAAAGTCGATTCGTGGCACTCGCGCACGGCGGTGAGCCAGTCGTTGAGCCCCTGGTCGGTGATGGCTTCGACGATTTCGGCGCTTGAATTGCGCACCCCTTCGACGTCGAGATCGCCCCGGCTCCTGATGGCGGTGAAGGTGGCGTCGAGTGCGTCGGCGGTTTTGAGGATCGAGGCCTGCGATTTGCGCTCGGTCTCGGAGGCGAACGAGCGGTCGGCAAGGATGTCGAAGAGGCATTGCTGGGTTAAAGGCCCCTCGACAATTGCGGTGGCGCCCAGGGAATTGGCCTGGGTCCGGGCATGATGGCTTGCCAAATCGATGACGAAGATGGCTTCGGCGGGTTGGGTGCCGCGCCGAAGGAGCTTATAGAGGTCCTTGAGCGTTTGCGCCCGGGTCAGGTCGGCGTCGATGACCAGTTGTTCGCCGCCGGCGTCCCTGAGTTCGCCGATGGTTTTGACCTCAATCGAGGTCGATCCAATCCTTTTTGGAAAGACGGGAAATATGTCTTGGTCAGTTAAAATAATCATTCGGCACGCAGCCTCTAGTTCGAACGGAAAGTGTGCTTTTCTTATGTTGAGATCACGTAAACGCGGGCTATTTTCGGCACGCGAACGGTTTGAACTTGTGCGCGGCATTTGTCACCGGCAAGCAAGGACGTAATGAGGGTAGAATGGACAAGGTGATTTTCGTAACCGGAGCGACGTCCGGGTTCGGAGCGGCGACGGCCCGGCTTTTCGCGCAAAACGGCTGGAAGGTCGTGGCGACCGGCCGCCGGCGCGAGCGGCTCGAAGCGCTCAGGGACGCGTTTCCAGCCGGCCAGGTGCATGTCGCCGAAATGGACCTGACGGACCGGCAGTCGATCCTCGACGCGGTCGCCGGATTGCCGGCGTCGCACCGGCCGGTGAGGTGCCTGTTCAACAATGGCGGGCTGGCGCTCGGCTCCAAGCCGATCCCCGACATCCGGCTTGAGGACTGGCGGATCATGGTGGAGACCAATGCCATGGGGCTGGTCCACATGACCCTGGCCCTGCTCGATGAGCTCAAGGCGGCAGGGCGCGGGGCCTCGATCATCAATGTCGGCTCGATCGCGGCGCACTTCGCCTATCCGGGCGGCAATGTCTATGGCGCCTCGAAGGCTTTCGTCCGTCAGTTCTCGAACAATCTCAGGACCGATCTCGCCGGCAGCGACATCAGGGTCACGGTCGTCGAGCCTGGCCTGGCCAAGACCGAGTTCACCACGGTGAGGACCTATGGCGACCAAACGGCGAACGAGCGCTTTTACGAGGACACCGAGCCCTTGACGGCGCAAGACCTGGCCGAGACGGCCTGGTGGCTCGCCAACCGTCCGGCGCATGTCAATGTGTCGGTTCTCGAGATCATGCCGGTCTGCCAGGTGCCGGGCCGGCCGGAAATCATCAGAAAATGACACTTGCCGCGGGCCGGCCCTCGTTCGCCTTTGCGGTCGGTCATCGTGACGTCTGGCGCATCGCGCTGCCGGCGACGATCGCCTTCATCACTGAACCCCTGGCCGGGCTGACCGATCTGACGGTGATCGGGCGGCTCGGCGAGGCCGATCTCATGGCCGGGCTGGTGCTCGCGGCGCTGGCCTTCGACTTCGTCATTGCGTTCTTTTTCTTTCTGCGCCTCGGCACGGCGGGCCTTGTCGCCCAGAGTGTGGGGGCCCGCGATCCGGCGGGCGGGCTGATCCACTTTGCCCGGGCCGTGGCGATCGGGCTCGGTTTCGGTTTGATGTTCATCCTTCTCGGCCTGCCGCTGCAGAAGGCGTCCGCCTTGTTTCTCGCCCCGGCGCCGGGAGCCCTGCCCGCCTTTGAGACCTATTTGTCGATCCGGCTGTGGTCGGCGCCGTTCGTCCTGGTCAATTTCGCGCTTCTGGGGTGGTTTTACGGCCGGGCCGAGGCAACGACCGGCATGGCCCTGCAAATGCTGGTGCATGTGGGCAATATCGTCATGTCAATCGGTTTCGTTTACGGCCTGGGCTGGGGGGTGGCCGGGGTGGCGCTCGGCACGCTGATCGCCCAGGCAGTGTCGACCCTGACCGGGCTTGTTGTGGTGGCGCGCAGGGCCGGCAGCTTCAAGGCGCTCGTCTCGGCGCTGCCGCTTGCCGCGCTGCTCGACACCGCGGCGCTCAGGCGGCTTTTCGGGCTCAGCCGCGACCTGATGATCCGCTCGGCCGCGCTTAATTCGGCCTTCGCCTTCTTTATCGCCCAGGCCTCGCGGGAGGGCACGGTGCTTTTGGCCGCCAGTGCGCTGGTGCTCAATTTCCAGATGGTGACGGCCTTTTTCCTCGACGGCCAGGCGCAGGCGGCCGAGCAATTGTGCGGCAAGGCTGTGGGGGCCAATTACCGGCCGGCATTCGAAACGGCGCTGCGTCTGGCCATGGGCTGGGGGTTTTTAATCTCGCTGGGACTGTTCGTCTTCTGGCTGATCTTCGGTCCGACGCTGATCGATCTGATGACGACGGCGACCGAGGTGCGAGCGGCGGCGCGCGATTATTTGTTCATTGCCGCGTTCACCGCGCTTAGCGGGGTGATGCCTTTCGTTATGGATGGGGTGATGCAGGGGGCAACGCTCAACACGATCATGCGCAACGGCATGGTTTCGGCGCTTTTGATCTTTCTTGTCGCCGCGCTGGTGCTGCAGCCGCTGTTCGGCCTTAACGGGCTATGGGTGGCGCTGCACATCTTCTTTTTGTCACGCGGGCTGATCTACTGGCTCGCGGTCAGGGGCAAGTTGCCGGCGCTATTTTCGCAAGCCTAGGTCGCTCATCAAGATCAGAGGGCATTTTTGCCATGCGCCCAACCCTCGACATCGCGGCCGGAGAGGCCGGCGATCGTCGACGCCCCGGCGGCGTTCACGGCCCGGGCGAGGCCGGCTTTGATTTCGGCGACCAGGTCCATGCCGGAAAAGACCAGGGCGGAATAAAGCTGGATGGCATTGGCGCCGGCCTCGATCTTGGCCAGGGCGCTTTGGGGCGAATGAATGCCGCCCACGCCGATGATAGGCAGGGTCTTGCCGACGCGCTGGCGCATCTGGGCGAGGCGGCGGGTCGAAAGATTGAACAACGGGCGTCCGGAGAGGCCGCCGGTTTCGGCGGAATGGGCCAGCGCTTCGACGCCGGGGCGCGACAAGGTGGTATTGGAGACGATCAGCCCGTCGAGATCGGTTTCGGCGATCACCGCGGCGATGGCGTCCATGGCCTTTTCGTCGAGATCGGGGGCGAGCTTGAGAAAGACCGGCACGCGAATTTCGGCACGCGCCCGCTCGGCCAGAACCTCGCCAAGCAGGCGTTTCAGCGCTTCGCCGACCTGAAGATCACGCAGGCCCGGGGTATTGGGCGAGGAAACGTTGACGGTGAGATAGTCGGCCAGAGGGGCGAAGCGTTCGACGCCGAGGACGTAGTCGGCGACGAAATCCCGGCTTTGCTTGTTGGCGCCGATGTTGACGCCGAGAATGGCCGGACAGCGGGTGCGGGCCAGCCGCCCGGCCATGGCGTGATGGCCCTCATTGTTGAAGCCCATGCGGTTGATGACGCCGCCGGCTTCGGGCAGCCGGAAGAGGCGCGGCTTCTTGTTGCCGTCCTGGGGGCGGGGGGTGACCGTGCCGACCTCGGCCATGCCGAAGCCGATGCGAGCGAGAGCCGCGGGGACTTCACCGTTCTTGTCGAAACCGGCCGCCATGCCGACGGGATTGGTCAGCTCCAGTCCGGCCAGGGATAGGGCAAGGCTCGGCGGGTCGGGCGTTTCCTCTGCCGGCACCAGACCGAGCCTGAGGGCGGTAATGGTCGCCTGGTGAGCGGTTTCCGGCTCCATGGCGAGAAGGGCGTCGCGGGTGAAGCCGCGCAGCCTTGCCGAGCGCAGGAGCGGCGACAGGCCGGAGAGGATCACGTCCGCACTCCGGGAAGGTCGGCATGGCCGGTCTCGTCAACGGCAATTTGCCTGGCCGCGATGACCGCCGCCCGGGGCAGCGGGGCATAAAGATGCGGAAACAGCGCCCCGCCGCGCGACGGCTCCCAAACAAAGTCGGTTGGTACAAGGGCGCTGTCGATGGTCAAAAGCATCAGGCCGGACCGGCCCCTGAAATGCCGACTAAGGGTCTCGCGCAATTGGGCCGCGGTCGAGAAATGCATGAAGCCGTCGGCGACATCGACCGGGCTCGGCGGCAATACGCCCTCGGCCTCGGCCCGGTCCCAGAGGTTCTTGGTGGTGATCTTGTAGATCAAGGTGTCTGTTCGTTCCATGGGCGGGCCGCTCGTTCCTGATGGCGTTCGGTTTAGTCGTCCTCGGGATTCTCTATTGGTTCGGACTTGATCTATTCGGAAAGCCGGCCTCCGGCTTTCGGACCACTGCTCTAGGGCAATTCGCCGTCCAGAAAAAACGAAAAGCCATGACGGCACGGCCGACCTCGCAGGAATCTGTGGTTTTGTCCAATCGGTAATTGCGTAGTCGGGAGGTAGGTGATAGGACTTGT
>Ga0307417_10000573_pt1 | contig 14905 bp, 11 predicted proteins | sample SalMarWE160210MG_2_FD_202514 | JGI IMG/M metagenome (GOLD analysis project Ga0307417, IMG submission 202514) | Salt marsh sediment microbial communities from the Plum Island Ecosystem LTER, Massachusetts, United States - WE1602-10 | ecosystem: Environmental > Aquatic > Marine > Intertidal zone...
TGCTTTGCTGTCATGGTGCTGGTGACGCTCTATCAGATGTGGTTGTCCAAAGCGCCCTCTGCGGTCAAGCTGCGCGAGCAGGGCGATCTGCCGGCGACGTGAAGCGGCGGCGCGCAAAGCGCGCATGCGCGGTGGCTTTGCAATTACGCTGAAGAAGGCTTGGGCGGCGGTGACGTGCGCTAATCGCGGCGGCGCAGTGCCGCGATCTGGTCGGCGAATTCGTCAACGGCGCTCCATGACGTGTATTCGATGCACGTGTCCGGATCGGTCGGCCCGCCGGTCAACAACATGATGAAGCGGATGATCTGCCGATCGCGCCAACTATAGCGGCGGTAGTCGAGCCGGCCGGCGAAGGCGATGGCCGCAGCCGGCGCCAGGCGATGGCGCGCAATCGTTTTGCGCAGATAGGGATTGCCGCTGCTGGTCGTCTTACCGGGTTTGCGCGCGCTGAGATTGACCGATGCCAGCGCGATAGGAGGCGGTGAGGGCAGGGCGCTGTAGGCGTTCAGGAAACGTTCCACTTCCGGCAGGTGCTTACCATAGCGCACCGCCGCCACCAGTACGATCAACGACGCCTGCGCGAGCTCGGCTGGCGGCGGCGGGGTCGGCAACAGGTTTCGCGGGGTGGGAGGCTTCCGGCCATCATTCAAACGGCGGCAGATATGTTCTGCAATTCGCCGCGCTTGTCCGTCGCGTGTCGCATAATAGACTGCAATCGCGTTGTCGCGCACGCTTTTAAAATTCCCAGCGTAAAATCACCCACGTGACGGGCGTGCGGCAATCTATACCGCACGTCCGCCACTTTGGGTTCGAAAATGAATGCGTTCGCCGCCGAGAAACGGCGTCGTTGCTTACATCTTATGGCCGTTCTTCTGGAACTTCGTGCCGGCCGCCTTGAGCTTGCCGCCGCCCGCCGGGTTCACATGGCAATAGCCGCAGGCCTTGCCGGTCTTCTGGGCATATGCGGGCGTGGCCTTGGCCGTCTGTACGGTGAGGATCATTGCCGAACCGGCAATCAGCAGCGCGGCAGCGGTCGCGGCCAAGATCAGCTTTGCGTGGGTCTTCATTTCCATATTCTCCGCCGATGACGAAGGGGTTTACGCGTGATGCAACCCAAGTCACTAAGCCATTGCAGCTTAAAATTCCAGTGGGGACCCGGCGATTTGCCTTGATCAATATCAAGTCGAAACAAACGCGGTTCAAACGGCGTCGGGCCCAAGAATGTACCCACGCTGTGCCGCCGCGCGCCCCTGGCCGTCACAGGCTGCCGCCGATCCCAATCGCCATCATGAGCAGCAGCGCCAGTCCCACGGCAACGAGGCTGAAGCCGAGGACCTTGGAGCCGAGCGCCATCGGCCGCGACGGCGCGTCCACCAGGTAGCGCTGAAGCTGTCCGCTTTCCAACAGGCGGCCGTACTCGACGCCGTATTCGCGTTTGAACTCTTCCAGCGGCATCGAGCCCGTGAAGATGACGATGTCGAGCGGGAACTTGTCGGGCCGCCAGTGATTGGCGAAGAAGTGGATGGTGAACAGGTAGACGGCGGCTAGCACGGCTTCATCACCATGAACGACGGTGGCGACGTTGAAAATCCAGCCCGGCAGGTAGGCGGCCGTCAGCGCCTTGAACCACAGTATGACGCCGGACGCGAACAGCATGGTAACGCCCCAGAACGGCGCCCAGTAATCGAATTTCTGCTGGTAATTCCAATGATCGAACACCGGGCGCGGCCCGGCGCCGAAGAACCATCGCACCATGGCGATCACGTCGCGGCCGTCTTGCCAGGTCGGCAGTAGCGAGTAGGGCCCGAACAAGCGCACGTTCTTCCAATTGCGCCAGAGGTGGATGGCGATATAGACTAGGTGCCCGACAAAGACCGCGGTCATGACGATGGCGGCGGCCCGGTGTACGATGTCGGCGATGGCCGGCCCCCCCAGCACTCGGATGAGCACCGGCGCCCAACTGGCGTTGGGATAGAGCATCGGGATGCTGGTCATGACCAACACGATGACGGAGAGCGCGAACAGAAAATGCGCCCAGCGCCAAGCGGCGCTCCAGCGCTCGACATATTGGCCTTCTCTTGGCGGCACGGCCTCTGCCCGCACATGCGGCCGCAGCCGGCGCTGCTGACGGTCACGCAGTTCGCGGTAGAGCCAGAGCAGCGAATGCGTCCAGAAGACTACGAAGGTGACGATGATCAACATCCACACGAACTTCGAGGCGATCCAGGTATAAGGATAGCGGGCGAAATTGTCGGTGGTGGCATGCGCCTGGAAGGTGGCGAAGCCGGCCGTTGCATCCTGATGGCAGGTCCGGCAAGTGCCGAGCAGATTGGCCGGCGACACGCTTGAAGCCGGGTCGCTTGGCGGCAGGACCGCGTGCCCGCGGTGGCAATCCGCGCAGGTCGCGACGTTGGCGTAGCCAAGGGCCAGGATCTGGCCGTGGTAGGTCTTGGTGTAGCTCGCCAACGCGTCGGCATGGCAATTACCGCATTCCTTGGTGATGGCGCGGCGCGTTGCGGCCAATTGCGGGCGCGCAACCGCGTGCGTCGTATGACAGTCGGTGCAAACCGCGGCATGGACGTCGCTGCCGCTCGTGACCTGCTTACCGTGAACGGAGATTTGATAGTCCTTCAGTGCGTTTGCATGACAGCCCCCGCACAACGCGGGAATTTGCCGGCGCGTCGCGGCCGGCGTCAGGCCTGCGCTCTTGTGCGGGACCTCGGTTATCGTCGTATGGCATGCGGTGCAGGCCAGCGCGGCATGTACGCTGCCGGCGAAGCGGTCCGCCGCCACGAAAAGCGCGCGCGTCTGTCCGTCCGCGCCCGCTGCTGCGAATCTTGGCGCGCCGTGGCAGCTGAGGCAGGTCGTGTTGTCAATTTGAGTGCCTTGGGCACCGGCAGTGTGAACCGCACTGAGAATAAATAGCGCGGAGATCATCGCCCGCAATAACGCTTTCATGAGTGCGCCTCGCGATTGCTTTGCAGGCGACGCAGGGATTGCTTGCCGCGTATCGTAATATTGCTGCGCCCGGTTATCGCATCGGCATTGACGCAAATCAACCTCGGCACGGGCGTTCGCCGTCTGTGCCAGCAATGTTCGCTTCTCGAATTGCTTCTTACTATCGATAAAGAACGAAATGCGAAGTCTTGCCTCGGGCGTTCAATCGTCAATGAGTGGATTTGGCTTGGCAAATTTCGCCAATGCCGAGGAATTTTCGATAACGATATCATGTCCGGAAATCCGCACGCCGTGTTTCGTCAGTAGCGCCAAGTTGCGGGACAAGTTCTCCGGACTCATTCCCAAGCAAGATGCCAGGGTGCGCTTTTCAAACGGCAATTCGATGCGGCCGTTTTTGCCTTGGATAGTGCCGGTCCGCAAAATCCAATTTGCCAGCCGTTCGGCGCTGGGGCGCAGCTTAATATTCTTGAGTGCCCGGACGGAGCAGTGACAATGTTCCGCCAATTCAGCGATAATGGCGCGGGCGACGGTGGCATCGCGATCGCAAAGATCGCGCACGATCTGCGCCGGTATCATCACGATCTGTGAGGGTGTCAGCGTGCGGGCCGAATTGAGGTGCGCGGCGTTACGGATGGCCGCCGCCAAAAATAATATCGCCCCGCGTCCGGCGATTTCGATCGTGGTTTCCTCGCCGTCGTGGGTGCCGAACAGCGCCACCATGCCGTCAACGACGATATGAAGAAAATTCGGAGTCTCACCTTCGCGGATAAGATTCGTTTGTTTCGGGAAACGACGTATGCGCGCCGCGCATAGCAACGTATTGGCAGTTGTTTCATTCAAATTGCAAAAAAGCGGCAACTCATGAAGATGGGCCCAGTTCGGTTGAAACATGTCTTTTACTTTCAAGTGCTTGGACCATATATCGCACCGCAGCAAAAAGACATTGACAGGCATCAATCGTTTGTATGCAAACAATCGGGGTGTTGCCGAATTGATCCTTCGCCTTGCAGAACAGCCGTTGCACTCGACTACGCGGCTACAGGCCGACGCACGGACTTTATTCTTCTTCCATAAGCGGTCTGTTCGAGATCGATGACCCGCCGAACTGCCGACGCGAAATTGACCAGCCACGATCTGTCGTGGCGTGGTCTCGCAAGGGAGCGTTGCCGCGCGCGTATCGCATTGGCGCAGGGTAAGCGCATCATCGTCGGGGTGTGATCAGCGAAAGCGTGCAGGCCAGGTTACCGCGCTGATAAGAAGGCGTCGATTTGAGGGAATTTTGGTCGGGGCGGCGAGATTTGAACTCACGACCCCCTGTCCCCCAGACAGGTGCGCTAACCGGGCTGCGCCACGCCCCGACCGGCGCGGACTATAGGGATGCCTCCGTGGCAGTGCAATCGCGCCAAATCGCGCGGCTCGCCGCCGCCTCTAGCGCGCGACGTCGCGCAACGGGCCGCGGATGGCAATGATGATATAGAGCACGGCAACGGTGACGAAGGCGCCGGCATAGGCCGCGAGGAACCCAACCACACCGAGGCCTGCAAAGAAGGCAACGCCGACGGAGGCTGTCATCACCATGACGTTGACGATCGACAGCCGGGCAATCTCGCGGAAATAGCCGGTGTGCTGGAGTAGGAAATTCGGCGCGGATTTGGCGGCGGCGGTGGCCAGCAGGACGAGCAGTATCGGAACGACCGCGGCCGGCATCACTGCGGCATGGCCGAGCAGGAGCGCAAACAAGGCTTTGGCATCGACCAGCAGCAGCGCCGAAATCGCCAGCACCGGAATGGCGCACAGGCCGACGGCGGTCATAGTGGCGCGGACTAGCGTGCGTGAATCGCGCGCGGCATAGGCCGCAGTTTGCCGCGGCACCAGGAGATCGCAAGCGGCCGAACAGAGGTTGAGCGTCCCCAAAAATATCTTCAGCGCGGTGTCGAGCACGATGGTCGGTGCTCCCAGTCCGACGGCAAGCGGCACCACCAGATAGAGAACATTGTGGATATAGATCTCGCCGGCGGCATGCGTACCGGTGCGGAGCGACGATTGCCAGTTTTCGCGAAAAAAGCCGCGCAAGCGAACAAAAAGGCCGCGGAATTGCGGCGTGAGCGCCCGCTTGCGCACTAGGCGCGCGCCGGCCAGGCCGATCAAGACAAACCAACCGAGATTGATGACGATCACGAAGGCGGCGAAGGGAACGCCGGCCAGCATCGACAACAGCAAGGCGATATAGCCGACGCGGCGGCAGGCCTCGAGGCTTTCGAAGTAGATATATTCATCGACGGCTACGCTGACATTGCGAAGCACGAACCAGGCCAGATTGAACGCCGAGAAAAAGAAGAACAGGGCGAATTCGGCGGCATCCCATGCCGATACCGCCGGCCGGGAGACCATGACGGCAAAGCAAATCGCGGCGGCGGCGGTGATCAGGAGCGCGTAGAAACTTGCGATCGCATTGGCTTGGGCGGCGATGGCGAGCGTGTCCTCGCCGGCGAGATAGCGCTTGCGCAGCCGCACGAACAATATTTTCGACAGGCCGAGATCGAACAGCCACATCGAGACGCCCACCGCGCCGACCAGGATGAACACCGAGAAACGCTCGGGACTGAGAATGCGGGCGAATACGAAAGTCTGGATCAGTCCGGCCACCAGCGCGCTGCCGGCGGTCCAGCCGCGCAGCATCGCGTAGCGAAACGACAACAGATCGGCTAGGCGCGAGTGCCTGACCCAGCCGGAGATGGCCTTCGGGACGGTGCTCATCGTGGGTGCAAGCATTGTCCGCGTCCGCTCAATCGATAACCGACAGATATTTTGTCGCCATGGTTTTGAAGGCATAAGAAGGCGATAGCCGCCGCAACTCGGCGACGAGTCGCAGCCGCAATGTCTCGTCACTCAAAATGGTGCGCACGCGCTCGAGCCAGGCCTCGCGGTCGCCGAGCGGCACCAGCACGGTCTCCGTCAAAAACGGGGAATTGCGGAACATTTCCCGAAACGACGGGATGTCCGAGCAGACCAACGGAACTCCGGCATGGATGGCTTCGATGGCGGCCAGGCTGAGCCCTTCGAAACTGGAAGGGAAAAGCGCGACATCGATGGCGGAATAAAAATCGCCAATGCGGTCATGAGCGAGGGAGAGTACGAGGCGCGTGCGGCGCTCAAATCCGCCGGCCGTGATCGCGAATCTGACCACGGTTTCGTCGGGACCGGTGCCGACCATCAGCAGCGACGCCGCTAGCAAGTCGCGCAGCAGGCCGATGCTAAAGCATTGATTTTTTTGGTGATAAAGGCGACCGAGTTGGCCCAGCACGGGACCTTCCACGGGCAGCTTGAATTCGGCGCGCGCCTTGGCGCGGTCGATCATCACCGGCTTGCGGTGGCCGTTGGGGATCACCGTCAGCCGCCGCATATAGGCGGCGCCGTTGTGCCGGTAGGAATCCGCCACCGAATGTCCGCAGGCCACGATGTGCCGGTAAAGGCCGAGCCGGCCCACGATTCCATCGATTATCATCAGCACTGAATTGAATTGTTTGCTGGGAAGGTGATGCGTGGCGACGCGATCGGGTACCCCGGCGAGCCAGCCCGCGATCGCGACCAGCAGATTGGAAAGCGGCTGCAAGCCGAAGGCGGCGTCGGGCTTTAACCGGCGCAGAGCGAGGACGACACGCACAAACAACGCTGCCAGCGTAAACGGAGAGCGCGAACGCCCGCCCTTGACGAAGACACGCGCGCCCGGGGGCAGATCGGCTTTCGAGCCGAACAGATACCATTCCTCGACATGATGGCCGTCGTGCCGCAGGGCGCCGGCAAGTGTCGAGGCGAGCACCGAGCTGCCGCCGTGGTCATGCGCCGTGCCGAGAAAGATGATCGAGCGCGGACGCCCCGGCGCCGCCGCCGTCTCGCTTGTCGTGTTTTGGGGGCGCCAAAGCTCGTTCATGACCGCTCCGGTTAGGCGACGATGCCGCCCGCCGTGGCGCGCGCCGGTCGCGACCGTGGCGAGGGCATTTCGAGAGGCCTTGGGCTCATGGGCGGAGGGGCGACAGCTCGGGTCAGGCAGGGTTTGTATCGAACGTGCGTAACATAATCTTAAGCCGTTAAAGACTAGATAAGTCGCGGTATCCCGCGCTTGGCGGTTACTTCACACCGTGAACCATGACCGATACATCAGCCCCTTTCGCAAAGGCCGGCAGCGATGCAAAAGGGTCCGCATTAGATCGCGCGATCCGCAAGATTTTTCCGTCAACTTCTCTGTTAACTTTTAACCCTTTGTTTCGCACGATCATCAATGCTTTCGACGTCATTCCACGCCTGATCTACTCGGAATTCCGCGATCTGCCGCCCAATCATCTGCGGGTGCGCATCGGGGTCGGCAACCGCATCCTGAACAACCAGGTTCATTTTCTGGTTCACGCGCGCGATTTCTGGATGTTTGTGTTCACGCAGGGGCTGGCGGATGCCAGCTCGAACATCCTGGACATCGGTTCGGGCTGCGGACGCTGGGCGCATTGGCTACGCGATTACAATTTCCGCGGACGCCGCTTTACCGGCAGCTACGTCGGCATCGATATCGACGGCGAGGCGATTGCGTGGTGCGAGAAGCACTACGACGCGGAGCGCTTCCGTTTCCATCATTCAACGCATGGGAGCGTGTCCTATCACCAGCAGCGCGAAAAGACCGCGTCATACCGCGTTCCAGAGCCGGATGGGACGTTCGATCTGGTCGTCTCCAACTCACTGCTTACCCATGTGCTGGAAGGCGAGCTCGAGAACTACATTCAGGAAAGCTATCGGCTACTTAAGCCCGGCGGCGCGATCATGCACTCGCATTTCAATCTCGACTATCCGCCGGCGACTTACGGGACCCGGCACACGTTCCAGCACCCGCTCGGCAACGCGCGCGTCGAATCGCTGGAGCAGCCGGAGGCGGCCGTCGCCTATCGCACCGATTACCTGTTCAAGGTCGCACGCGCGGCGGGCTTCCAGGATTGCGAGATCGTGCATATGCCGGGCGGCGCGCAGCACCAGCCGATCCTGCTCTGCAAGAAATAGCTTTCGAAGCGCATCGGCTAGCGTGCGAGTCCGACCGCCCAGCCGGCGGGCGCGCGCAGTGTCGCGTTGCGCGTCTGCCTGAAGGTCGCTGCCGCCAATCCCCAGACCATTCCGAGCAGCAAGTAGAAATGGCGCCAGTGGTCGGTGTCGATCACGAAGCCTTCCGCCATCTCGCCGACGAAGGCCGCAACGGCGGTGATGATATAAGGTTGCCACGGCGTTTGCACGAGCGCCGTGCGCAAGCCGACCATAACGGTCGAGAACAGCAGCAGCAGATAGGCCATGGCGCCAGCCCAACCGTAGACCAGGAAAGCCTGCAGATAGACGTTGTGCTGCTGCAGGCCGTGCACGCGGGCGAATTCGAACGGCCCCATGCCGTTGGGGAAATTCAGCACCGAATTGAGCGCCAATTCCTGCAAGCGGAAACGGCCGCCTTGGCCGACGTCATAGGATTGAATGAGATGGGCGCGCGCCTTGAACATCTCGGCGATCGAGTCGAAGGAAAGCAGAAATAATACGAACAACGCTAGCGCACCGACGGCAGTGACACTAAGCGCGAACACGCGCAGGCGCTCACGCGGGGTCGGCGCGGTCACGAAGGCGAGAGCCAGCATGACGAGGCAAGAAACCGCAAAGTGGAACCATGCACCGCGCGAAAAGCTCAGCAGCAGGCCGAGCAGGAGGATGGCGGCGATGATGGCGTCGGTGAATCGGATATGGCGTGCCACCATCCGGTCCAGCACAAACAGCGCCGGCCAGATCAAGAACGGACCGAACACGTTGGGATCCTTGAAGGCGCCCAAGGCGCGACCGTAATTCGTGAAATGCTCTGTCGCACCGGGAAAAACATTGAAGTAGCCGGCCATGCCGGTGAAGGCCGCGATCACGGCGGTGGTCACGTAAGCCACCCGCATGACGGTCAGCCGCTGCATGGTGTTCTGCGCGAACAGGCAGGCAAACAACAGCCCGGCGATCGCCAAATAAACCGACGTGCCGGTATATTGGATGGTCTTTTCGTTGCCCGGCACGTGCAGCAGCGCCATCATGCCGGCCACGTTCCATATCAGCAGCAGCAGGAACGGCACCAGTAGCGTTCGTTCGAGGCGCACGCCCGCGATCAGAGCGACGACCAAAAGCACACCCATCAATCCGTCATGCGGCGACGGCTCGATGAAGGCGACCGAACTCGCCATCACCGTGATAAACAGCACGAAGAGCAAAAGACGCTCGCGAAACGCCACGGCATGCGCCGGCGCGGCCGGTTTGCCGCAAGGGATCGCGATGTCCCCGGCGGTGATCAATAGGCGTTCTCGGTCTTGAACAAAGCGAACGGCGTGCGCGCCAGGATGTAGAGGTCGAACAGCACCGACCAGTTCTCGATGTAATAGAGGTCGTGCTCGACGCGGTTCCGGATCTTTTCGTGGGTGTCGGTTTCACCGCGCCAGCCGTTGATCTGGGCCCAGCCGGTGATGCCGGGCTTGACGCGATGGCGGGCGAAATAGCCGTCCACCGCCTCGTCGTAGAGCCGGGCCTCGGCCTTGGCGTTGACTGCATGCGGACGTGGACCGACCAATGACAGATTACCCTTGATTACCACATTGAACAGTTGCGGCAGCTCGTCGAGGCTGGCCTTGCGGATGATGCGCCCGACGCGGGTGACGCGCGGGTCGTCCTTGGTCACGAGCTTTTCGGCCGTTTCATCGGCCGCATCGACATACATCGAACGGAACTTGTAGACTTCGATCATATCGTTGTTGAAGCCGTAGCGCTTCTGCTTGAACAACATCGGCCCGCGGCTGTCGAGCTTGATGGCAATGGCGATGAGCGCCATCACCGGCAGCGCGCAAAGCAGGATGAGGCCGCCGATGAGCTTGTCGAACAGCCACTTCATCACCACGTCCCAATCGGCGATCGGCCGATCGGCAACGTCGAGCACCGGCACGCTTCCGATGTAGGAATAGGACCGCGGGCGGAAATGCAGCTTGTTGTTGTGGGCGGCGAGCCGAATGTCGACCGGCAGCACCCATAGTTTCTTCAGCATCTGCAAGATGCGGCCTTCCGCCGAAATCGGCAGCGAGAAGATGACGAGATCGACGCGCGTGCGCCGGCCGAACTCCACCAGATCATCGACGGTGCCAAGCTTGCGCTCGCCGGCGCATTCGTCGGCGCTGCGCTCGTCGCCGCGGTCGTCAAACAGGCCGATGATCTTGACGCCAGTGTCCTTCTGCCGCCGCAGGTCCTCGATCACATGGGCGCCGTAGCCGCCGCCGCCGACAATTACCGTGCGCCGGGTGAGGCGGCCTTCATGCGTCCATTTGCGCACCAACAGAAATAGCAGTCGCCGCGACACGATCAGCGCCGCCAGGCCGCCGACATAGAAAGCGCCGAGCCAAACGCGCGAAAACATCTCGCCCGCTTTGGCGAAAAACGACGCGCCGATGATGAGCAGAAACACCACCGACCAGGCCGAGGCCAGCCGCATGTATTGTTTCTCGTGACCGCGGAAGGCTTGCACCTGGTAGATGTCGGCGACCTGGAAGGCCAGCATCGACAAGACCGCGATGGCGAAAGTTGCGAGCAGGTAGCGCCAGATCAAACCGTCGATATCCGGCAGGTAGGCGCAATAGACGGCAAGGCCAATCACGACGATCAGCGCGAATTCGGCCATGCGAACGAAGCCCGCCAGCACGATCGACGAAATCGGCGCGGCAGAAGGTATCGCTGCGACAGCGAGCGCTTCCCGCGACAGCGAGCGGGGCTTGGCGGCCGCGCGCGGCCGCGCGCGCGCAGGATCGGCGACCGCCGCTGTGCTCGATGCCTTCATCGCGGGGCGAAGGTCGGTGTCGTTCATCACTGACGCCACAAAACGCCGCGCGGGCGCCATTGGCACCAGCGGGGATTTCCGTTAATTCCCGGAAATTTCTAGGGAAAAACAGTCAAAAAAGGCTTATCGGGATCCTCAAAAATGTCTTAACGGCACCCGGTTTTTTGCAGCAGTTCGAGCGCGGCCTGATAGCCGGCGAGCACGCCGTCGACCATGGTCTCAACCGAAAACGATGCCGCCACCTGCTCGCGCAGCCGGCGGGCGGTTTCGACGGTGGCGGCGGGGTTATCGAGGGCGTCCGCGATGGCGCGGGCGAGCGCGGGCGCGTCCTCCGGCGGAACCAGCCGGTCCGACAGGGGCCCGTAAATTTCCGGAATACCGCCCACGCGGGTGGTAATCAGCGGCTTACCGCCGGCGGCCGTCTCCAGCACCACATAGGGCAGCGATTCCGCCCGCGACGGCACCACCATAATGCGGCCGAGGGTGAGCGCCTGATAACCCGGCATGGCCGGCTTGAAGTCGATGACCGCCGACAGGCCCAGCCGCTCGACCTGCGCCCCCAACGCGTCGCGGTCGGGGCCGCTGCCGACCAGCGTTGCGGTCACGGTGCGGCCGTCGCGATGCAGGCGCGCGATGGCGTCGATCAGCACGTCGATGCCTTTGACCGGCCGCAGTTCGCCCATGAACACCAAGTCGGTGGCATCGCTGTTCGCGGCGATCTGCTCGAATTCCGCGCGCGACACGCCGTTATGAACCACGCGTACCAGGCCGCGCGGATTGCCGATCTTGCGGCGAAAGGTCGCTTCGCTATAGGCGCTTTCGAACAGGAATAGATCGCCGCGCAGCATCAACAGTCGCTCAGTCGCCAGGTAGAATTTCCCGGCCAGCGTACCGTGGCCGAATAGCAGGCTGCCGCCATGTGGCGTGTACGCGCGCACCGCGCGCTTGCGCCCGAAGGAAAGGCGGGTAAAGGCGCCGCCTTTGGCGCCGTGGCCGTGCACGATGTCGGCACCGGACTGCGCGACACGGCGCATGACATGTCCGAGCGTGAAAATATCGCTCGGATTGACATGGCGGCGCATCGGGAAGCGGCTGAGGCCGAGCGCCAGCGAGGGCTCGAGTTCACGCAGGACTTTATCGGCGTGCTCGCCGCCGGTGCGCAGGTCGGCAATAAGGCCGACGCGGTGGCCACGTGCAATCTGCTCGCGGGTCAGATCGAGCACGTGACGGAATAGGCCGCCGACCGGCGCGCGGAATACGTGCAAGATATTCAACGGCTGCATTGGCTATTACGACCGCGCCGGGTGGCGGGAAAGTGAAAGGGGATTAGGCGGGCGGATGGTTAACAAAATCTGACTTTTGGCCGGAAGTTGCTGGGGATTAACGCGGTAGCAACCATAATAGTCTGTATTCACTCTGGTGCCACAGAGCCGTGCGTTTGGAGTGCAAATGTTGTTCCGTAAAAATTCGAAAACCGCCGCCGCGCCAGCGCCTGTCGTGGTGCCGCTTGCCCCCGATGGCGAGCCCGATATGCGCAGCTTGGGCCGCGCTTTGTGGCAAAAGCGGTTTACAATTCTAGGCTTGACGTTGATTTCGGCGGCTATCGCTTTCGTCGTCGTCAACGCCATCACCCCGCGCTACCGCTCCGAATCACGCTTGCTGCTCGATGCGCGCGAAAACGTTTTCCTGCGCGCCGCAGCCGACAAGAACACCACCGATCGCACCACCATCGACCCGGAAGCCGTCGCCAGTCAGATTCAGGTCGTGCTCTCGCGCGACCTCGCGCGTGAAGTGATCCGGAAGGCGAAACTCGCCGACAACCCCGAATTTGAAAGGGGCGCGCCGTCTCTGGGCAATGCCGTACTGGGCCTATTCGGTATCGGTCGCGACCGAAGCAAGATGTCGCGCGAAGAACGCACGATGGAAGCCTACTACGATCGCCTCAACGTGCAGGCGGTCGATAAATCGCGCGTGATCGCGATCGATTTCAACTCCGCCGATCCGGATCTTGCCGCACGGATCGCCAACAGCATTGCCGAGCACTATCTCAAGATGCAGCAAATGGCGCAGCAGGATCAGACCCGCGCCGCCGGCACCTGGCTTGCCAGCGAGATTGAAAAAATGCGCGAGAAAGTGGCAGAGGCGGAAGACAAGGTCGAGCAATATCGCGCCAAGACCAATCTGTTCGTCGGCTCCAACAATACCTCGCTGCCGAGCCAGCAACTCACCGAGATCAACTCGCAGATCGCAGCCGCACGCGGCCGAAAAGCCGACCTGGAGGCGAGGGCGCGCCAATTGCGTGATCTCATCCGCGCCGGCGCGTCGATCGATACCTCCGATATCGCCAATTCCGAGACCATGCGTCGGCTAATTGAGCAGCGCATCGCGCTGCGCAACCAGCTTGCCGAGCAGTCGACCACGCTGCTCAGCCTGCATCCGCGCATCAAGGAATTGAAAGCCCAGATTGCCGAGGCCGACCGCCAGGTCCGCGTGGAGGGTGAGCGCCTGGCGCGCCAGCTCGACAATGACGCCAAGGTCGCCAGCGACCGGGTGCAGGCGCTGACCGCGAGCCTCGATCAGGTGAAAAAGCTCGCCTCGCAGAGCAATTCGCAGGATGTCGAGCTGCGCGCGCTCGAACGCGAAGCCAAGACGCAACGCGATCTGCTGGAATCCTATCTTGCGAAGTATCGCGAAGCCTCCGCCCGCGACAGCATCAATGCCGCGCCGCCGGACGCACGCATCATTTCGCGCGCAACGCCGGCCATCAAGCCGGCCTATCCGAAAAAATTGCCGACGGTGCTGATTGCCGCTTTCGCTGCCTTCGCGCTGTCGGCGGGTTTTACCGTGACCGGTGCACTGTTGGTGCCGGCTGCCTCACCCTATCGTTACGCCGCCTATGCGCCCGCGGACTCCGGTGCGGCTGATTCCGAGCAGATGACGATGACGGCGCCGCCGTTGCCGCGCATGGCCTCGACGCCATTGATGCCGACGCCGTTACCCAAGCGGGCCGCCGGCGGCGCGGCCCCGCCTTTGCCGGTGAGCAGCATCGAACAGATTGCCCGTGACCTGCGGCAAGCAGGCGATGCCGGCCGCCGCGCAACCGTGGTCGGCGCCATGCGCAATGTTGGTACCACCTATGCCGCGATTACACTCGCCCGCACGCTGGCGCAAGACGCGAGCGTTGTGCTGGTCGATCTAGCATTCGACGCGCCCAATCTGTCGCTGTTGTCGGACGATCCCAATGCACCCGGCATCGCCGAGCTTGTGCATGGCACCGCATCGTTTGGCGACATCATCACCCGCGACCAGCATTCGAGCCTGCACCTGGTCGCGACCGGAAATGTCGGAAGCGACAGTGGCGCGCTTGCGGCTTCGCCAATGCTGGTGACCGTGATTGAAGCGCTGGTGCGCAGCTATGATCACGTGGTGATCGATGCGGGGTCGGCCGCGGATGTGGCGGTAGAGCGGTTCGCAGCCCTGGCGCCGCGCGCCGTGCTGGTGGCGAGCGATCCCGCCAATCCGGCAACGCGGGCCGCGGCCGAACGCTTGACGATGGCGGGCTTCGCCGACGTCGCAGTTCTGGCGGGCGGCGCGCAGGCCGTCGCTGCTTAACACCGCCTGCAACTAAATCGCGGCGGACAGGCGGGCGCGCAAACGGCGGAGCGTGCGCACCAGCGACCACAATGCGGGGTGCACTTTGATCCCCCGCTTGACTGCGGCGCCAGTTGCGAAAGCAAAGGCGAGCAGCCGCCCGCCGGCGCCGAGCGGCAAGTAGCTGTCGAACAGTGGCTCGGCGTCGTCGCAGAACAAAGCCTTGTAGTTGGCCTGGCCGATGCCCAGGTCGAAGGTGTCGAGCCCGCGCGCGCAGCAGTGTTGCACCAGCAAGGCGAGCAACTGCTCGCCCGGGCTTTCGGCCGCGTAGCGCTCCTTGATGATCGAATTGAACATGCCGCAGAAGCGCCCGCCGCTCGCGATGCCGCCGAAAGTCGCGACGATAATATCGCCGACCGACAGCAAATAGATTTCAATCAGCGGCTCTCCATCAGGCAACTGTTCGGTCGCAGCCGCCTCGATGAAGCG
>Ga0307417_10000575_pt1 | contig 14894 bp, 12 predicted proteins | sample SalMarWE160210MG_2_FD_202514 | JGI IMG/M metagenome (GOLD analysis project Ga0307417, IMG submission 202514) | Salt marsh sediment microbial communities from the Plum Island Ecosystem LTER, Massachusetts, United States - WE1602-10 | ecosystem: Environmental > Aquatic > Marine > Intertidal zone...
AGGATGCGCTTGATCACTTCGAGCGTGCCATCGAGCTGTTCGACCCGAAGATTCATGGCGCCGGACGCTTCCGACTCGGATCGAATCCGGGAGTAGTGGCGCGCATGGCAGCGGCGATCCTATGGACGCAATTCGGCAGGCCAGAATGGGCAATAGGGAGGGCCACCGACGGATTGGCGCTGGCACGCGAACTGGAGCACCCGTTCAGCGTTGCCTACGGGCTCTACCACTTCGGTTACCTCCAGCTTGGACGCAGCAGATTCCGGGAGGTTCGGGAGCTGGCGATCGAACTCGACTCCGTCGCACGTCAGAACGACTACCCAGTATGGAGGGCGCTTGCCTCCGTGCTGCATGGAGTGGCCGACTGCGGGCTCGGAGCAGCTCAAGAGGGTTTGGAGATGACCGAGGCCGGAACCGACCTGTACAAGGGATTGACGACTCCTCCGGTGTTCTGGGCTCCGCTTCAGGCGGTACGGGCACAGGGGTTCTTCCTCGCAGGAAGACCGGAACGGGCATTGGAGCTTGTGGACGAGGCGGTCGAACTCGTTGGAGTCGAGAGCTTCTACCCGGAGTTCCGCATTCTCAGGGGTGACATCCTCGTCGCGCTCCAGGAGACGGTGGCCGCCGAAGGCTCCTACCGTGCAGCCCGACGGGGTGCCCGTATGATCGGTGCCCGACTCACGGAACTGGGAGCACTCGTGGGACTCGCGAGACTTTCGGGAAACGCTGGAGAGAGAGACGAGATGGCCACCCTCTACGCGACGTTCTCGGAAGGATTTGACCAGCCTGAGCTCGCCGAAGCGAGAGCTCTCCTTGGGAGCGCCTGAGAGTCGACGCAGGCCCGTAAACCTCTGTGATGATTGCTCGCCGTCTGTCGATCAGGACACAGCGGGACCCGGCAACCTGTCAGTCGGGAAGCGCCGCGGCCAGTTCTTGGGAGTGCGGGGGGATTTCGAGGTAGGACTGTCGGTCGTGGGGATCTGCGATCCGCTGGGAGCCTTCCTCGAGGTGGCGTCGGGCCTTTGCAGCATTGGGACGCTTCGGTCATCACCTACAGCGAGTGAACGGTCGGAGGCGCGCTTTCAAGGCCGGTAGAGTCGCTGCATGAGCGATTCACTGCTGTACCTGTCACGAGCAGACGTCGAGTCCGTCGGTCTCGATATGGGAACCGTCATCGACCTGCTCGAACAAGCTTTTCGGGAAAAGGGACAAGGACGGGTCGAGATGCCACCCAAACCCGGTATCCACACCCGGCCTGACGCGTTCATTCATGCCATGCCCGCCTACATCCCTTCGCTCGAGTCGGCCGGCATCAAGTGGGTGAGCGGCTACCCGGCCAACCAGGAGCGTGGGCTGCCCTATATCAGCGGCCTCCTCATCCTCAACGACGCCGACACAGGCTTACCGACCGCGGTGATGGACTGCACGTGGATCACCGGCGTGCGAACCGGCGGCGCCACCGGCCTCGCCGCCAAGTACCTCGCTCGACCAGACAGCGAGACGGCGGGCATCCTCGCCTGCGGAGTGCAGGGCAGAACCAATCTGGAAGCCCTCGCCCACCTCTTCCAGCTGCGACGGGTCTACGCCTACGACATCTTCCCCGCATCACGGGACCGATTCGTAGCCGAGATGAGCGAGCGACTCGACCTCGACATCGTCCCTGTCGACTCTCCGCGTGACGCGGTTGTCGACTCGGATCTCGTCGTCACCTCCGGTCCCATCCTCCATACTCCCGACCCCACGATCCCTGCAGGGTGGGTTCGCGAGGGGAGTTTCGCGAGTGCCGTCGATTTCGACAGCTATTGGACGGGTGAGGCTCTCGCCGAGTTCGACCGGGTGACGACCGACGATCATGACCAGTTCGCCTACTACCGCGGCCTCGGGTACTTCCAGGTCACCCCGGCACCGACAGCCGACCTCGGAGAGATCGTGATCGGTACTCGTCCCGCTCGTGAGCGGGACGACGAACGGATCATCGCCATCAACCTGGGTCTTGCACTCGACGACATGGCCGTCGCGCCAGAGGTCGTCCGGCGCGCCCGCGAGGCAGGTATCGGAACGAAGCTGCCGTTCTGACGCCCGTGCTGCGAACCCAGGGATCAGGGGATCGGAAAGCGACCCTCCTGGGTTCGGGAGAGGTGCTTGACGCCGAAAGGAACGAGCCGACTCTCCTCTTGAGAGAACTGCTCGATGCGCCAGCCGTCGTCCGTGGGAATCAGATCGGTCACGAAGCCGCCCTGGGGGTAGTCGAAACCGAAGCGGACACCACCCCCGTCGAGCGCGCTCCCGACGCCAGGTGAGGAGTATGCGGCGCCGAAGGTGTCGAACAGGAACATCACGATGTGTCCTTGCCCTTCTGGATTCCACCCGATGTACGCGACAGCCTCGTACGGCTCGTCGGTCAGTGGGGTGACCGTAGACGGGAGGTAGTGCATCCGAATGTAGGCGCCGCCGAGTACCCACTCGACCACCACCTCTTGGACCAGTGGTCTGCCGAGAATCTCGCCTTCCAGGTGCCAGTCGCCTTCGAGGCCGTCGAGATCATGGACCGGAAGAGCCATGACACGCATTCTGCCACTTGCGCTCTAATCGGACAGGATGCAGCAATCAGATCGATTCCGATCAGATCCACGTCGTCGCAGGTGTCGGTGAGTACGACTACTTTCGCCCACCTACCGGGAAGGACTGTCCACAGGGAGCACCTCTTGGCCGCATGGGGCGAACAGAGCCTGACTGCGGCCATCGACCTGTCGGGCAGCAGCCCTCTCCGGGTCCAGGGTCGCGATGTGGCCGAGTCGGTGAAGGCAATCCAGACGTCCGAGCACTGAGGTCGAATCTCCAACGCAGGACTCGGGGCCGCGCAACGCGGTTGTGAGGTCGCGGTCGCTTCGCAACTGGGCGTTTCGCCGAACGCTGCAGGTATGCCGGCAGCCGGGAGAGACTCCCGCAATTTGCGGCCGCAAGATATCAGGTCCCGGTAATCTCGTCCGATGCGATTCCACGAGATCCAGCGGCGCTATCGCGCGGGCATGGCCCGGTACGGGAATGTCGAACCGTCTCTCTTCGACTCATCAGGTACCACGATTGCCCCTGTCGAAGACCGAGAAGGAACCAATCGCGCGTCCGCCTACCGGATCGGTGTGCACACTGTCGTGTACTGCGATCCTGCCGTGGCCGACCTCGTACGATCGTTGGCCGATGCCACGCAGTCGTTCCCCCCTTCGGAACTCGCCGGCTGGGCGAAGACCCGGGGATTCGAGTTCGAAGGAGGAGGTTGGCTCCACCTGATGGACCTCTCGATGTTGCGTTCCGTCGATCTCCCGGAAGGTGCGAGTGTGTCGGTGCTCGATCGCGGGGATGCGACCCATCGGGCCCGTATCGGTGACCTGGTGGCGGCGGTGGGGCCGGACGACGCCGACGAGGCAGACCTAGATCTCGATCACCTCGACCCACGCATCGTCGCGCTGGTGGACCCTCAGGGCAGGATCGGCGCCTACGCGAGTGAACGTTCCTTCGAGTACGGCGAGGAGTTCGCCGACATCGCCATCGCCACTCACCCGGAGTTCAGGGGGCGAGGGTGGGGGAGTGCTGCCGTCTCGGTCCTCTGCGCAGACATCTTTGAGCGGGGTCGTCTCCCGCTGTATCGATGCACGTGGGACAACACCGGCTCACGGCGTCTCGCACTGTCACTCGGATTCGTCGAGACGGTCACCCTCGCCGCTATGCGCATGCGCGAGGCGAACTGAACGGACTTCTTCCTTAGAACGGGTAGTTTCGAGGAGAGGAGGACAGCATGAACACCCGCAGGATCAACCCCTGGCTGTTGATCCTGATTTCGATCCTCGTCGCCGTTGTCGTCACTCGAGTCGCTGTCACGGCATCCGAGAATCGTCACAAGATCGAGCAGAACAACTGATCCGGACGGCAGCGCCGTTCGTACGAGCGCACCCGGATCCGGCGGGTCGCCGCGGGAGGTGAGTGCAAGTGACCCCGTGGCGATGACCTTCAACGGAACGGGCTTTGCTGCCATCCGGACGGGCTTTCTCGGGTCTGACGATCGAAGATCGATACCGGTCGTGCTACCACCGGCTCGGCGCTATGGCACGGGTCCTTCTGGCCACCCGCACCGATCTAGGGCAGCCCCTCCGGTCGGGAGATATCCTCAAGACGACAAGGAGGCGGAATGGAGCAGACACCGGTGCGTGTCGCCGGCACACGAATCACTACTGATCGATCCATCGAGGTCACCAACCCCTACTCGAACGAGGTGATCGGGCTCGTTCCAGCATGCGATGCCGCGACCGTCGTGACCGCCTGCGAGGCGGCGGCCGTCGCGTTGGCCAGGGAGGACTTCCCTCAGTACCGCAGAGCGGAGGTGCTCGAGAGGGCCGCGAGGCTCGTCTCCGGGCGAATCGACGACTTCGGCCACACGATCGCACTCGAAGCGGGCAAGCCGATTCGCACGGCCCGTGCCGAAGCGGGCCGCTGCGTCGACACACTGACCTTCGCTGCCGCCGAGGCCAGGAAGCTCACCGGCGAGATGATTCCGATGGACGCTTCCCAGTCGGGGTTTGGGCGACTCGCGTTCGCTTTGCGCGTTCCGATCGGGGTGGTAGCCGCCATCACGCCATTCAACTTCCCGCTGAATCTCGTTGCCCACAAGCTCGCTCCGGCAATCGCGGCAGGATGTCCTGTCGTTCTCAAGCCGGCATCCTCGACGCCGTTCTCCTCGATCATGCTCGTCGAGTTGCTGATCGAAGCCGGTTTGCCCGCCGACTGGGTGTCGGTCGTGACAGGTTCCGGCAAGGAGGTCGGTGAGCCGCTGATCACCAACCCGATTCCGGCGCTGGTCACATTCACGGGGAGCCCTGCCGTGGGCTGGCGTATCCCGGCACAGGCACCGCGCAAGAAGATCTCGCTGGAACTGGGCTCGAACTCACCCCTGATTGTCGAACCGGACGCCGATCTGGATCTGGTTGCCTCCAAGGTGCGGGTTGCGGGGTTCTCCCATGCCGGCCAGAGCTGCATCTCGACCCAACGGATCCTCGTACAGGATTCGGTCCACGACCGTTTTGTCGAGGTGCTGGCCGAAGCGATCGGCACTCTCGTTGTCGGTGACCCTCTCGATGAGGCGACCGACGTGGGTCCACTGATCTCGCCCGAAGAAACACAGCGGGTCCTCGACTGGATCGACTCGGCAGTCGCCAATGGCGCCAGCGTGGTGACCGGTGGTGTGCTGGCGGACGGGCTGCTCATGCCGACGCTCGTGGACAATGTCCCGCTCGAGGTCGACCTCTGTGCGAAGGAGGTGTTCGGACCCGTGGTGGCCGTGATCTCCTACTCCACGTTCGACGAGGCGCTCGATATCGCCGACACAGGCGACTATGGCCTGCATGCAGGCATCTTCACGACCGATCTGCGAAAGGCGCTGAAAGCCGTTCGGCAGCTTCACTTCGGCGGGGTGCTCATCAACGAGGTCCCCACCTATCGCGCGGACCAGCAGCCGTACGGAGGCGTCAAGGACTCTGGCAACACCAGAGAAGGCCCTGCATTTGCGGTGCATGAAATGACCCAGCTCCGTTTTGTTCACCTCGGCTAGGAGGCACCACGATGACAAGACTTTCTCCACTGCTCACCCAGGCAACCGGGGTGACCGCCGTCAAGGGTGAGGGCGTGTACCTGTTCGATGCCGAGGGGCGCCGATACCTGGACTTCACATCCGGGATAGGGGTCACCAACACCGGTCACTGTCACCCGGCCGTCGTCGAGGCCGCTCAACACCAGACAGGGGAACTCATCCACGGTCAGTACACGACCGTCCTTCACCCTGCGCTCTTGGAGTTGACCGCACGGCTGGGAGATGTGCTTCCTCCGGGACTCGACTCTCTGTTCTTCACCTCTGCCGGGACGGAGGCAGTCGAGGCTGCAACCAGACTCGCCAAACAGACGACGGGGCGGACGAACCTCATCGTGTTTCAAGGTTCCTTCCACGGACGGACCACAGCGGCACTGTCGATGACCACCTCCAAGGCGGCGTATAGGGCCGGTCTCCAACCCTTGATGGCTGGTGTGTTCGTCGCGCCTTTCCCCTACGCGTACCGGTATGGCTGGGACGAGAACACGACAACCGAATTCGCGCTGCGCGAACTCGACTACCTGTTCGCCACTCAATCGGCGCCGCGAGAGACCGCGGCCATCGTTGTCGAGCCGGTTCTCGGTGAGGGAGGCTATGTACCCGCGACCCCAGGCTTCCTCGAAGGCTTGCGAGAGCGCTGTGACCGCCACGGCATTCTGCTCGTGATCGACGAAGTCCAAACCGGATTCGGGCGCACCGGGCGCTTCTGGGGCCATGAGCACTACAACGTCCACCCCGACGTGCTCGTCACGGCCAAGGGCCTGGCTTCGGGGTTCCCGCTTTCCGCAATTGCCGCGTCGACCGAACTGATGGAACGTGCTTGGGCAGGGTCGCAAGGCGGCACATATGGCGGGAATGCCGTTGCCTGTGCAGCCGCCGTCGCAACTCTCGATGTCATCGAGAAGGAGGGTCTCGTCGAGAATGCAGCGACCCTCGGTGCACACTTGATGGACGCGCTCCGGGTACTCCAGCAACGCTACCCGGTGATCGGTGACGTCCGTGGCAAGGGGCTGATGGTGGCGACCGAGTTCACGACCCGCGGCGAACCAGACGCGACTCGAGCCAAGCACATGCAGGCGGCCGTCGAACGGCGACGTCTGCTGATGCTGACGTGTGGTCCTCTCGGCAATGTCATTCGATGGATTCCACCCCTGATCGTCACGAGAGAGCAGATCGACCAGGCGTTGGGCATCTTCGAAGAGGCTCTTGCCTCAACCGCAGAGGAGGAGCGATGAGCTGGGGCATGTGGATCGATGGTCGCTGGGAGAAGGCTGCCAGCGGGGCTACCACCCGGTTGGAGAACCCTGCGACCGGGGAACATACCGACGAGGTGGCCGAGGCGAGCGCCGCCGACGTCGAGAGGGCGGTCGCTGCCGCGTCACGCGCATTCCCGGAGTGGAGGAGTCTCAGCCCGGCCGGACGATCGGAGATGATCTATCGGCTCGCGCAGCTTCTCGATGAGCGCGCCGAGGAGTTCGCGCGGGTCGAGACCGAAGACACCGGCAAGCCATACCGCTCCATGAGTCTCGAAGGCGACGTCGCATTCTCCGTGGACAATCTCAAGTTCTTCGCGGGAGCGACCCGGAGTTGGGCCGGGACGGCAGCAGGCGACTTCATGGAGGGCTACACATCGATCCTCCGTCGTGAGCCGGTCGGCGTCGTAGGGCAGATCACCCCGTGGAACTACCCGCTGAACATGGGCGTGTGGAAGATCGGGCCGGCTCTCGCCGCGGGTTGCACGATCGTACTCAAGCCGGCACCGACCACCCCCCGCACGACGCTGATGCTTGCAGAACTGTCCAAGGAGGCCGGGTTCCCCGATGGAGTGTTCAATGTCGTGACCGGGGGAGTTGTCGCAGGGCAGTCGATCGTCGAACACCCCGGCATCCGTATGGTGTCGCTGACCGGATCGACGGGGACAGGTCGAAAGGTCATGGAGACGGCCGCCAAAACGCTCAAGCGAGTCCATCTGGAACTCGGGGGCAAGGCCCCTCTACTCGTATTCGAGGACGCCGACCTGGATGCACTGGCGATTGGTGCCACCGAGGGGGCGACCACCAACTCGGGCCAGGACTGCACCGCGGCTACCCGCGTCTATGTCGAACGCGGCCACTACGAGGATGCCGTCGATGCAATCGTCGCTGCGATGGCTGCGGTGAACGTGGGCGATCCATACGATGAAGACGTGACCATGGGGCCGCTCATCTCGCAAGTCCACCGCGAGCGGGTCACAGGCTTCGTTGACCGAGCGGTCGCTGCAGGAGCGCGGGTGGTCGTCGGTGGGGACATTCCGGCAGGTCTTGACCGCGGGTACTTCTTTTCCCCGACGGTCGTCACCGATGCCGAGCAGCACTCCGAGATCGTCCAGAGTGAGATCTTCGGGCCGGTGCTCGTTGTCCTGCCGTTCGACTCCGAGGAGGAGGTCATCCGACTGAGCAACGACGTCACCTATGGGCTTGCCGCGTCAGTGTGGACCAGGGACATCGGCAGGGCGATGAGGGTGTCCACCGCGCTCGACTTCGGCACGGTGTGGATCAACGACCACCTGCCCGTGACCTCAGAGTTCCCGCACGGAGGGTTCAAAGAGTCAGGGTTCGGCAAGGACCTCAGCGAGGAGGCCATGCTGGACTACACGGTCTCCAAGCATGTGATGATCAAGACGTAGGATCCGTAGACGGATCCTACGTCTGTCGTGGGTCTTGGGTGGGAGCCTGATCTGGCAAGGGGAGCGTTCGTCGGGCGACCCACAACCCAAGACTCACGACCCACAACGGCGGCCGCCCTACCTGTTCTGGGGGAACCCAAGGTCGACGCCGCGGTGGGTCGGGTCGCTCCACCGGGCGATCACGACCTTCTGCCGTGTGTAGAAGTGGATGCCTTCCGGCCCGTAGATTGCGTGGTCACCGAAGAGTGAGTCCTTCCACCCCCCGAAGGAGTAGAAACTCAGTGGTACGGGGATCGGCACATTCACGCCGACCATGCCGACCTGGATTTCCGATTGAAAGGCCCGTGCTGCACCGCCATCGTTGGTGAACACGGCGGTGCCGTTTCCCCACGGGTTGTCGTTCACGAACCGGATCGCCTCTTCGAACGTCGGAACCCGAACAACCGAGAGCACCGGCCCGAAGATCTCATCCCGGTAGATGGTCATGTCGCGGGTGACGTGGTCGAACAAGGTAGGTCCAACGAAGAAGCCGCTCTCGTGCCCTGGGACCTGCACGCCCCGGCCATCGGCCACCAGTGTGGCGCCTTCCTCGATTCCCCTGTCGATGTACCCGACGACCCGGTCCCGATGCTCTGGAGTGACGAGCGGTCCCATGTCCGATTCGGGGTCCAGTCCGGGACCGACCTTGAGACGGTCGATCCGATCCTCGATTCTGGGCAAGAGCATGTCCGCTGCGTCGCCGACCAGCACGAGAACCGAGATCGCCATGCAACGTTCGCCCGCGGATCCAAACCCCGCGGACACGGCGGCATCTGCCGCCAGATCCATGTCGGCGTCGGGGAGGACCACCATGTGGTTCTTTGCTCCAGCGAGCGCTTGGACCCGCTTGCCGGAGGCGGTTGCGGTCTGGTGCACGTGCCGGGCAATCGGAGTGGAGCCGACGAAACTCACCGCTGTAACGTCGGAGTGGGTGAGCAGGCGATCCACCGCAACCTTGTCGCCGTGAATGACGTTGAACACCCCGGAGGGAAGACCTGCCTCGACGAACAGTTCGGCCAGCATCAGCGACGCGGACGGGTCCTTCTCCGACGGCTTCAGCACGAAGGTGTTGCCCGTGGCGATCGCCATCGGGTACATCCACATGGGGACCATCGCCGGGAAGTTGAACGGGGTGATGCCTGCTACGACGCCAAGCGGTTGGCGAACCGTCAAAGTATCGACGCCGCGTGACACGTTCTGCGAGAAGTCGCCTTTGAGAAGGTGTGGAATACCGCAGGCGAATTCGACGACCTCCAAGCCCCGCGCCACCTCGCCCTGGGCGTCGGGGAATGTCTTGCCATGCTGTTTGGACACCGCCCTGGCGAGATCGTCTGCGTGGCGTGAGAGTAGTTCCCGATAGGCGAACAGGATGCGGGAGCGCGCTGTCAGCGAGGTATCCCTCCACTCGGCAAACGCAGTAGAAGCACTGCGGACCGCAGCGTCCACGTCATCGACGGTGGCGAACCCGACGGTATCTACGACCTGTCCGGTCGACGGATCGTAGACGTTCCCAACGGACGTCGGGTGTCCTTCGTAGGGCCTGCCATCGATCCAGTGTGCGATCACCGTGCTCCTCCGTCTCCTCTCAGACTACGACCCTTCACCGACCCAATCGATCCAGCATGCGGTAGCCCCAGGCGGCGAACGGTAGGAACCACGGTCGAGTTCGGTAGTACCACCGGGTCGGACGGGGAAGCTCGGCGAATGGGCTCGTGTCGAGCTCTCCGGTCATCATCCCTGCAACGTCGATGCCCAGGTAGGTGCCGAGCGCAACACCGTGGCCGCCGTAACCCATCGCATACCAGATCCCGCCGTCCGATCCGATATGGGGAAGCAGGTCGAACGTCGCGGCAAGCCTGCCGCCCCAACTGTGAGTGATCTCGAATCCTTCGAGCTGCGGGAAGATCTCGAGCAGTCTTCGGTGGAGGTCCCTGCCGCTTTCCCGCAGATCGAGATCTGTCCGGAGGTTGCGGCGACCGCCCAGCAGGATGCGGTCGTCCGGGGTGCGCCGGAAGTAGTTGAGAAACCTGCGCGCCGTCCAGAGCATGCGACCCCCGGGGATCAGCATCTGAGCGACATCGTGGGGGAGTGGCTCCGTAACGATCGAGTAGCTACCGATCGGCACGACGCCTCTGCGGATGCTCGGGAAGAGCGAGCTCGTATAGCCATTCGTGGCAACGAGGATGCGACCGGCCCGAATCGATCCAAGTCCTGTGGTGAGTCGGTAGCCGGCGCCATCCTTGCTTGCTACGGTCACTTCGGCCCGGTCGGTGATCGTCGCTCCTGCGCGCAGCGCAGCGCGAGCCAGACCGAACGTGTACCTGGCAGGGTGCAGGCCGCCGCTCACAGTGTCGGTGAGTGCGATAGAGAACAGCTTGCTGTCGACCACGTGACGGACATGGTCGCCGGTCTTCACATCGACCGGGAGACCGAGATGCTCGCTAGTCCACCTGGCCTGTGCGGAAAGGTGATCGGCGTCCCGGCGGGTGAAGCCGAGTTCGCCGGCGCCGTGCCTGGCAAAGGAGCAATCGATCGACTCCCGCTTGACGGTTTCCTCCACTCTGTCGATAGCTTCGACCGACGCTTGCCAGAGCCTGCGACCGAGATCCCCGTACTCGTGGAGCAGGGACTCGACAGAGGGCTTGACCCCATAGATCATCATGCCGCCGTTGACGCCGCTTGCCCCCTCGCCGACGGTGCGTGCATCCAGGACGGCGGTGGCAAGCCCTGCTCGCGCCAAACCCCTCGCGGCGTTCAAGCCGGTGATTCCGGCCCCTATGACGACGACGTCCGCTGATGGGGGCAGGGGTGAGATCGGGAGAGCTTCGGAGTAGTCGTCGGTCCAGAACGGAGCGGTGCGAACGTCCATGGCCGGAACGCTACCCAATTTCCTCGCGCCGTACCGACTGGGCCGTGTGGCGCTGACTAACGTGCAATAGGGAGGGACCGTATGGCGGATCTGGTACTGCGAGGCGGAACCATCTACACGATGGACGCCGCGCGGAGTTGGGGGACATCCATCCTGGTACGCGACAAGCGGATCCACGCCATCGGGCGCGGAGACGAGCTTTCCCACAGTTCTTCCGCCGAGATCATCGACCTCGAGGGTCGGTTCGTCCTTCCGGGTTTTCAGGATGCCCACGTCCATCCGCCGACAGGTGGCCTGAGCCTGCTGCGCTGCAGTCTGCACGACGACAAGACCCGCGAGGAGCATCTGGACACCATCCGCCGGTACGCCGTCCGACACCCCGACGAGGAGTGGATCTTGGGCGGTGGGTGGGCAATGGACGCGTTTCCCGGCGGTACCCCCACACGCCAAGAACTCGACGACGTCGTCCCTGATCGTCCCGCGTTTCTGATCAACAGGGACGGGCATGGAGCCTGGGTGAACGCGATGGCACTCAAGCTGGCAGGGGTCGATCGATCCACGCCCGATCCCGTGGACGGGCGGATCGAACGCGACGAGGTCGGCGAACCTGCCGGCACGCTCCAAGAGGGAGCGATGGAGTTGGTGCGAAGGGTGGTTCCTGCAGATACCGAGGAGACCTACCTTCGTGGTCTCGAGGTGGCGCAGGAGTACCTCCTTTCCCTCGGGATCACGGGGTGGCAGGACGCCGACGTGACGCCCCCCACCGAGGCCGCCTACCGCAGACTCGCAGACGCAGGCAGGCTTCACGCACACGTGGTCGGTGCGTTGTGGTGGGAGCGCGCCGAAGGCGAGGAGCAGATCGAGCGACTGATCGAGCGACGGGCCAACGCCGGCGTGCCCGGGTTCCGTCCGACGAGTGTCAAAATGATGCTCGACGGCGTCTTCGAGAACTTCACCGCATCGATGATCGACCCGTACCTCGACGCCGACGGTCTGTCGAGCGGCACCACCGGCATCGACTTCATCGACCCCGACATGTTGCGGCGGTACGTGACGATCCTCGATGCCGAAGGGTTTCAGGTCCACTTCCACGCCATCGGAGACCGCGCCGTCAGGAACGCACTCGATGCCGTCGAAGCCGCACGCGAGGTCAACGGCTGGAACGATCACAGGCATGTCATCTCACACATTCAGGTCGTCCATCCCGACGATCTTCCGAGGTTCCGCAGGCTCGGAGTCGTAGCCAACGGACAGCCGTTCTGGGCATGCATGGACGGATATCAGAGCGAGCTCACGATTCCGTTCCTCGGACCCGAACGCAGTGCGGGTCAGTACCCGTACGCGTCGCTGCTGCGCAATGGCGCCATGCTCGCGTTCGGAAGCGACTGGTCGGTCTCTACCCCTGATCCGCTCCTCGAGATCGAGACGGCAGTCAGCAGGATCTCTCCGGACGACCGATCGATGCCGGTGTTCTATGCCCATGAGCGTATCGGCCTCCACGAAGCCCTGGCGGCGTTCACGATCGGGGCGGCGTTCGTCAACCACTTGGAAGCAGATACGGGGTCGATCGAACCGGGGAAGCTCGCCGACCTGGTGGTACTTGACAGGAACCCCTTTGAGGTCGCGCCCATTGGCGAAGCGAACGTCGATCTGACAGTGTTCGAAGGCGACGTCCTCTATAGACGGGAGGGAGTATGAGGGGATGGAGGTCAAGGTGACGTCGGCGGCAGTAGAGCTGTCGGGAATCACCAAGCGATTCAGCGACGTCGTGGCTGTCAACGACCTGGACTTGACGATCGGTGACGGGGAGTTCTTCTCGTTGCTCGGCCCGTCGGGATGCGGCAAGACCACGACACTGCGGATGGTCGCGGGCCTCGAGTTCCCGACTGAGGGCAGTATCCGAGTATTCGGGGAAGAGATGGGTCTGCGGCCTCCGAACAAGCGCCCCATCAACACCGTGTTCCAGTCCTACGCCCTATTTCCACACATGACGGTCGCCCAGAACATCGGGTTCGGACTCGAGATGCGCGGCGTTGAGCGGTCGGACATCGACAAGCAGGTAGACGAAGCTGTGCAACTCGTTCGGCTCGGTGGTATGGAACGTCGCAAACCAACCCAGCTCTCCGGCGGGCAGCAGCAGCGGGTGGCGCTCGCCCGTGCACTGGTCAACCGTCCGAAAGTGCTTCTCCTCGACGAGCCACTGGGCGCACTCGACCTCAAACTGAGGCAAGCGATGCAGACAGAGTTGAAGGACCTCCAAGAGCGCGTTGGGATCTCGTTCGTGTATGTGACCCACGACCAGGAGGAAGCGCTGACGATGTCAGATCGGATCGGCGTCATGAACGACGGGGTCCTCCTTCAGGTCGGCTCGCCCGAGCAGATCTACGAGCATCCCGAAACCAGATTCGTTGCGGACTTCATCGGAGAGACAGCGTTCATCAATGGGGTCGTTGCAGAGTCGGGGGTTGTGCGTCTGCCCAACGGGAACACCGTTCGCACTCGCACCGATGTCCCGTCTGGCACTGCCGTGACATTGGCTCTGCGTCCCGAACGGCTATATCTCGCACCACCTGACGAACCAGCGCCCGCGTCGGTCAATCAGATCGACGGAACCGTGCGTCGCCGTGTGTACCTCGGGAACGCCAACTTCTACGAGGTCGACGTCGGATTCGACACCTTGAAGGTCCGGCTGGAGAACACGATCAGCGCCACGATGTACGCACCGGGCGACACGGTTGTCGTTCAGTGGCAGCCGGGCTCGTCGAAGGCACTTTCCGAATGACTGTCGACACCGTCCCCGTCACGCCGGATCTGGAACGCGCGGCAGCGCGTGCCGAACGGCGGCGAGGATTTCGTCTCGGACTGCCGGGGTTCGCCTACTTGGTGTTCTTCTTCGCCATTCCACTCATCATGGTGTTCGTCTACTCGTTCGCGACGCGCAGTTCGACCGGAAAGACCCTGCTCCAGGACTGGAACCTCCAGTCGTACCAAAGGCTCGTCGATCCGATCGTGCGGCAGATCGCCTGGCGATCGCTGTGGCTGGCAGTCGTGACCACGGTCATCTGTCTGATCCTCGCCTACCCGTTCGCCTACTTCATCGCGACGCGTCGACCAGTCGTCCGCAATGTTCTGCTCGTTCTCGTGATGATTCCGTTCTGGTCCAACTTCCTGGTCAGGACGTACGCGTGGCGGGTGCTACTCGGCTCGGATGGCCCCGTCTCGCAACTGACGCAACTCCTCGGATTGGGGCAGACCCGCATCCTGTTCACTCCGCTCGCCATCCTGATAGGACTCGTCTATGGGTTCCTCCCATTCATGGTGCTTCCCCTCTATGCGGCGATCGAACGTATCGACTGGAGCCTGGTCGAAGCCGCGAGGGATCTGTACGCCAACGGGTGGAAGGCGTTCAGGAGGGTCACGCTCCCATTGAGCCGTCCTGGGGTGGTGGCCGGGTCGATCCTCGTGTTCATCCCGAGTCTCGGTGCCTATGTGACCCCTGAGATCCTGGGGGGTGCCAAGACCACCCTTCTGGGGAGTTACATCGTGCAGCAATTCCTCGCCGCCCGGAACTGGCCGTTCGGAGCGGCTCTGTCGTTTGCGGTGATGGCCGTCATGCTTGCGGCCACCCTCATCTACTTCAGGGAAGGAGGGCAGACGCTGTGAACTCCTCTACTCGACCGAAGGGC
>Ga0307417_10000576_pt1 | contig 14891 bp, 18 predicted proteins | sample SalMarWE160210MG_2_FD_202514 | JGI IMG/M metagenome (GOLD analysis project Ga0307417, IMG submission 202514) | Salt marsh sediment microbial communities from the Plum Island Ecosystem LTER, Massachusetts, United States - WE1602-10 | ecosystem: Environmental > Aquatic > Marine > Intertidal zone...
ATATCTCCTTCGTTGAGATTGCCTGCAGGCGCGCCGCCGTCTACGCTGGGTGTCACGGCGCGGACCTGAATTTGGACGTACGTACGAATGATGCCTAGCCTGAGTTTCCCGTTGTCCACCCCCACCGCAGGGTGAGCGACTCTGTGGAATGGCCAGATGCTCACGGTAGGGCGCAGTCTAGTGACCTCGGAGCGGGATGAATATCCTACCAAGGGGGTGCACAACACACCCCGCCCTATCCCAAATGGGGTATCGCCAAGGATCTCCACATGGAAGCGCCCAGCAGTCGGGCGCGCGAAAATACCAGTTCCAACTCAGGCGGTTACAAATCCTGCGCAGCGAAGCCCGGCCAGCTGCTCAGCCCCGTCCCGATGCTGGGGACCAAGTATCCCCAGAGACAGTGCCATTGAATCCCGTCGCGTGAGCCAATAAGTTAGTAATTATGAACATTCAAATACGGCTACGTCAATGACGGCGAGTGTTGCCGCGTGGGAGCGGAACAGCCCCTTCGATCCGTGCAGCGAGGATAGCTACCGGCGCTGGCGCGACAGAAAGCTGGCGGACCTGCCGCCCGGCCCGGAGGCTCTGGCGGTGGATCTCGCCCGTCCCTACGCCCTCACCGCGGCGGAGCGCCAGGCGCTGCTCGGCCGCTGCCAGCGCTGGAACATGGCCGTCTACAGGACGACGGAGGCGGGCGACAAGGACCAGGCCCGAGCGATCGCGCGTCAGCTCGGCCTGCGCCGGCTGGAGCGCAACCTCTGCGCCGACGACGACGGCATCGCCTCACTGCGAGTGGTCGAGGCCGGCCGTCCGCGGGAGTACATTCCTTACTCCAATCGCCCCATCAACTGGCACACGGACGGCTACTACAATGGCCCTGGGCAGCAGGTTCGGGCGGTGCTCATGCATTGTGTGCGTGACGCGGCCCAAGGCGGGGGCAACCTGCTGCTGGACCCGGAGCTCGTCTACATCGCCCTGCGGGACCAGGACCCGGCCTACGTGGCTGTGCTCATGCAGCCCGATGCCATGACCATACCCGCCAACCAAGAGGAGGGGGCGGAGCTGCGGGCAGCGCAACCGGGCCCCGTGCTGAGCGTCGACCGCCTCGACGGGACTTTGCACATGCGCTACACGGCGCGCAAGCGCTCCATCGAATGGCGCAGCGACGCCTTGACACGGGAGGCGGTAGGATTCCTGGAAACCATGCTGGCAGCCAGCAATCCACATGTCCTTTATAATAGATTGACTCCCGGCCAGGGACTGGTCTGCAACAACGTGCTGCACACCCGGGAAGGGTTCGTCGACGGCGCCACACCTGGAGGGGGGCGGCTGTTGCTGCGGGCACGCTTCTTCGAGCGTGTCGCCGTCCCTTGACGCGACGGCATCCCCAGCAGTGGCACGGCCACAACCTATGGACCCGCTTCACCCATGTTGTACCTGAGCGAGATACTGCTCCAGCATCACGAGCTCCAATCCTTCGAGGAGCTCAAGCGACAGGTGGCCGACAGCGCCAGGAGTGAGCGCTTCTTTCGCATGGACGTCAAACCGCCCTTCCCGGACACTCCGGAGAATTGGGAAGACATACTCGAAGGCGCTTTCAGCGGCTACCTGCGCTGAGGCCCTATGGAGCCAAAATGAGCATATCGGAATCTATTGCCGTCACCGATGCTGACCAGCAGAACGCCAGCGAGCTGCTGGAGGCACGCCTGCAGGCCCTGCGTGAGCGCCTCCAGCAGCTGGCGCCCGAGGCCGTCGAGCGCGCCGCTGCATTGCTGGAGCTGGGACGGACCCTGGTGGACCTGCAGCGTGGCCAAGAAGCCTGGGAGCCGGTGCGCGAGGCCTTCGATCTGTATGCCGCAGCCGCAGACTGGGAGCAGGCGGCCGAAGCCTGCGAGGTGCTGTTTCGGACCGAGGCGGACGGGGCGCTCGTGGCCCTGGGGCACGGTGTCTGGATCTCGGTGACCTTCCCTGTCCATCCCAATGTCACCGTGGCCATGCTGCAGCATATCGTCGACGAGACTCCCGCGGATTCCGACGGCGCCGCAGTGGCCGCAGCCACCGCCCATTACGTCGCCGAGCTGCGCACGGCCGAGGACTCCCACGAGCGGGACAGCCTGACGTTCTTCACCCAGCAGCTGCTCGGCGCCGTTGCCAGGCGCCACAGCCAGGTGGAGGAGCAACGCGACTTCAACGCCTGGATGCTGCGCCTAGCGCTGGACGACCCCGGCAAGTTCCTGGCTCGCCTGCGCAACGTCGTGGACGTGCTGGTGCAGGACGACTGGTGGATAGACCGCGCAGCCATTCACGCCTACATACCGGTGAACTGAAGATGTACTGGCAAGAAGACGAGCAACCGCGCCCCCGCGCCATTCCGGATGATATTCTCGATATCTCCTTCGGGATCGACTGCCGGGTGCTGCCGGTGGATCACGCCTGGGCACTGTCGCAGGCCCTGCAGCACACGCTGCCTTGGCTGGTCGAGGAGCCGGCTGCCGGGCTGCACTTGATTCACGTCGCGGCCTCGGGCAACGGCTGGGTTCGGCCCGAATCGGATGCGGAAGGCCTGCTGTACCTGTCCAAGCGCACGCGGCTCACCCTGCGCCTGCCCCGCAGCCGGGTGCAGGAGGCCGAAGCCCTGGCCGGCGCCACCCTAGATGTCGGCGGCCATCCGCTGGTGGTGGGCAAGTCCAGCACCCGCCCGCTGGCGCACTCCGCCACCCTATTCTCCCGCTATGTGCTCTCACGGGCTGAGCAGAGCGAAGAGGACTTCCTGCACGCGGTCGCTGGCATGCTCGCCAAGCTGGACATCCCGGCCCGGAAACTGGTGGCCGGACGCCCGCACCGGTTTCGGACTCCCCATGGCACGGCGGTCACACGCTCCCTCATGGTGGCCGACCTGGACTTCGACGCCTCCATTCGGCTGCAGCAGCGCGGCCTGGGCGAGGACCGCAAGCTGGGATTCGGGCTGTTCATCCCCCACAAGGGCATAGCGCCCGTGAAGCGGGCCGACGAGCAATAGACCGAGCCCCGTCGTTTCGGTAAAATTGCAATATTATCCGTCAGCTACGAAAAATACTGGAGGGCACATGGCAATCGAAGTCGGCGGCAAGACCATCGAGACCAATGACAACGGGTATCTGATCAAACAGGAAGATTGGAGCGAAGAGGTGGCCCGAGCCATCGCCGCGGCGGAAGGCATCGAGCTCGGGGAGAGACATTGGGACATCATCAATTACCTGCGCGACCAGTTCTTCAATCACGCCGGGAACCAGCCCAACGAGCGTACCATACTCAAGGCCATGAGTGAGAAGTGGGGAATCAAGGCGACCAACAAGGACATGTACGACCTGTTTCCCCTGATGCCCAGCAAGCAGGGGGGCAAGGTCGCCGGTCTGCCTGAGAGCCGGCGCAAGGGCGGGTACTGATCCGCGGCTCGGCCCGGGCGCCGCACGGGGGAGCAGTGACCCCCCGTGCGGCGTTTGAGCTCGGCACGCTCAGAGATCCGCCCACATGCGCATCAGATTCACGTAGACGTGGTCGATGTGGGTGGTCTCCTCGGCCCCGGGGGCCGTGCGCAGGAGCTTCTCCCGGGCCAGGTTCAGGGCATGCAATAGCTCCCGTCGTGCCGGGTCCCGCACCATGCTCTGCACCCAGGTGACGGCCACCAGACGCTCCCCGCGGGTGACTGGGGCCACCCGGTGCAGGCTGGAGGCGGGGTACATCACCGCATCCCCGGCAGGCAGCTTCACCCGGTTGTCGCCGAAGGGAGTGCGGATCGCGAGCTCGCCGCCGTCGTAATCCTCCGGACCACTTAGAAATACGGTAATCGCCACGTCCGTTCGATAACGTCCCGCCGGCGGTCCCATGATGGGATCGTCCACATGGTCGCCATAGGCCATGCCGGGCCGATAGCGGGCATAGAACGGGGCAGCCACCCGCTGTGGCAAGGCACCGCCGGCGTAGATGGGATTGCGCACCAGCGCGCCCATCACCAGATTGTCGAGCTGACGCGTCGCCCGGTCCTGGCGATCGGCCTCCTGATTGTGCTTGACGAGAGCCGCCGCCTCCCCGGCGGAGAGCCTTCCGTCGACGAATGAGGCATTGGCCAGGATGTGGCGGGCCACCTGAAGATCCTCGGGGCCCAGCACCTTTGGAATGCGCAGCAACATGGCCTGACAACTCCTGGATTAATCGCCGACCCATCGCGTCGGCCGCGAGCCGGCTGGCTATAATGGCGATCTTTGCTCCCGCACCGCCCCTGTAGGGGCAGCGAGCCGAGAGGATTCCACATGATACTGAACGTGCAGATAGACGATGCCGTCCACCCCATTCAGGTTCCACCCGAGGTCCTTCAAGATGGCGCGGAGATGTTCGCCAAGATGGATGCCGACATGGACCGCGGCTGGCAGATGAGCCGCCAGTGGGTGGCACGGCCAGACACGACGCAGCGCTGTCAGATCGTGGCCGACCGGCTGCTCACCGCCCTCGAGAACGGCAACGGCAGGCTGGCGGTCGTGATGGCAGGCTACATCCTCAGCCGTGTGCCCGGCGTCACGGCCGTGAGCGTAGACACCCAGGGCGACATGAACGCCACCCAGATTCTGTGGCGCTAGCCCGCGGCGTCGCCCAGACTGGCCAGCAGCGCCTGCACCTCGATCGGGAAGGTGAAGGCGGCGTGCACCGGGAACCTGGCCTTGAGGCGCTCCAGATGCACTTCGGCCTCCGGCTCGTAGAACACCACTACGCGCGTATCCGGCGCCCCCTGAAGCTTGGCGAACAAGGATTCCAGGTTGCTGGTGCGATCGCGGAAATCGGATTGGAAGTTGAACTCGGCCAGCACGATGTCGGGAGTCTCGCGCTTCAGGTAAGCCAGCGCCTTGCGCATGGAGCCGACGGTGGTGACCTCGAACCCCGCCTGCTGCAGCAGCGGAGCGAAGTTCGGATAGCCACCGAGCTCGATGATGGACAGCACCCTGCGCCCGCCTGCCACGACCATGCTCAGCACGCAAACAGCCGGCTGGGGTTGGCAAACGCCTCAAGCTCCAGAGCATTGCCGCTGGGCTCCAACACGAGCAGAGTCGCCTGGTCCCCGGCTTCGCCGCGAGACCGCAGATGAGGCTCGATTACGAAGCGCACTCCGGCCCGCTGCAGACGCTCGCTGAGCGCTTCCCATTGGGCCATGTCTAGCACTACCCCGAAATGACGTACCGGCACCTCGTCTCCGTCCACCCGATTGCGACTGCAACGTGGACGCCCCGACTCCGTCAGGTGAGCGACGATCTGATGGCCAAACAGGTCGAAGCCCACCCAACGCCGTGCGCTGCGTCCCTCGGGACAACCGAGAGTCTCACCGTAGCGTTGCCGGGCGGCCGCGAGGTCATGGACCGGAAAGGCTAGGTGAAATGGCTGCAGGATTCCGGTGCTCATGCGTCGGGCGCGTTCAGGCGAACACCACCCAGGTCGTGGCGATGTACTTGACGCCCCGATGCAGGGTCACTCCACGATGCTCGTGGGTCCAGAACGGCGGAAACAGCACCAGCTTGCCCTGCTCGGGCTTGATCTTGACGCGCTGGAACAGAAACTCGGTCTCCCCGCCGGGACCGGGCACGTCGTTGAGATACCACACCGCTACCAGCTGGCGATAGGCAAACTCATGGCTACCGCCATCGATGTGCCAGTGGTAATGCTCACCCGGCAAGGTCCGCTGGACGGCATAGCCCATATCCTTGAATGGGCCCCTGAAGTAGGGAAAGCTCTCCCGAAACTCCCGCAGCGCCAGGGACAGGGAGCGGAACAAGGCCCGGTCGAAATCCTTCCAGTGCTCCTTGCCGCTGATCACCATGTCCGTGGAGCGTTTCACGGCGCGATCCGTGGTGGCCTGCTGGCCGATGCGACCTTGGTACTGGTCCTCGGTACGCAGCTCGAAACGGCGGACGATCTCCGCGCACACGTCCCCAGGCAAGGCCTTGGGAATCTCGAAGATGAAGCTGCCGGCCTGGACCTCACGAAATACCGGGCTTGGTGCCGGCGCGCCGGAATGCTCGACCACGGGCGGGGTCCTTTGCTGATGGACTGCCAATATTCTCGCCGCCGCGCGTGAACGCAGCCAATGGTATCTCAGAGCTTGCGCGCCTCGACCAGCTCCAGCACCGACTGCCCGCCGGACTCGTCGCCCGATTCCATATGCAGTCGCACCGCCCCGTGGCCGACCTCGGCCCAGTGTGCGCCGCCGACTTCGGCCGTCCGCGAGATGGCCCCGAGATCCTGGGTGGCGCGCCACTGCTGATAGGCACTCCAGAGGCTGGGGAACAGGTCTCGGCGCATGCCGGTAAAATTGGCGAAATACAGGTGCAGCACCGCGGGCTCCTGGATGTCAAGCAAGCCGGGCAGGGTCGACAGACAGTCTGCCAACAGGTCACGCAGGGCACGGATGCGGATCTCTGCGGGCGTGCGGGCCAGATCACCCAGCATGCCGCCCCAGGCGGACTCACCCCACAGCCTGCCGGCCATCGCCTCGCCCAGCTCGTGCAGCACCATGAGATCCACCTGGCGATCGATCATCCGCTCCAGCCCCGCGTCGCCGTCGCCATCCATGCCGTAGCCGGCCAGCGCCCGGCCCATGGCGTTGTCCTGCCTACGCCAGCGCCATTCTTCCACCTTCTCCCACAACATGCGGCGTACGGACTCGCGCCGCACGTAGACCACGTCCCCCTGCAGCATGGCCGGCGGTGCCACCAGGTCGCGGGCATACTCGTCGGCCGAGACCAGCACCGACAGTCCCTCGCGCCGATAGCGCTGCAACAACGAGCCGAGGAAGAAGTGCGGCTGGCAAAAGCGGCCGAAGCCGCCGCTGTAGACGAGGCCCTGAGGCACCAGGTGGGCGTTGATGGATTCGGACTCGAAGGGATCGAAGCTCTGCCCATCCAGCTCGATGGGGCGAAAGCCTTCCGCCTCCAGGGTCTCCCAGAGGCGCTCGCGCTCATCCACCCAGCTGCCCAGATCGTCCTTGGGCAGGGTGTCGGTCAACGCGTATCCACGCTGCCAGCGATAGTACTCGCGCATCTTGAGCAGGTAGGCGCACAGGGTGTACTGCCGCGCGTGCCTGGCGTCGGAAATGTCGCAGTTGCGCTGCACTACGCCGCTGACGATGTTCAGCTCAGCCTTCATGGTATCGGGCTCCGCACTGGCCAACCACGCGTCGGCCTTTGGCCAATGCCTGAGTAAATTGGTATATTATTGAGCCTGCATTTCGGTCAGTCAACCGTACCGGCTGGCGGCGCCGCTAGAGGATAAACCGCAACAATGGCACTACGTATCAAGAGCCGCTGGCACGGCGATGGCGCCTCCAAATCCATGCACGAGAAAGCCGGTGCCCTTGCCTTCATCATCTGGCGCATTGCACTGCACGACGCCAAGGAGCTGCACGGGGAAGGCTACGTCTACGATTCGGACAGCCAGCGCGTCACGGTAATCGCCGAATTCTTGGCCTTCCTGCTCCATCTCGCCGACCGCATCGCCCACGGCTTCCTGGAGGACACCGACCGGGCGCAACTGATCACGGCCCTGGGCCGCGGTCTGGCCGGACACGTCCAGGACAACCTGACGGACCTGTTCGGCCCGGGTGACTACCAAGAGTCCTTCATCGCGACCCTGAACGAGCGCCTGTCAGACTACGCGGAGCTCTCTTACGACGAGGAGGGCGGGCCCAGCTACGGGCTCTACCGCTATTTCGGGGAGCGCGTGATGTCGGCAATGGGACCGGCCTTCACCAACCGCTGGGTCATCGACCAGGTGATGGACATTCAGGGCCCGGAAGCCTACGAGAAATTCAAGAAGGCGATGCTGGAGCTGTTCTCCTAGCCGAGCAAACGCAAAGGCGGGATCACTCCCGCCTTCGCGTGCTTCAATCCGGCGCCGCTCCCGCTACTTGGTCCAGGAATCGAAGTTGTCGGCGTTGCGCGCCTGACCGTCTTCGTAGCCCGCGCTGTAGGCGTCCGTCACGCGCTGCTCTTCCCGCTCGGGATTACCCAGATAGCCACCAATCCAACCCTGAACGTACTCCCAGTCGACACCAGCCTTGTCCATCTTGTCGACTGCATCGTAATAGAACTGGTCCATAAGAATCTCCTAAGCGTGCTGTAACGGAAAGCAAACCTGTGAATTATCACATACTAATGCACCGGCCGGCAATTGCGGGGGCCGGATCGGAGCCTGGCATGTCCCCCCCGCGCGGTGCGGGATTTGGTGCAGAGTTTCACGGCGAGGGCCGCAACGATAAAATACTGGGTCGGCCACGTTGATACCCCTTTTGGGGTAGCCGCGGCCGAATTCCCGGCCCCTGCGGAGCACTCATGCGACCATCCCAGCTCGTCACAGTCCTGGACAAGGAGTTCCTCAGCACCCGCGCCGGCCATCACACGCCCACCATGCTGTGGGGACCGCCAGGAGTCGGCAAGTCTCAGGTGGTGGCCCAGGTGGCGGCGCGACATGGGGTCCCCGTGATCGACATCCGCCTATCGCAGATGGAGCCCAGCGACCTGCGCGGCATCCCCTTTCGGGTCGGCAATCTGGTGGAATGGGCCATCCCGGAGATGCTGCCGGACGCCGAGCGCCACGCGCCCGAAGGCATCCTGTTCCTGGACGAGATCACCTCGGCGGCCCCCACCGTTTCCGCCGCCGCCTACCAGCTCATTCTCGATCGCCGGTTGGGCGAGTACCGGGTGCCCTTGGGCTGGGCCATATTCGCCGCCGGCAACCGACAGGGCGACCGGGGCGTAACGTACAGCATGCCGGCGCCCCTGGCTAACCGGTTCTCCCACATCGAGTTCGAGGTGAATCTGGACGACTGGGTGACCTGGGCCTACGCCAACGGCATCGACGAGCGACTCATCGCGTTCCTGCGCTTTCGCCCGGAGCTGCTGTTCGACTTCGACCCGGCCCACAACCCGGTGGCCTTCCCCTCCCCCCGCTCCTGGGAATTCGCCCACCGCGGCCTGCAGAAATTTCACGACACCCCCGGCATACTCTCCGGCGCGCTGCAGGCCTGCGTGGGTCCGGCGGCCGGCATCGAGCTGCACGCCTTCATCGAGAACCTGGACAAGATGCCGGACATCGATGCCATCGTGGCCGGCGACGACGCCCCGGTGCCCGAAGAGATCGACCTGCAGTACGCGGTGGCGGCAGCGCTGGTGGGACGCGCCATTCGCGCCAAGGGCCGGCGCGATGCAGGGACGGTCCATGGCCACATCCTGGACTACGCGCGTCGCTTCCCGCAGCGTGAGATGGGCGTGATGATGATCTCCGATATGCACCGGGCCATCGGCCCGGACCTGTTTGGCGTGCCCCAGTTTGCCGAGTGGGCCAACGCCGTGGGTGATCTCATGCTCTACGACATGTAGGTCCCTCCACCATGCCCGACTCCATCGAGACCAAGCTGGCGGCGGCGCGCACCCGGCTCATCCTGGACCAGCCGTTCCTGGGCGCGCTGGTGCTGCGCCTGCCGATGAAGGCCGCAGATTCGAAGTGGTGCCGAACCTGCGCCACGGACGCGCGCAGCTTCTACTACAACCCCGACTACATAGACGCCCTGAGCCTGGCCCAGGTCCAATTCGTGCTGGCCCACGAAGCCCTACACTGCGCCCTATCCCATTTCGCCCGGCGCCAGCACCGCATCAAGCGCCGCTGGGATCTGGCCTGCGACTTCGCCATCAATCCCCTACTGCTCAAGGATGGCCTGCGGCCACCCCCCGGGGTCATGGTGGAGGAGCGCTTCGAAGGCATGACCGCAGAGGAGATCTACCCGTCCATCGACGAGAGTACCGCCGATGCCCCCATGGATCAGCATCTCTACGATCGCGAGGATCAGCCCAGCGACGGAAGCGGCAGCAATGCCCGGGAAGGCGATCGGGCGAGCAAGGCACGCGCCGGCGAGGAGGGTGAGAGCGGAGGCAGCCAGCAACGGCCTCAACAGGCCGAGGCGCAGGGTGGCCCTGGTGGCACGCCCGAGCCCAAACCGCTCAGTACCGCCGAGCAGGAGCAGCTTAAGGTGCAGTGGCAGCAGCGCCTGGCCGGCGCGGCCCAGAGCGCCCTGCAGGCCGGCAAGCTGGGCGGCGCCATGGCACGCATGGTCGATCATCTGCTGCAGCCCCAGCTGCCCTGGCGCATGCTGCTCGCGCGCTACGTCACGGCCGTGGGACGAGACGACTACAGTTACACCCGGCCGTCCAAGCGCGAGGGCTCGGCCATCTTACCCCGGCTGCGCAGCGGCCAGGTGAGCGTGGTGGTGGCGGTGGATACCAGCGGCTCCGTGGGAGACGCCGAGATCGGCGAGTTCCTGGCGGAGGTCAATGCCATCAAGGGCCAGATCCGCGCCCGGCTCACCCTGTTGCCCTGCGACGCCCGGCTCGCCCCGGGGGCCCCCTGGATCTACGAGCCCTGGGAGGAGTGCGTGCTACCCGAGCGCCTGCCCCGGGGCGGCGGCACCTCTTTCCGGCCGGTGTTCGACTGGGTCGAGCACAACGACCCCAGGCCGGACCTGCTGGTCTATTTCACCGACGCCCAGGGCGAGTTCCCCCGCGGCGAGCCGCCCTTCCCGATCCTCTGGCTGGTCAAGGGCAAGGCCAAGGTGCCCTGGGGCCAGCGCATCCAGCTCAACTGAGGTCCGGACTCACTCAGCGCAGGCCCCGGCGCTGGGTCCACAGCAGCACGCCGCCCCACACGAAGGCGACCAGCATGAGCACCACGGCCGTGCCATAGACCCCGTGAGCGATGGCGTGATCCCGCTGCAGCCAGCCCAGATGTCCCAGGATGTTCTGCCAGTCGTGCATTCCGGGACGGTCCTGTCCGGTGCCGCCTCCCAGCAGGGGCAGGGTGAGCGAGCGGGCATCGTTGATGTAGGGCGCAAGATCCATCATGCTCTGAGCCAGCCACCAAAGCCCGATGCTGGCGCCGAAGTTGTCCGCCCGCCAGAGCAGGGATCCGGTGACGATGGCGGGCATCAGCAGCTGGGCCAGACTGCCGCCCAGCACCATCATGAACCAGCCGAAAGGCCGGAAGATCAAGTGGCCGGCCTCGTGAAACACCAGATTGATGTTGTGCATGAAGGAGGCCATCAAGGCATCCGGATCCACGCCGAGCAAAATGAAATACCAGCCCCAGACGAAGAACAGCACGTAGGCGCCCAGCCGGCCGTAGAACGCCAGCGGATCCACCGATTCTTCCACCTGCAGCAGCTGGGCCTTGAGCCGCACCAACATGCGCTCGTTGTGCGGCACCCCGGCGGCGGGCGCCTCTGGGGCGCTGAAGCGCTGGTGCAGCCACTTGGAGTAGATCAGCCCGCACTGCGGGCACGCGTCTGCCGACGGCGCCGACTCCTGGGACTGGCGCTCATGACCGCACTTGGGACACACTTTGTACATCGCCCTGCCCCTTTGAATCTCCCGCTGCTCGCCCGCGGTTTTGACGGATCTCCAGCCGCCCGCCGCCGACCCGGGCAGAGACATACGGGCCGGGGTCTCAGCGGCAGACCTGGTTTCGACCCTTGCTCTTGGCCCGATACAGGGCCTTGTCCGCCGCCTTGAGGGCCTCCGCGGGCACGGCGGCACGCTCGCCTTCGGCCACACCGATGCTGATGGTCACGGAGACCCGCTTTCCCCCACCTCGCCGCTGCCCGTGGGGCGGCGGCCGGCGGAGTCGTGTGGACGAGCGGACCACGAATCCGGCCTGCTCCACCGCCTGGCGCAGTGCCTCCAGATGGGCCATTGCGTCGGCCGCGGTCTTGCCCGGAAACACCACCGTGAACTCCTCCCCGCCATAGCGAAAGGGCTTGCCGCCGCCACCCACCCGTCGCATGGTCGCCGCGACCAGGCGCAGCACCTGGTCGCCCACGTCATGACCGTAGCGGTCATTGAACTGCTTGAAGTGATCCACGTCCAACATGCCCACCGCATAGCGGCTGCCGAGCTTCAACAGTTGAAGCTGCAGCGCGCGGCGCCCCGGCAGCGCGGTGAGCTCGTCCAGGAAAGCCATGCGGTAGGAGTCCTGCAGCACCGCGACCATGACGATCACGCCCGCGCCTGACAGCTGCAGCAACGCGGCGGCACCGTCGTCGCGGTAGTGCAGCACCAGCCCGAGGCTCGCCAGGACACCCAGCTGTCCGGTGTCCAGCGCGGCCCCGCACCGCACCGCCCGCGCCGAGAGCGCCGCGGCGGCCACGAGCATGAGCCCCAGGGCCGCGGGCGGCACCGGCGTGGCCGACAGGGTCCAGGGCGCCAGCCACCACAGGCCCCCGGCCCCGGTGGCCCAAGCGCCTCCCAGGTGTCCCAGTCGCAGCACCAGAGGCACCTGCAGCAGCAGCACCACGAGTCGCACCGCGCCACGCCCGGTCCATACCCCACGCTCCTCCAGCAGCCCCAGCGCCAGCACGTTAATCGGCACCAGCACGCAAAGCGCCACATACATGATGCTGGGATCCAGCCGGCGCTCCGCGGCCTGGGGCAGCACAACCGCCACCGCCCCATGCACCAGACCCAACAGCAGCAGCAGAAAGAAGCCGCGGCTGCGTTTGAATCCCAGGGTGAGCAGCATGCCGGCGACGACGACGGCGGCGGGCAAATAGACGAGTAGCCTCAGCTCGGCCCGGGAGAGCGCCCGCACCTGGTGTCCCAGCAGCATCCCCATGCCCAGCACGGCAGCCGCCGGCGCGACATTGGCAATCAGCCTGTCGACTCGGTGGGGCATGGGGGCTAAAACAGATCGGTGACCGCCGACCTCTGGGGTGCCCTCTGGGGTCGGCCGGGCACGGCGCCATAGGCCTGGCCGGCGGGCACGTTGCTGCCATAGCGATCGCCCGGGGCGCTCTCCCAGCCGGGGGCCGGCGCGTAAGCCCGCTGCGGGCCATGCGAGTCTGGTCCCAGCAACATCACCTCGTACTCGTCCCGCACCGTCTCCATGACCGAATCCGGATCCCCCGCGTCGGTGAGGTTACCGGTCTCGGCGTTGATGCGCACGGTCACCATCCCCGGGGGTGCGGGCAGCGTCTCCTCGGGCTTGCCGTCGAGAGCCACACCCATGAAGTCGATCCACATGGGCAGGGCGGCATGCGCGCCGGTCTCGCGGCGGCCCAAGGGACTGGGCTGATCCATACCGACCCAGGCAGTGGTGACCAGATGGCGCTGGAAGCCGCAAAACCAGGCATCCCGCTGGTCGTTGGTCGTACCGGTCTTGCCGGCGATATCGGAGCGTCCAAGCTTCAGGGCGCGCCGCCCGGTGCCGCGGCGGATCACGTCCCGCAGCATGGAGGTCAGCTGGTAGACGTTGCGCGGGTTGAGCACCCGGGGGGCACGATTGACCGGTAGGCCGCCGGATTCTGTCTGGGTGACCTCCTGCACCGCACCGTCGGAGGCCTGAGAGCCGCACTGGGGACAGGCCACGGCGGGCTCCGCCGTGAACACGGTGTGGCCCGTTCCGTCGAGGATACGGGCGATGACGTAGGGCTCGATGCGGAAGCCGCCGTTGGCGAACGCCGCGTAGCCCCGGGCCATCTCTAACGGGGTGACCACACCGGTGCCGAGGGCCAGGGACAGCCCATGCGGGAGGGCCGCTTTGCCGAAGCCGAAACGACGCGCATACTGAATGGCGTAATCCACACCCAAGGCATGCAGGAGATTGATCGACGCGAGATTGCGGGAGAAGGTCAGCGCCTCCCGCAAGCGTATGGGACCCTCATAGCGCCGCTCGTAATTCTTCGGCTGCCAAAGATGCCCCGAGCCGTCGACGAAGCTCACCGGCTCGTCTCTCACCAGGGTCGCCGGCGTCCAACCCTTTTCCAGGGCCGCCGAATAGATGAAGGGCTTGAAGCTGGACCCGGGCTGGCGCAGCGCATCGGCCGCCCGATTGAACTTGCTGGCCGAGTAGTCGAAGCCCCCGCTGAGGGCCTGCACGGCACCGGTGACCGGCTCCAGCGCTACCAGCGCGCCTTCGATCCGGGGGACCTCCGCCAGACGCCAGCTGCCATCGTCATCCACCCGCAGCCGCACCAGGTCGCCCGGGGCAAGAACGCTCTTCACGCTCTTGGGCTTGCTGCCTCGTCGGTCTACGGTGATGAATTTGCGGGCCCACTCCATGGCGGGCAGGCCAAGCTTGGCCACCCGCCCCTGTCCCAGATAGACCCAGGCTTCTTGCTCGCTGATCTTGAGCACCAGACCGGGCAGCAGCCCGCCGACCACCGGCACCTCCCTCACCACCGCATCCCACCCGGCCTCGCCCATGCCGGGCACCCCTTGGACCCGCCGCTCCGCTCCGCGGTAGCCGTGCCGCTCGTCGTAGGCCAGCAGGGTCCGGCGCAGGGCCCGGGTGGCAGCCTGCTGGAGGCCCGGGGTAACGGTAGTGTAGACCTGGAAGCCGCCCGTGTAGGCTGCGTCCCCGTAACGGTTGAACATCTGCCGGCGGACCATCTCCGCGACATAGGGCGCATCCGCCTCGGTGGCGTTGCCATGCAGCTCGGCATCGTCCACCGCGGCCAGGGCCTGCTGGTAGGCCGAGTCATCGATGAAGCGCAGGCTGTGCATGCGCCGCAGCACATAGTTGCGTCGCTCCAGTGCGCGCTTGGGGTTGGTGATGGGATTGAATATGGAGGGCCCCTTGGGCAGCCCGGCCAGCATCGCCATCTCGGGCAGGGTCAGCGCCTCCACACTTTTGCCATAATAAGTCTGGGCTGCCGCGGCGATGCCGTAGGCGCGGTGGCCGAAGAATATCTTGTTCGCGTAGAGCTCGAAGATCTCCTGCTTGCTAAAGCGGCTCTCGATACGCAGGGCAAGCAGGGTCTCGGCAAGCTTGCGCCGGTAGGTCTTCTCGGGGGACAGAAAAAAGTTGCGGGCCACCTGCATGGTGAT
>Ga0307417_10000578_pt1 | contig 14887 bp, 8 predicted proteins | sample SalMarWE160210MG_2_FD_202514 | JGI IMG/M metagenome (GOLD analysis project Ga0307417, IMG submission 202514) | Salt marsh sediment microbial communities from the Plum Island Ecosystem LTER, Massachusetts, United States - WE1602-10 | ecosystem: Environmental > Aquatic > Marine > Intertidal zone >...
GTAAGCCTTATGTCAAACATGATCGCGTTGCCAAAGGGGATGTGACCGGAATAATCGGATTAACCGGAGAGGCGAGAGGGACCGTTTCGGTTACTTTTACAGAGGCATGCATATTGGATGTTTTCTCAAAGATGTTCGGAGAAGAGATGAAAACCCTGAACGACGAGATCGTGGATGCCGTCGGTGAAATCTCCAACATGATCTCCGGCCACGCCAGGAAGAAACTGGAAGAGATAGGCAAATCCCTGAAGGCGGCTATCCCCACCGTGGTCATGGGAAAGAATCACCAGCTGACCCATATGACCAACCGTCCCATCATAGCCATTCCCTTTTCCACGGACAAAGGGGGGTTCACTATCGAGGTATGCTTCGAAGATTGATGCTGCTTAAGTCACGAAGAGGGATAAAGCCGAAACCGGTAGCGTATATCCCTGAAATCATCCCCGCCGGAATGGAAGGTCCTTTCCGTGAACAGTACCCTATCTTTTCTGTCCACCAGAATGACGGTTGAAGAACGGGTCCCGTAGGTAGAGCTGGAAATGAAGATGGGAGCCAGAATCCTTTCCCATGCTATTTCTACTCCCGTTTGAGGGAGATCCTTGTCTGGTGGTCGTCTCCGGTCTCGGAGCAGTGTAAGGAGGTCTTCAGGCTTCAGTTCGTCCCCGGATGAGAGCAACCGCTTCAGACCGTCCTTGGCCTTTTCGACCTTGGGCCAGGGTGTGTCCAGGAGGTGGTTGCTCAACCCGTAGAGGCCCTTTGAGAGACGGCTTATCTTTCCGCCCCTGTTGGAATACCAGAAGAGTTCGTCAACGGATCCGGCGATGAGGTTGAAGCCATTGTAACGATCTGGTTTCCCGGAGAGGTTTCCAAGATAGCTCCTGGCCGGTTCGGTTCCTTTCAGGAATTCACAAACCAGATTGCCGCGAGAGGGCGCATGAGCCTTAGCGTCTGCCGGGTTGCGGTAATTGGTGAGGGCCGCCAGTTTTCCGGAAAGGGTGATACCCAGCCAGGTCCCGCCTGCCTTAAGATCCCGCCCTGCAAGGAGTTGGGGGGCATCTTCCCAGAACGCGGCCACTTTTGTGGACCGATCATAATATTCGTCCCGGTTGGCGGCCAGGACCAACCTGTACACGGGATGCTGATCCTGCGCTATGAGCAATAGACACATGGGTTTTGAACCTACTCGGGGGCGATTTTTTCGGAGAGCGGGATTTTCAACTGATAAATGCCGCTGTCCAGCACGGCCTTTACGGGGTAAGGGGCCTTTTCAAATACCTTGAGCATGGATTTGTTGGTGGCGAGTACGTCCGCCTGCAGTCCGCCGATGTCGCGGCTTTTTGCAATCTTGATCAATGTCATGAAGAGAAATGTTGCGATTCCCCGGCCCTGATAGTCCTCGTCAACCACATAGGCCATGTCGGCAAAAAAACTGCCCGGAATGCGCACATACCTTGCTTCCGCAATAATGCGTCCCTCGCCGGGTTCCCCGACCAGCCCGATGATGCACATGGTGTTGCGGTAATCCACGTTCACGTATTCCTGCATCTTTGCATGGGGCATGGTCTTGATGGGTGAGAAATAGCGGTAATAGACGCCTTCATCGGAGAATCGATAAAAAAGGCGTCGCATCTCGTCCACGTCGGAAGGCCTGATGGGTCGGAAGCGGACGGTCTGACTTCCCTTGAAGGTTTGAGTAAAAGTGAGTTCTTCAGGATAGAAGTGCCCTGATTCCGCCAGGTAGATCTGCTCGGGAAACAGGAGATGGTTTTCTTTTGCGATCCTGACCAGATTCTCACGGTCATCGGGATGGGCGATGTCGATCAGGGCGAGCGCTCGCTCCCGGATGGTCTTTCCGGTGAGGGAGGCCACACCGTATTCCGTCACGGCCAGGTCAAGGGATTCCCTGGCGGAGAGTTGATTGGGAAGATCTTCCACGGAGAGCAAAATGTTGGATTCAGCCTTCAAATTCCTGCTCGGCAGGGCTACCAACGTTCGCCCGCCTGCGGAAAAAGATGCCCCCGTAAGGAATTCCTGGGCCTCACCGGGCCCTGCCGTCACATTCCCTCTGCCGGTATGAAGGGCGATGCCTCCAGTGAGATCGATCTTGCGGGCGGGCAGGATCAGGGTGAAATGGTCGTTGCTTCCGATTCGCTTGGGATCAGCTACCACGTCGATCCCCTGGAACTCCACCAGGGGGTTGCGGTGCAGCCAGCGCATGAGTTCGGGGCTCCCGAGGGCATAGGCTGCCAGGCATTTTCCCTTGAAGATCCCCTTCTTCCGGTTGGTCACGGCACCGCTCTTGACCAGGTCCATCAGGGCATCGGTAAAAAACTGGGAGTGAATTCCCAGGTGATGCTTGTGGACCAGGTGATGGGCCAGGGACTCAAAAAGGGGACCGATGGAGAAGGAGATACAGCATCCGTCCCGGATCAGGGGCGCCACGTTGGCGCCGAGTTTTTCAAAGACCTCGTCCACCGGCCACCGGGGGAAATAGATGGGCGGCTCTTTTGCCTCAACAAGGTAATCGAAATCGTTTATGTGAACGAAGGTGTCCCCCAGGGTGCGGGGTGCGTCCTTGTTGATTTCTCCCACCACGAGGGTCGCCTGTTCCATGGCCTGGCGGGCCACATCGATGGCCATCCCCAGGCTCGAATATCCCGCGCTGTCCGGGGGGGTGATCTGGACAAAAGCCGCATCGATCCGGATGGTCCCGGATTCGATGAGCCGGGGGATTTTTGAAAACCTGCTGGGAATCAGGTCTACACGGCCTTCAGTTATGGCCTCACTGGCTATCCACCCGGCAAAAAAGGTCTTTAGACGAAAGCGCGGGGTATAGCGTTCTTGAGATGAGACTACCTGGCCCAGGCTGACGAGCTGAACCAATTCAAGATCCTGGATGTTGCCTTTTTCCGAAGCCATCAGGTCCTGGACCAGTGTCCTGGGTTCAGCCACCCCCGTACTCAGGAAAATGCTCATGCCGGGCCTGATCTTTGAGAGAACTTCCCGGGTACTCACCACCGTATTTTTCCACCCCTCTCCCGATAAGGTTTTCATCCCAAGATTTCCCTCTCTTTGCCCCCTTCCAACAAGGCCGGATCAACATGAACAATTACTTCTCCCACATTCCCCAATTCTTGGACGAGACAGGCCTCCACTTCTTTGGCTATCCGGTGTCCCTGTGTCACAGTCAGGCCACCGTCCACCACCACGTGGAGTTCCATCAGGAAAAGGCCGCCGGATGAGCGGGCCCGCAGGTCGTGGACATCGAGCACGCCTTCGACGTCCGCGGCGCAGTCCCTTATTCTCTTCTGGACGTCAGGCATTGGAGCCGTGTCGGTCAATTCTCTCAGGGCCTTCCACAATATCTCAGAGCCGGCCCCGATGATCAACAGAGAGACCACCAGGGCGGCAAATGCATCAAGGATGTACCATCCCGGACGGATCTTGGCTCCGGCTATTCCCAGGGCCACGGCCACGGATGACAGGGCGTCCGACCGGTGGTGCCAGGCGTTGGCAACGACGGAGGCACTCTTGATTCGCCGTCCAATGGCAATGGTGTAGTGGTAGAGGGCCTCCTTAAAAATGATGGAGACGACGGCCACTGAAAAGGCCAGCCAGCTGGGGTGGTATGCGTTGTGAAAGTAGATACTCCATCCAGCCTTAAATCCCATGTAACCTCCTACCCCCAAAAGGATTATGCCTATGATGGAGGAAACCAGGGTTTCGAGGCGTGCATGACCGAAGTGGTGTGTTTCATCTGGGGCCTTCCGCCCAAAGTGCAGACCGAAAAGGACGAAGGCGTCGGTGAACAGGTCCGACAGGGAGTGGATGGCATCGGCCATCAGGGCCTGGCTGTTCCCCACAAGGCCGGCCGTGAACTTGATAAAAACAAGAAACAGATTGACCCCGGAGCCCAGAAGGGTAATCCTGACGCCCTTTCCGTAACGGTTGTCTGCCATCGAGTTATAGGAGGAAGGGTGCATGGTTTTTCAGCCTGTCGTTTGCTTTAAAACACAATTCAACGCAAGGTGCCCCGGGGTTTGCAATGGGGATCCCCATTATTTTTAATCTAATTTGAGGCTTTTAACAATGGAATAATGAGGGTCTATTGCTTCCCGCGATGACAGTTCTTGTCCGGACTAGTCGTCCGGACAAAAGGCTTTTGCAGTTGTCCGCGTTCGACTGCGTGAGTCTGCGGCTAAGAAAAAAGTAGTGGTGAAAGCAGTATGGGATTGATTCTTGACCTTCCGGCACGGCTTGCCTATAGTTCGTTGAACGGGTCAGCCTGCTCGGTGTGGCCTCATCAAGGAAACCATGGACAAGAAAAGCAATGCAGCTTGAAACCAAAACGCGTTTTCTGCTGGGCCTCTATGGCCTGGCCTGGGCCACTGTCGCCCCGGGTCTGTATGCGTTTCCCCGGCTTCGCGAGGGCTGGCGAGAGCGCCTTGTCAAGGAGGGTCCAGAAGGACCGGTGGATGTGTGGATGCAGGCCTCATCGGGGGGTGAGGCCTACCTGGCCCTGGAGATCATCTCAGGATTCGACCCTTCGTGTACTCCGAAAGTTCTTGTGACATCAGCCACTTCCCAAGGTCTGGCCATCCTGAAAAAGGGTCTGGCAAAGATGGCGCCGTCCCACCGGGACGCCGTGGAGATCGCCTGCTTCCCCTTTGACAGGCCCTCCCTGATGCACCGTGCAGTGGGGGCATGGAAACCCCGCCTCGTGGTCCTTCTCGAAACGGAGATCTGGCCGGGTCTCCTGGCTGTCGCGAGGAAAATGTCGCTCCCCGTGCTCATCCTGAACGGCCGGCTTTCCCCGAAGAGCCTCAAGTCTTACAGGTTTTTGAAACGCTTCTGGCGCGAGGTGCGGCCGGAGAAAATCTTTGCCGTGTCCGCGGCGGATGCAGACCGTTTCGGAACTCTCTTCGGGCCCGAGCGCGTGGGACAGATGCACAACATCAAGTTTGACAGGATGGCATTTGACCCTGACGGGTCCGCCCAGGCCAATCCCCTTCGCTGGATGGTGCCGGAAGACGTGCCGTTCCTGGTGCTGGGTTCGGTGAGAAAAGAGGAAGAAGCCGTTGTGTTGAAGGTTTTGAAGTCCCTGACCGCATCCTTGCCGGACACGGTGGCAGGTGTTTTCCCGCGCCACATGCACAGGATCAAGTCCTGGAAAAAGATTCTGTCAGGATCCGGCCTGAACTGGATGTTGCGGTCTGAAGCCAGGGGGACCGTAGCACGCGGCACTGTTGTCCTTTGGGATACCTTTGGCGAGCTTTCCGCGGCCTACGGCCTTGCCCGGGCCGCATTTGTGGGGGGGACGCTCAAGCCCTGCGGTGGACAGAACTTTCTCGAGGCCGTCGGGCAGGGGGTCGTCCCCTCTATAGGACCCTATTGGGAACATTTTCTGTGGGTGGGGGAAGAGATCCTGCAATGGGGACTGGTGGAGCAGGTCAGGGACTGGCGAGAACTGGTCAAGGCCCTGGTCAAGAACCTCCGGGCGCCGAAGCCCAGGGAAGCGGTGGCGCAACGCGCCCGGGACTACGTGCGTGAGAGGAAAGGAGGGACAAACACGGCCTGCAGGGAGATCATAGGGTATTTGCGGCGGGACGCAGTTTTTCCTGAATGATCTCCTTGACCTTCTTGGGATTGGCCTTGCCTTTGGTCTTTCGCATGACCTGGCCGATGAGAAAGTTCACCGGTTCGGGGCTGCCCTGGCTGATTTTTTGAACGCTGTCCGGGTTCTGGGCGATGACGTCTTCGATGAGGTCTTCGAGAATCCCGCCCTCCTGGATGGGCCTCAAATCCTTTTCCTCAATGATGGCCTCGGGGCTCTTCCCGGTCTCAAACATCTCTTCCAGGATCATCCGGCCGATACCTTCCGTTATCTCTCCTGAATCCATGAGGTCCACCAACCGCCCGAAATCCGGCGGGTTAACCGGGCACTGTTCCATGGGGATGGCCTTTTCATTGAGAAGTCGGAAAAGATCCTTGGCTATCCAGGCGCAGAGTTTCCTGCTCGAGTGGCAATAGGGGACGCAGCTCTCAAAGTATTCCGCCACCTGGTGGTCCTTCGTCAGGATAGCGGCGTCATTTTTTGATATGTCGTACACCTCGATAAGCCTGTCAACTCTTTGATCCGGTAGTTCGGGCATTGCCTGCCGTATCTGTCCCACGCTTGACCTGCTGATCTCCAGTTCCACCAGGTCAGGATCAGGAAAGTACCTGTAGTCCGGGGCATCTTCCTTGCTGCGCATCGGCAGGGTGATCCTTTTGGCCTCATCGAAAAGACGCGTCTCCTGGGATATTTCTCCCCCCGACTTCAGGATTTCGCTCTGCCTGTCGATCTCGTATTCAAGAGCCTCAAGGACAAACCTGAAAGAGGCCATGTTTTTGATTTCCGTACGATTGCCGAATTGGAGGCTCTCTTTCGGTCTAAGCGAAATATTGACGTCGCACCTGAACTGTCCCTTTTCCATGATGCAGTCGCTCACACCGATATAGCGGAGGGTCTGCCTCATCTTTTCCAGGTAGGTCCTGGCCTCCTGGAGTGATCTAACCGGATTTCGCGTGTGATCGGAGACGATTTCTATCAGGGGAATGCCCGCCCGGTTGTAATCTACAAAACTGTGATCTGCGGATTCAAAGGACTTGGAGTCATGCACCAGCTTGCCCGCGTCTTCTTCGAGGTGGATCCGTTTGATGCCCACGGGGTAGGGCCGGTTGTCAAGACCTGAAATCTCAAGGTAGCCGTCTTCACAAAGGGGTTCTTCGTACTGGGAGATCTGATAACCCTTGGGCAGGTCCGGGTAGAAATAGTTCTTGCGGGCAAAGCGGGCGTGCGGGCTGATGGAGCAGTTCAGCGCCAGTCCCGCACGGATGCAGTATTCAAGGGCCTTCTCGTTCAATACCGGGAGGGAGCCCGGCTGTCCCGTGCACACGGGACAGATCTGGTGGTTGGGAGGGGCTTCGTAATCGACGGCACAGTTACAGAACAGTTTTGTTTTCGTGCTGAGTTCCGCATGCACTTCAAAACATATGATGGTATCGAATTCCATTAGGCGTCACTCCCTGAAATCCGCTGATAGGCATGGGCTACGCGGATGAGCATCGCTTCATCAAAGGGCCTGCCGGTGATCTGCAGACCCACGGGAAGGGATTCCACTTCACCGCAGTTGATGCTGACGGCCGGAACGCCTGCGAGATTGGCCGAAACCGTGTAGATGTCCACAAGATACATCTGGAGGGGATCACCGGCCTTTTCGCCGAGCTTGAAAGGGACACAGGGCGACACGGGGCTCATGAGGCAGTCCACCTGCTCAAAGGCCTCTCGAAAATCGTCCCTGATCAGGGTCCTGGCCTTCTGGGCCTTCAGATAGTACGCGTCGTAGTATCCCGCCGACAGGACATAGGTGCCGAGCATGATCCTCCGTTTGACTTCGCGGCCGAACCCCCTGCTTCTCGTGGAGTGGTACATGGAAATAATGTCTTTTATGGAATCGGATGGCCTGAAGCCGTATTTGACGCCGTCGTAACGGGCCAGGTTGCTGCTGGCCTCCGCAGTAGCAATAAGATAATAGGTGCTGATGGCATAACGGGTGTGGGGAAGGGACACTTCAATAACGCTGGCGCCGTGTTGTTCCATGCGTGAGACCGCCTGCATGATCTTTTCCCTGATGGCCGGGTCTATCCCTTCGATGAAATACTCCTTGGGCAGACCGATACGAATGCCTTCCAGGTCCTGGTTCAGTGATTGCAAGTAGTCGGGCTTGGGCGCGTCGAGCGATGTGGTGTCTTTTTGGTCGTGCCCGCAGATGGTGTTGAGCAACAGGGCGCAGTCTTCCACGCTGCGACACAGGGGCCCTGCCTGGTCGAGGGACGAGGCGTAGGCAATGAGACCGTAGCGGGAAACCCTTCCGTAGGTGGGTTTCATGCCCACGATTCCGCAGAAAGAGGCGGGTTGTCGAATGGATCCCCCCGTATCGGTGCCGATAGCCGCCACCGTTTCCCCAGCGGCGACGGCTGCTGCCGACCCGCCGCTGGACCCCCCCGGGACCCTGTCGGGGTCCGCAGGATTCCGGGTCAGCCCAAAGGCGCTGTTTTCGGTGGACGACCCCATGGCGAACTCGTCCATGTTGGTTTTGCCGATCAGGATCGCTCCGTCCCGGAGCAGCCGGTTCACCACCGTCGCATTGTAAGGGGGAACATAATCCTCCAGGATTCGGGATGCGCAAGTAGTCCTTACACCCTCTGTGCAGAGCACGTCTTTGACGGCGACGGGTATCCCGGTGAGGGGAGGGATATCCCCGCCTTCCTTTATTTTTTTGTCCGCAAGGTCCGCCTGTTCCAGGGCACGATCGCGGGTGACCGTAATAAAGGCGTGAATCAGGGGTTCCTTTTCATCTATCCTCTTGAAGACCGACGCGGCGATTTCTCTTGCGCTTACCTCTTTTTTCCCCAACAGATTGCGTAACTCAAATGCGCTCAAGTCGCAGAGGTCCATGATCGTTCCTTAACCTTCCAGAATCCTGGGCACCTGAAAAAAGGAATCTTTCCTGTGAGGTGCATTCTTGAGAATGGCTTCCGCGGCGGATGATTCAGTGGGCTCATCCGTTCGCCAGACATTGTTGATCTCCAATACGTGGCTCGTGGGCGGGACGTCCTCGGTGTTCAGTTCCTCCAGGGTCGCCACGTAATCGAGGATAGCGTTCAGGTCCTTGGCGTATTCTCCGACCTCTTCATCGGAGAGGCTCAATCGCGCAAGTTTGGCCACGTGCCTTACCTCGTCCGGGGTGACGTCAACACGCTTGCTCTCCTTTTCGCCGGGGATTCCTTTCTGACCTCCCTTTCCCGGGCATCCCCCAGGTCCGGGTGCAGGATCTTCGGACTTGAGGGCCAGTTCCTTCAGCTGCTCTTCGTCGACGCCGGCCGGTGCCTGCGTCAGGGGACAATAGGCACGGCGATTCTTGGGGAAGGCGATGACTTCCCTGATGGAAGGCGTCCCCAGGATCATGGCGATTGCCCTGTCGAGTCCCAGTGCAAACCCTCCGTGGGGGGGCGCGCCGTAGTTGAGGGCCTTCAGAAAAAAACCGAATTTGTTCTCGATTTCTTCAGTTGAAAGCTGAAGCGCCCGGAAGACCTTGTCCTGAGTTTCCATTTTGTGAATTCGGATGCTTCCGCCTCCCAGTTCTTCGCCGTTCATGACCAGGTCATAGGCCCTGGACTTAAGGGCCAGGAGGTCGTTCAGGTCCTTTGGGTTGAAGTCCTCTCTGTCCGGCATCGTAAAGGGATGGTGCTCGGAATTCAATCGACCTTCTTTCAGCTCGAACAGGGGAAAGTCCGTTACCCAGAGAGGACGGTAACGGTCGCCCGGTATCAAATGCAGTCTTTCCGCCAAGTGAAGTCTGAGCCTTCCGAGGACCTTGTTCACCAGGTCAACGGACGGGTCGGCGACCATCAAAATGCAGTCTCCGTCCCGCGCGGAAAAGCGATTCATGATTCCCTGCTTTTCGGCTTCGGAAAAGAACTGGACAATGTTGGATTCAAGCCTGCCGTTCGCCACCTTCATCCAACTCATCCCCTTCGCGCCGAAGGAGGGGACAATCTTGAGGGCATATTCATTTTGAAGCACATTCTTGCTGAGGAGAGGGCTTTTGCCCCTGACGCAAAAGCCTTTCACATGGCCGCCACCCTTGATGACCTGTTTAAAGATGGCATATTCGGTATTCCGAAAGACATCAGTCACGTCTTCAAACGCCATAGGGAACCGCAGATCCGGCCTGTCCGAGCCGTACCGGTCCATGGCTTCATCGTAGGACATACGAGGAAACGGACGGGGGAGTTCTATGTCGCCTATGGAAAATGCCCTGCACGTCATTGCCTCTATGGCCTCATAGATAAATTCTTCATCAACAAATGAGGCCTCCATGTCGAGCTGCGTAAATTCCGGCTGTCGATTGGGGCGCAGGTCTTCATCTCTGAAGCAGCGGGCGATCTGAAAGTACCGGTCCATTCCACCGATCATGAGGAGCTGCTTAAAGATCTGTGGGGACTGGGGCAGGGCGTAAAACCTGCCGTGATGCACCCTGCTTGGCACCAGATAGTCCCTGGCCCCCTCAGGGGTGCTCCTGGTGAGGATGGGCGTTTCAACCTCCGTGAATTCCATTTCGTGCAGATAATCCCTGATGGCTTTGACAATCAGGTATCGCTTGTGGAAAAGGTCCTGAACGGATGGGCGACGGAGATCGAGATACCGGTACTGAATCCTCAGGTCCTCTTCCACCTTCTGTGGCGCGGAGGCAATCTCGTCGCCCAGGACCATGGCCTTTTCGGAAATCTGGAAGGGCAGTATCCCGGATCTGGAAAGAACACGGATAGTGGTGGCATAGACCTCAACATCACCGGTCCTGAGATTCGGGTTTTCGGTCCCCTTTTCCCTGGCGGACACCCTGCCTTCGACACACACCACATCTTCTTCGTGCAGCGTTGAGGCCAGAGAATAATCATCCGGAGCGGTTTTCGGATCAAATACCACCTGTGTAATGCCCTTGACATCGCGAAGATGGATGAAGACCAGGTTTCCATGGTCTCGGATGGCATCCACCCATCCCATCAGCGTGACAGACGCGCCACTGTCTGAAAGGTCCAGGGACCCGCAATAGGTTCGGTTTTTCCAGTCCATTAGCCCTTGATCCTTTTGATATCCCATACCCGTTTCTGCTTGAAAAATCAGATATCATAACCGATTCGATGATTGTAATCAACCTTATCTTATGCAATAATTATTTCAAGTATTATCGTAGACGGAACGAAGAAAAGGCTTTATAACCATTCTGGATGAGATGACTGAGAATCTTCTTTGTTTTTCTGGACGGTATGTATTACCCGGATAAATCCGGGCGCTGGAAACCCCCTCATCTTGAGAGCGGGTTGGTTTCTTTGCTACATTTTTGTAATTTTGTTGCGCTTCTCCATACAAAAATGTTCTTGAGAGTGCGATCATTTTTCGCTGTGAGACCCCATGTCGACAGGCAAATGGGCGACCTGGGTGGTTCCCATCGTTTGATATTCCCTGTACGCGAGGCTGTATGTTTCCGTAAAATCAACAAGTTGTAAAATTTCGATAGACTGGTTAGCGGACCGTCAGTTCGAGGAAATTGCAGGGTAGACAATTGTGGCATGTCTTTTGCTGAATAGGGGCGTGAGGGTTCGGCAATGTGGCGGCGTATGAATAATCCTATTTTCTTATGGAGGTAGATATGGATAAATTAGGGACGAAAAAAGATGTGTTGGACTTGATCCGTAAAGAGGACATCAAGATCGTGGATCTCCGTTTCATGGATTTCCCCGGCCTGTGGCAGCACTTTTCCGTTCCCGCCAGGGAGATTGAGGAAGAGACTTTTGAAGCCGGTCTCGGTTTTGACGGGTCCAGTATCAGGGGATGGCAGGCGATCAATGAGTCTGACATGCTGGTCAAGCCCGTGCCTGAAACCGCGTTCATAGATCCCTTTTTTGCTGACAAGACACTGGTCATGATCTGCAATATCTGTGACCCTGTGACTGGAGAAGACTATACACGCGATCCCAGGAACATAGCCCGAAAAGCGGAAACTTTCCTCAAGAGTCAGGGAATCGCAGATGTCGCCTATTTCGGGCCTGAAGCGGAATTCTTTATTTTTGACGACATCCGTTTCGACCAGAACACCCACGAAGGATACTACCATATCGACTCTGTGGAAGGTCAATGGAACAGCGGCCGGATGGAATCACCGAACCTGGGTTACAAACCCAGGTACAAAGAGGGGTATTTCCCGGTGCCGCCCACAGACAGCCAGCAGGACATTCGCAGCGAAATGCTTCTGACCCTTGAAAGCATCGGTATCCTCATCGAGGCGCAACACCACGAAGTGGCCAGCGGGGGACAGGCGGAAATCGATATGCGCTTTGCCCCACTGCTTGAAATGGCTGACGATGTGCTCAAATACAAATACGTCATTAAGAATACGGCGCACAAGTATAACAAGACGGCAACCTTCATGCCCAAACCCCTTTTCAATGACAATGGGACGGGCATGCATGTCCACATGTCATTCTGGAAAGGGGGCGAAAACCTCTTTGCGGGAGACGGGTATGCGGGGATGTCGGAAATGGCCATGTACGCCATAGGCGGGATCTTGAAACACGCGCCCTCTCTGCTTGCCTTTTGCAGCCCGACGACAAACAGCTACAAACGACTTGTGCCAGGCTTCGAGGCCCCGGTCAATCTGGCCTATTCCAGCCGCAACCGGAGTGCAGCCGTTCGAATTCCCCTTTACTCCACCTCTTCGAAGGCCAAACGCTTTGAGTTTCGTTGCCCCGATCCCAGCTGTAATCCCTACCTGGCCTTTTCCGCCATGCTCATGGCCGGAGTTGATGGGATCGTGAACAAGATCCACCCGGGGGATCCCCTGGACAAAGACATCTATGACCTGCCGCCGGAGGAACTGGAGAAGGTCCCCCACACACCGGGTTCACTCAGGGAGGCCCTGAACGCCCTCGAAGCGGATCACGATTATCTCCTGAAAGGCGATGTCTTTACCTCCGATGTTATAGATACATGGATATCCTACAAGATGCAGAATGAAGTTCAGGCCATCGAACTGCGTCCCCATCCTTGGGAGTTTGCACTCTATTACGACATATAGCTTTTTTACCATAATTGATGTATAGAATAAGGGGGTCACTCCGCTATAGTCGGAGGACCCCCTTTTTGTACACTGCATTCGTATTCTATGAATAGATTTGAGCTCAAAAGGGACAGGACGTGAAAACCGACACCCAGAAACTGAGAGACGGTTGCCCCGATGTTGAAGCATCCCTGATCGAAGGGCACATTTCCCGTCTGCCGGAAAGATATTTCAGCAGCTTCTCTGAGCAGGAGATCTGCCGACATCTCCAGGCACTCTCCCTGCTGCGACCGGAAAGACCCGTGGAGGTCCTTTCGGTCAGGAAAAAGGACGGGAGCATTGACTGCACCATACTCGGTTTTGATTATCCATCGGTATTTTCCCTGATCACCGGGCTGCTTGCGGGAATGGGCTTCTCGATTATCTCCGGAGACATCTATACCTATGGCCACGTACAGAGCGATGAGGGGTGGCCCAGGGGCGCCCGCCGTTTAAGACGACGTCCAAATTCGCAGGATCCCTTGAGTCGACGCCGGATCATCGACCATTTTTCGGGGAAAATAAGCGAGGCCTTCCTTTTTAAGGATTGGTCAGCTTCGTTCCAGGAGAGATTGTTGGGCGTCTGCTCTCTCATGGAGGATGGAGGTGAACAGGCCGTCACCAAGGCCAAACAGCAGGTGAACGAAATGGTTGTCAGCAGGCTTGCCCATCTCCACCATGACACCATGCCCCTCCTGTTTCCCTTGAAGATCGAGCTGGACAATGAAACGGGCGTTTTTACAGGGGTAAAGGTCATCTCTGAAGACACCCCTGCTTTCCTCTATGCCTTGAGCAATGCCCTCTCGCAGCACGGCGTTTCCATTGAGCAGGTCCGAATCCGTACCATCCGTGGCCGCATCGAAGACCAGCTTTATCTTGCCGATTTTCGCGGGAACAAGATCCTGGATGAGCGCACCTTGGACAAGATCCGATTCTCCGTACTCCTGACGAAACAGTTTACCTATTTCCTTGCACAGGCGCCGGATCCATACATGGCACTGTCTCGTTTTGATTATCTTGTGGATGATGTCATGAAACTGCCTCACCAGGGAAAGTGGCAGGAAATGCTGACAGATCCCCTTTACCTGCAAGGACTTGGCCGGTTGCTGGGAGCAAGTGACTTCCTGTGGGAAGATTTTATACGGCTCCAGTACGAATCCCTGTTGCCGATGCTCAAGCCCCACCTGAAGGGGGAGAGCTTCACCGAACCGGTGGAGACCATCCCGGAGAGACTGGCGCAATCCCTGGAGGACAAGAAGTCGATGGCGGAGAAGCGCGAGGCGCTCAATGCCTTCAAAGACCGTGAGATCTTTCTCATTGATCTGGGTCATATCCTGGATCCTCGGGTGGACTTCCTGGTTCTGTCCAATAGATTGACCCACCTGGCGGAAAATGTCGTCAGGGCCTCAGTGGGTATCATATTTGATAACTTGGTGGTGCGTTTTGGAAGACCGAGATCCGTCGCCGGGCTGGAAGTCGGGTTTGCCATTCTGGGTCTTGGAAAGCTCGGGGGAGCGGCGTTGGGTTATGCATCCGATATCGAATTGCTCTTCGTTTACGGAGACAATGGGAAGACCGACGGGGATGAATCCATGGACAACGGGGTTTTTTTTGACCGGTTGGTGCGGGATGTGAACCGGTTTATTGAGACCAAGCGAGAGGGAATCTTTCGACTTGATCTTCGGCTAAGGCCCCACGGAAACGCGGGTCCCCTGGCCTCCAGTCTTGAGAATTTCTGCCGCTACTACGGGGCAGGAGGCCCGGCCCACTCCTATGAGCGTCTGGCACTGGTGAGGATGCGGGCCATAGGGGGCGACAAAGCCCTTGGGGCACGGCTGGAGAGGCTCCGGAATGAGATGGTCTACGCATCGCACAGCATCGACCTGGCCGAGCTGCAAGACCTGAGAAAAAAGCAATTTCACGAAAAGGCCTCCGGTGCAAGGATGAACGCCAAGTTCAGCCCCGGCGCCCTCGTGGACCTGGAATACGGGATTCAGGTCCTCCAGGTGGTGAACGGCAAGGATGTTCCCGGCATGAGGACACCCTTGTTGCACGAGGCACTAGCCGCTCTTGGAAATGCAGGGATCCTGCTCCCCGAGGAGGCTGTCCGGCTTGTTTCCGACTACCATTTTCTCAGAAAACTGATCAATGGCATGCGGATGCTGAGGGGTTCGGCTCGCGACCTT
>Ga0307417_10000579_pt1 | contig 14880 bp, 13 predicted proteins | sample SalMarWE160210MG_2_FD_202514 | JGI IMG/M metagenome (GOLD analysis project Ga0307417, IMG submission 202514) | Salt marsh sediment microbial communities from the Plum Island Ecosystem LTER, Massachusetts, United States - WE1602-10 | ecosystem: Environmental > Aquatic > Marine > Intertidal zone...
TGTCCCCCACCAACGCCAGGTAGTCGGGGATGGACTCGGGATGGACCCCGAACTTCTCGACGACGGCCTCCTCGTCCATCAGCTTCTGCTCACGCCGGTTGTAAGTGACGATGCGGTCCCCGACGACAACCTGGCACAGGTCCTTGTCCGGGCTGCAGATGACGACCTGGCTCACGTCGTCGACCCATCGGACCGCGGCCGCGGCCAGGGCGTCGTCTGCCTCGAACTCGATGTTTCGCCAGACCACCACCCCGATCGCCTCCAGGGCCTCTTCGGCGAGTGGGAACTGACGGAGCAACTCCTCCTCCATGCCGGCCGAGGACTTGTATCCGGGGAACAGATCATTGCGAAACGACTCGATCACTGTGTCGAAACTGGCCGCCAGATGTGTCACCCCAGGCTCGCGGAGCAGAGCGAGGGTCGACTCGAGGATCCCCAAAGTCGCTCTCAGGTCACGACCATCGGGTGAAATCACAGTGTCTTTCCGCCCGTAGTGGGCACGGAAGAGCTCATAGGTACCATCGAGGAGGTGGAGCCTCACCGAGAAGATCCTACGACGGACGGGACGACCGATCCCTGGAACGAGTTCCAAGCCGACTTCGGAGGTCTGGGACAGCGCCTCAAGGACACCTACCAAAAGGTCGCCGCTGAGAGTGGGCCATCCGAAGCGGAGATCAAGGGAGCCTTCGAGACCCTGATAGGCGCCTGGGACCAGGTCGCCGAATCGGTGACCACGGCGTTACAGGATCCTGAAGTGCGCGAGCGTCTCAAGTCAGCCGCCAGCTCGTTCGCCACTGCCGTGGGAAAGACCATCAGCGAGCTGGGCTCTGAGTTGAAAGACGGCGAGACATGGGCTGCCACATCACCCGACGTCGATGAGGTCGATGAGGAGGAGTAGGGCTGCAACCACGTCGGTGCCCCTGCTGAAATGACGGTCGTGTCACCACTCGTCACGGTCGATGACCTGGCCACCGATCTGTCCCGGCACGTCATCCTCGACCTGCGGTGGGACCTCACCGACCCCGGCAAGGGCCGCTCCTCATACGAGGCCGGTCACCTCCCGGGAGCGGTGTTCGTGGATCTCGACCAAGACCTTGCCGCACCACCGGGGCTGAGCGGCCGCCACCCGCTTCCCGACGTCGGCGACTTCGCATCGTGTCTCGGGCGCCTCGGGGTCGACCCCACCAGCGACGTCGTCGTCTATGACGACGCCGGAGGGAGGATCGCGGCCCGGCTGTGGTGGATGCTGCACTCCATCGGCCACCACGGCGTGAGGGTCCTGGACGGTGGGTACCAGGCGTGGGAAAACTCCGAACACGATGTGGAGATGGGTCCCGTCGAGCCGGTCCCGACGACTTATCCGACTCCGGCCGGATTCGAGGGTGTGGTGACACATGAGGAGCTGGACGACCGCGTGGTCGTCGATGCCCGCACCGCCGAGCGATACCGTGGCGACGTGGAGCCCGTGGACCCCAAAGCCGGCCACATCCCCGGGGCCGTCAACGTCCCAACCGCCATGAATCTCGGGGATGATGGGCGATTCCGATCGGGCGAGGACCTCGCCGAGCTCTATGCGGGCCTCCCATCTTCGGTCGTGGTCTCCTGTGGCAGCGGCGTGACCGCATGTCACGACGCTCTCGCCATGGTTGTCGCCGGACATCCCATGCCTGACGTGTACGTCGGCTCCTTCTCCGAGTGGTCGCGCCGCGATCTCCCCGTCGTGACCGGCCCCAACCCGTGATCGGTCGCACGGCGCTCGACGCCATCGAGCACTCCGACACCGACGAGCTCCTCCGAGCGATCGACGGGCTATGCGAGCATGCCGCCTGGGATGACCTGTTCGAGTTGAAAGACAGATGCCGCGAAGCCGTCGGCCGGGGGAAGCAGCTGTGGGGAGTCGAGGAGCACATCCGCTACAGGCTCGCCCTCGAGGCGCCGGGCGCCTGGGCGGGACCGGCGGTCACCGAGGGCGAGGCCAGGTTCTCCCTCGGCCCCCTGCCCGAAGTGGCCGCGTCGACCAAGACCTGGGCGGAGTTGGAGATGCACCTCGAGGAGGGCCCTCCCAAACGCGTGACGGCGGCCGAGAGGGTCGTCAGGGGTGACACGGGCGTCGGCCCGATCGCCGATCTCCCGGACAGGCTCCAGGAGTGGGAGCCCGCCTACCCGGTGGCCACCTATCGCCCCGACAAGGTCGAAACCCCGTCGCCAGGCCCTCCCGACGTGTCAGATACCACCCTGCCGGACGGGTTCACCCGAGTCGACGACCCACAGTCCGAGGGAGCCCTCTTCGACCTGGTTCAACCCTGGGTGACCGAGTCGAATGGCCGCTGTGAGACGTCCTGCGTGGAGGGCTCGGCGCTCGCCGCCATCAGAGCCTTGGGCCTGAGCCGGGCCAGAGTGGCCGGCCTTAGCCATGGGGAAGGTCTCCGCTGGATGGCCTGGGCCGGCGCATCGGGCGGGGCTCACGGGCGGAGACGCGGGGCGGCTGCGGGCCGTTACGGAGCCTGGTGGGTGGTGGCGACCGTCCGCGACCTGGACTGGCCGCCCGACCCAACTGAGATCGCCGGTGCGCTCGATGAGCTCACCTTCCACTGGTTCGATGACGGATCGCCGGTAACGGGCTGGGCTTTGCGTCTCGCCATCGAAGACCCGGCGAGCGGCCTCTCCTGGGCGATAGCAGCGCTGGATTCGGCGGATTAGCGACCGGGCTGTCAGGCTTCGGCGATGAACACGGTCCTGCTGTGCCAGCCGGTCGCACCGTCGGGAGCCGGCCTCTGAACCGTCTCGGTCTGCAGATTTCCGTCGCCGTCGGTGGCCCGGCACGTGATCACATGACGTCCCGGCTGGCCGGCATCCCACTCGACGCGCCACTGGACCCATGAATTCTCAGAGAGTGGTTCGGACAATTCGGCCTCGGTCCATGCGGCACCTTCACCAAGCTGGACCTCGACCTTCGAGATTCCCCGTGTCGGCGCCCAGGCAACACCCGCGATGGCATGGGTCCCCTGAGGCAAGGACTCGGAGGCCGCCGGAGTGTCGATACGTGATTGGGTCTTGATAGGTGCCTCCTTGGCCCAACCTCTGGGCACCCAGTACGCGTCGAAACCGTCCCACGTCGTGAGCTCGATCTCCGAGATCCACTTCGTCGCCGACACGTAGCCGTAGAGACCGGCCACCACGAGCCGGGCCGGGAAACCGTGCTCGAAGGGGAGCGGATCGCCATTCATCCCAACGGCGACCAGCGCCTCCCTGCCGTCGTAAACGGCCTCGACCGGGAAGCCGACGGTGAAGCCGTCGACAGAGCGACCAACTATCTGCTGCGCGCCCTGCGCCACGCCGGCACGATCCAGAACCTCCTTGAGAGGCACCCCGCGCCACCTTGCGTTGCCTACGAGCCGGCCGCCCACCTCGTTGGAGACACAAGAGAGCGTCACGTCACTCTCGATCATCCTCATGTCGAGAAGGTCGGCGAATGTGATGCTGTATGGCCGATCGACCATGCCCTTGATGTCCAGTGTCCACTCCTGGAGATCGACGCGAGGTATGGATAGAGCCGTGTCGATGCGGTAGAAGTCGTCGTTGGGCACCAGGATCGGAGAAAGGCCCGGCACGTCGAACTGGGCCGCCGCGCCGACCGGAGGAAGGGGCTCGACCGCACTGGGCAGCACGACGTCCTCGCGTCCGGACACTGCTCGCTTCGCCCTCTCCATCAGCGCCCGCCCGAACCCGGCCGACAGCGCGGCCACACCTACGACGGCGCCGGCAGTGAGCAGGAACCTGCGTCTCGAGAAGTCGGATTCGGCCTCCTCACCCGGCTCGGCGACTCCGTAGAGCATCCTCAGCGTGGCCAGCCCGACCAGGACCGCCAGGCCGGCGGGTAATAGCGCGCCGAGAAACGTGACCTGGGGGTCCGACACCGCTGCCAACGCCGCGATCAACCCGAAACCGACATAGACCACCACTGCCAGCGAGAACCGCCGGCGGGCGAACAGGCCAACGAGCCCGCCCATCAGGATCGTGACGATGGTGATGCTCAGGAGCAAGACGAGCTTGTCGTTGGTCCCGAACAGCGAGATGGCCCATTCCTTGACCTGCGAGGGCACATGATCGATGACCCAATTGCCGAGACCCTCGATCAGCGAGGGAGCCGAAGAGAAGAAGCCGGCGAACAGTTCGGACACACCGAGGGCGAGGCCTGCGGCGAGGGCCCCGGCCAGAGCATCGCGAGCGCGTGTTGGTTTCACGGGCTTCAAGGTAGGGCTGCAATCGCTAAGCAGGGGTAAACGCCTCCCCTGGTGCCGAAATCGCGGGCCGCTGCCCGCAAGGAGGTTGAGCACGTCCGCTACTAACGTCCCGGCATCGACTCCCTCTCGAGGAACACCCCCATGGAGCCCGCCGAGCACGACGACACCTCTGGCCTCAGGTCGATCAACCAGACCCTGACGACCCGGCAATACCTCATTGCCATGCTCGACCGCTGGGAGTTCGCCCTGGAAGTTCCCCGCGAACAGCTCCGATCGGAACACCAGAACACGCTTCTGGGCAACGTCTGGCACCTGTTCAACCCGATCCTCACCGTCGCCGTGTACTACCTGATCTTCGGTGTCGTGTTCGAGGTCAACAGGGGCGTCGACAACTTCCTCGTATGGCTCACCATCGGCATCTTCGCATTCCGGCTCACCTCGAACACCGTCCTGGGTGGAGCCAACTCGATCACATCGAACTCCGGTCTCATCCGAGCCATTCGATTCCCTCGCGCCCTGCTCCCCGTCTCCACCGTGATGAGTCGGCTTCTCACGTTCGCCATCGAGTTGGGGGTCATCGCATTCATGGTCGTGTTCTTCACCAACGTAGGAATCACCTCGCGATGGTTCCTCCTGCCGGCGGTGCTGGCGGTGCACACGGCCCTCAATCTCGGCGGTGCTTTCATCGCGGCCAGGCTCAACGACGCCTTCAAGGACGTCCAGCAGATAATTCCGTTCGTGTTCAGGCTCCTGATGTACTTCTCGGGAGTCATGTTTCCCATCGAGCGCTTGATCAATGCTCTGGGCAGTAGCTCGATGGCGGCGACAGTCGCCTCCCTGAACCCGGTCATGCGAATCATCGAGCTCTACCGCTGGGTGTTCCTGGGGACCACTTACGACTGGGGAGGCCTTTGGGTCACGGTTGTCATGGCCGCTGCCATCTGCTGGTTTGCCTTCCGCTTCTTCAGGGCGGCGGAGTGGAGATACGGACGGGCGTGAGCAGCAGGCTGTCCATCAGGGTCGACGACCTCCACCTCGACTACGAGATCTTCGAAGATCGCCGTGCTGCGTTGCGTCAGCGCCTCGTCGAGCGCAAAGGGACGGGTCGAAGGGTCGTGCCGGCACTCAAGGGCGTCTCCTTCGACGCCCGCGACGGCGAGGCGGTGGGGATCGTGGGTTCGAATGGCTCGGGGAAGTCGACTTTGCTCTCGGCGATCGCCGGGCTCATCTACCCAACCAGTGGCGAGATACTCGTCTCCGACGAGCCCAAGCTCCTCGGCGTGGGTGTCACCCTGATACCGACTGCGACCGGATGGCGGAACATAAGGCTCGGGTGTCTGGCTTTGGGGATGAGCCTCGAGGAGTTGGAGGAGAGGATCCACGACATCGCCGCCTTCACCGAGCTCGGAGAGGCTCTCGACCGGCCATTGCGCACCTACTCGTCCGGCATGCGTGGCCGTCTTCACTTCGCCATCGCCACCTCCGTCAGGCCCAAGATCCTCCTCATCGACGAAGCGCTCGCTGTCGGTGACTTCAAGTTCCGGAAGAAGTCGAGACAGCGCATAGAGGAGATCGTTGGTGACGCCGGGACCTTCCTACTGGTCAGCCATTCCCTGGATGAGGTTGCCGAACAATGCCCTCGGGTGCTGTGGATCGAGGAGGGCCGCCTACGGGACGATGGCCCGGCCGAAACGGTCATCGCCGAGTACGAGGCCTACGCCGACTCAGTCAAGGCTTGATCAGGGGGCCCCGGTCACGGCCTGGGTCAGCGCCGCGAACGTGGTGTCGGCCTGGCCGACGAGGCCATTGGAGACCGCCACCACTTCATAGAGACGCGGTGCGGTGGTGTCAGCGGTTCCGGTGACCACGATCGACCTCGCCCAAACCAGGGCTCCCTCCAGCGGTATTGGAGTAAGAGGCCCGAACTGGACGGCCGAGCCGTTGGCGTTGAGCAGCGTGAAGGTCGCAGCCAGATCGTCATCGGTGTCGATGGCCGCCTGGGCGACACTGGGGCTGGAGACCAGGCGCCCGGAGTCGACCTCGATGCGAACCAGGACGAGGGTCTCCGGGTTGTCGTGATCGGCAATGGCCAGGGCGCTGAGCTCGTCTCGAGTCGACGTGGGATTCGAAGCGGAGCCGGGGCCGTACGGGGTTATCGCCACCCAATGACTCCCCAGCGGCTCGGTCGAGGGCATGAACAGCGAGACCGCCGGCGCTGGCACCACAGTCTTGGCCTGCGTTCCCGAACTGGGCCCCGCCACCTGATTGCCCGCAGAGACGCTGATCGCCCAGCTGTCCGAGCCGTTGAAGAGAGTCTCTGCGTCTGAGACGTGATAGCGCCCCAGCATGGCCGTCTGGACGGTCAGCATGTCCTGCGGATAGAGGAGATGGGCTCGGAGCCCGTCGGGCATGCCCGAGATCGGCTCGATGAGACCGGGGAATATCGCGGTCCAGGCGTCGAGCACGGGGTCGAAGGCGCCGCCCACCTCCGTGCGATACAGATGGACGCTTCCGTCATAGGCATCGACGGTGGCCTTCACCGAGGCGTGGACATAGTTGACGGAACGTGAGCCGATACCACTGCCGGCCGGCAGGCTCACGTTGCGCGCGTACTGGGAATACGGGTAGCTGGAGGAAGTGGTGTACCCGTCGACCACCCAGGTGATTCGACCGTCGGCAACGACCGGATACGGGTTGGCGTCGAACGAAAGAAAGGGTGCAAGACTGCTCAAACGCTCGATCACGTCACGTCGGTAGAGGAGATTCGAGTCGGGTCCCAACTCGGCGGAGACCAGCGGTTCGACTTGACCGACCGTGAGGGACAGTGCCAGACGTCGCCACAAGCTGGACAGGGCGATCGCACTCCCGCCGTCGTAGACAGACCCTCCCAGCTCCTTGCGATCTGTTCCCACGATCGCGTACCAGCCGACGATGTTCTCTCCGAAATACAGCTCGGGCCGGACTCCCTCCAGCTGTGACGTGAACGCGTCGACATCAGGCCTGCCGTCGGGAGACGTCGAATCGGCCGGTACCGCCACCACTCCGTCTCCATGGGTATAGACCAGATGTTCCTGCACCCAGCCCTTCTCGGGAAGGTCAGCACGGTTGGCGTTCCGTGCCGCGATCAGAACAGGCCGTCGCTCACCATCGATGTCGTATCGATCCAGGTCGACGTCGGTGATGCGAGTGCCGGTGGTGCCCTGAAGCACCTGAAGCGGCTGCACCAGCGACGTCTCGGAGAAGACGGGCATCGAATCGACTTCGGTCTCGACGTCGTCAGGTGGTGGGTCGTCCAACCCGTCGGAGATCACCCGGGTCACCTGCTCCACCGTCGTGAGCCCGTAGGCGGACTTGGTCGCCGACAGGTTGTTGGAGATGTAGGACAGCTGACGGTTCGCCTCTGCGGGCTGCACTATGAATCTGGTCATGAGTGTTGGGATCACGCCGATCAACAGCAACTGGAGCAAGCCCCATATGCCAAAAGCGATCAGAGCCGGGCGCCAACGCTTGGTCCTGGCTGACTGGATGGTGACCGTTGCCGTGATCAGGGCAACTCCGGCGAGGGCAGCCAGTGACGGGACGATGAAACGCACCTGGGTGAACCCAGCACCGTCGAATGCCCCGAATCGGGCCGTTCCGTTGTCAGGCCATCTCACGAACACGTAGTCGAGGGCCTGGAGAACCGCGAAGGTGGCCGCACCCGCAGCCAGATGCACCAGGGCACGCCGGGCGGACTTCCGGCCCCGACGCGGAAGCTTGAGCGCTCCGTTGGCCAGGTACCCCACGATCGCGAAGACAAGCCCGTACAGGACCGTGGCGCGCAGCCAGCCGCTGGCCAGCTCGAGGAAAGGAAGTCGGAACAGGTGATAACCGAGATCCCAGCCGATGTCGGGCACCGGAGTGTCGAGGTTCGGGCCCGAGACGAACAGCAGCCAGGGCTTCCATCTATTCATGGCCGCCACGGCGCTTCGGAACGTCAGCAGCAGGGCTCCTCCAATGATGAGCCAACCGTGCGCCGACCCCATCCGCTGGCGATAGGAGACCACGATTCGATTCGGCTGATTGCCTTCCGCCGGCCGCGAGCGGTAGGCGAGCCAGGCCGAGCCGACCACGACGGTCCCGAACACGATGGCAGCAGCCACCGCCAACAGGACCTGGGCGCCGACCCGGGTCGACCAAACGTCGGCATGGCCGAGCGTGTCGAGCCACCAGTAGTCCATCGCCATGCCCGCAACGAACCTCGCCAGCATGAACAGGGCGATCAGGGTGACTACTACCCAGAAGACCCGCCGCTGCCAACGTGGGCGTCGGTCGATCCACGCGACGATCGGGAAAGGCGTGGCGCTGGGGCGGCTGGACATCGGCCAGGAAGGTTAGAAGCCACCGGATTCAATAGACGGGAGGACGGCGTCGTCCGTGCCCGCGGCGATACGCCTACGCTCGACCGGATGAGATTCGGAGCATTCGTGCCACAGGGCTGGCGATGGACACTCGCCGGCATCCCCGTCGAAGAGACCTGGCCGATCGTGCTCGATGTGGCCAAAGACATCGAGCGACTCGGCTTCGACAGCCTCTGGGTCTACGACCACTTCCAGAACTTCCCGCCGAGCGAGTGGGCAGACCACGTGTGGAAGACGACGACCGACCCCGAAGCCCACGGGACGCTCGCTGACTCGCCCGACGAGCCGGAACGGATTCAAGAGGTCACCTACGAGGCATGGACGCTGATGGCGGCCCTGGCGGCCACGACCGACACCGTCCGCCTCGGCCAGATGTGCACATGCAACACCTACCGCCCCCCGGCCTACCTGGCCAAGGTGGCCGCATGCATCGATGTCATATCGGGTGGCCGGCTGGAGATGGGGATCGGGGCCGGATGGTATGTGGCCGAGCACGACGGCTATGGCTACGACTTCCTCCCTCCCGGCGGTCGGCTCGGCATGCTCCGCGAGGGCGTTGAGATCATGAAGGCGCTCTGGACCGAGGACGTGGTCAGCTATGACGGATCGCACTACACCCTCAAGGGAGCCCTGTGTGAGCCGAAGCCGATGCAGAAGCCGCATGTCCCGTTCTGGATCGCCGGGGGCGGAGAGAAGGTGACTCTGAACATCGCGGCCCGATACGCCCAGTACACGAACTTCGGCGCCGATGGCGTCGAATCGTTCCTCCACAAGTCCGACATCCTGAAGGGCCACTGCGGGGACGTGGGCACGGACTTCGACTCGATCGTCAGGTCGACCAACTTCAACGTCCTCTGCGCGCCCACCGAGCAGGAAGTTGCCGAGAAGCTCGCCTGGCTCGAGGGTCATCTGGGCAAATATCTCCCGGAGCGAAGGGCGAAGAGCTTCGCCGGCGGTTTCAACGCCACTTCGGGGACCCCGGACCAGATCGTGGCCTGGCTGAAGGGCTATCAGGAGGCAGGCATGGGGTATGCGATCATCCAATTCGCCGACATCGCCTACGACCGGGAGAGCCTGGAGTTGTTCGCCAGAGAGGTCATCCCCGCCTTCGAGTGATGGAACTGACGCTCAGCGGAAGGAACGAGCTTTACATCTCACCTCCCGTCACTTAACACTTCGGGCGCATAGTGGCCTCGATGAGATCTGAAGAAGCTGCCACCACCGACTCGCTTCGAGTCCAGCATGATCTTCGCCTCCATACGGCAACCGGGACCCTCGCCGGCACTCTCACCGCCCCGACGGGCGAGGTGGAGCATGTCGCGTTGGTGCTCGCTGGATCGGGTCCGACCGATCGCGACGGCAACTCCGTCGCCCTGCCCGGGAGAAACGATTGCCTCAGACTCCTCGCCACAGGGTTGACCGACGCCGGCGTCGCGACGCTCCGTGTCGATAAGCGCGGGGTAGGAGAGAGCGTTGCCACTCCGGAGCGTGACCTGCGTTTGGAGACCTTTGTAGATGACGCGGTTGCATGGCTGGATCATCTCAAGGGAGAATTCGGGTTTCGCCGCTTCACCATCGTCGGTCACAGCGAAGGCTCGCTGATCGGCATGCTGGTGGCGGATCACTTCCCCGCAAGAGCCTTCATATCGTTGGAAGGAGCGGGTCGAACGGCCCAAGACACACTCCTGCGCCAGCTAAGTCACCAACTCACTGAACCACTGCTGGCCGAGGTGGAGACGATCATCGCTCGGCTGGCGGCGGGCGAGACCGTCGAGACCCTGCCGGACCGCATAGCCGACGTTCCGGCTCTGGCGGAGATGTTCCGCCCGGACGTGCAGCCCTATCTGATGTCTTGGTTCGCGTACGATCCGGCCGACCTCCTCGCCCGGCTGGACATCCCGATCCTGATCGTTCAAGGCACCACCGACCTCCAGGTGGAGATTGCCGATGCCCAGCGTCTGGTGGCAGCCAACCACCTCGCGGAGATGGCCGAAATCGAAGGCATGAACCACGTGCTGAAGACGGCCCCTCCCGACCCTGAGGAGAACCTGGCCACCTACGGCAATTCCGACCTGCCACTGGCGCCTCCCCTGATACCAACCATCATGCGGTTTCTCGCCGGAACCATGACTTGGCCGAATTGAAGAAGGGAACTAGATCATGATCAACGTCACCGTTCAGGACCACACGCTTGCCGTAGACATGCAGGGTGCCGACAAGCTGTGGGCTCTGCGAAGCCACCTCGACATACCGTTGGCGAATATCACCGGCATCCGACGCGACCCCGAGATGGCTCGACGTTGGTGGGCCGGTGTGCGCGCGCCGGGCACCCATCTTCCGGGAGTGCTCAGGGCAGGTACCTTCCACCAGAATGGCCGCCGGGTCTTCTTCGACGTTCGCGACCCCGACAACACGGTCATTGTCGACCTCCGGGACGAGCATTTCGACCAGTTGGTGCTCGAGGTCGACGATCCCGATGCCGTGGTCACCACAGTTGAGAGCAACCTCAGGGAGGAGAGTCAACTCAGACCCCCTGAGTGATGGTGCCGCGCGTTGCATCGGCCGCCGGTCAAGGACGTTGGAACGTGGCCCTGGCCTGTTCCACCTTCCCACGGATGTCACAGCCGTCCAGGTGATCGTTCACGAGACCCATCGCTTGCATGAAGGCATATGCAGTGGTGGGACCGGTCCAGGTGAAACCACGCTGCTTCAGGGCCTTGGACAATGCGACACTCTTCGGTGTCGACGCCGCCGTGGGTGAGGGTCCGTCCGGTTCGAACGCCCACACGAAGGCGGCCAGGCTCCCCACCTCCTCCTGGACCTCCAAAGTCCTGGCCGCATTGTTGATAGCTGACTCGATCTTGCCCCTATGTCGAACGATGCGTGGGTCGGCGAGCAGACGCTCCACGTCGTCAGCGCTCATCGCGGCCACCTTCCGGATATCGAAGTCATGGAATACCGCCCGGAATGCGGAGCGCTTCCTGAGAATGGTTATCCAGGCCAACCCCGACTGAAACGACTCGAGACACAGCTTTTCGAAGAGCCTCCGGTCGTCCGCAACTGGCCAGCCCCACTCGTCATCGTGGTACCTCAAGTACTCAGGCGCAGAACCAACCCATGAGCACCTTGCCAAACCGTCCGCGCCGGCGATGACATCCACGAGACGACAATAGGAAGGGGCCGCGGTATCCAGGAGCGATCTCTAGTCTCCGGCCGGTGATCGAGCGCCCCGAGTTCACGATCGGCATCGAGGAGGAATACCTGGTCGTCGATCGTGAGACGCGTGATCTGTTCAAGAGCCCTCCCAAGGAGATGTGGGACTCATTGAGCGAGGTGCTCGGGTCTCAGGTGACCCACGAGTTCCTCCAGGCTCAGATCGAAGTGGGCACCAAGGTCTGTGCCAAGGTCTCCGAGGCACGAGCCGACCTCGCCGGGCTGCGGCGGGACCTGTCCCGGGTCGTGAGCGAGTACGGAGCGGCGATCATCGCCTCGTCGACCCACCCCTTCGCCAACTGGGAGCAGCAGGAGACGACGCAGGAGCCCCGCTACATGCGTCTCCAGGCCGATTATCAGCAGGTTGCTCGCCAACTCGTCATCTGTGGCATGCACGTGCATGTCGGGGTCGGCGACGACCACCTACGCATCGACCTGATGAACCAGGTGAAGTACTTCCTTCCCCATCTCCTCGCTCTGTCCTGCTCGTCTCCCTTCTGGGACGGGGTGACGACCGGGTTGCACGCCTACCGGCTGGTCATCTTTCAGAATCTGCCTCGCACCGGCATACCCGAGGAGTTCGTCTCGGCATCGGAGTACGAGCGGTATGTCGACATCCTGGTGGGAGCGGGCCTGATCGAGGACGCCACCAAGTTGTGGTGGGACATCCGGCCGTCCACGCGCTACCCGACGCTGGAGATGAGGGTCAGCGACGTGTGCACGCGACTCGACGACGCGATGACCGTCGCCGCCCTCTACCAATGTCTTCTGAATCATCTCTATCGCCTTCGTCGCAACAACCAGAAATGGCGCACTTACGCGCCGGCGATGATCGAAGAGAACATCTGGCGAGCCCAGAGATACGGTGTCTCCGGATCTTTGGTCGACTTCGGCAAGGGAGTGCTCGTCCCCTTCCCCGACCTCGTCGAGGAGCTGATCGAGCTGGTGGCCCAGGATGCCGTGGAGCTGGACGTGAGGAACGAGGTGCGCCACGCCCGTGAGATCGTTGCCGATGGCACGAGCGCCGACCGCCAGTTGGCCGCCTACGAGCGGGCGAAGACTGCCGGGGCCTCAGATCACGAGGCCCTCCAGGCCGTGGTGGACGAACTGATCGACGACACCCTCCATGGAATCGAGCTCTCCTGACACCGATCGGGCGTATTGGAAAAGGTAGGCGTGGTGGGCACTATCCTGCGACGCCGTGACTGATCTCCTCGAGGCTGCCGCCACCGCCCTGGGCACACCGGCCGACCTGGTGCAGCGTTCCGCAGCTGCGCGAGCCGCCGCCAACGGGGCGTCCGTGGACGACATTCTCGCTTCCTGGTCGGGCGGGGCACCGGCCCCGGCACCGTCGCCCGCCGCGGAGACGCCGGCCGCTGCACCCGAGCCCGCGCCGACGCCTGAGCCCGAGCCCGTGCCAGCACCGGTGGCCGTCATCACGGAGCCGGAGCCCGCACCTGTGGAGCCGGTGCCGACGGTGGAGCGGGAGATCCAGCTCGAACCGGTGCCGATGCGCACCAGAGTCAGGACCGCGGTCCGCATAGGCGCCTGGACGGGCGCCGCACTCGGAGTGGTGGGCTTTCTCGTCGCCACCACCTTCTGGGCTCCCAACGCCACAACCCAGCCCGACGGTGGACCGGTCGTTCAGGTGGGCACCAACGGCGTCGTGATCGTCATGGCCCTCGTGAGCATCGTCTTCGGGGCGGTGGTTGCCGGTGTCTCCCGCGCCGCCACCAGCTGGACCAACCCCGCCATGCAGCTTTCCAGCTCCAAGACGGCCACCGTGTGGCTCGGAGCCATTCTCGGGCTGATCCTCGGAGTGATCGCGGGGGCCTTGCTCAACGGCTTCGGGTTTGCCGTCGAGGGCTCCGACCCGGCGATGGTTCAGCTCCCCGTGCTCTCGACGCTCTTCGTCATGATCATCGGCGGCGCCGTGCTCGGCGCGGCCACCGCCCTGGTGCCACAGCTGATCGGGGTGCCGGTAGCCGTGGACGAGATCGATCGCGAAGAGGTGGAGATGGTTCGCGGCCGTCTGGGCAACGCCGTGGGCATCCCCCTCGCGGGCCTGGTCCTGCTCCTGTTCCTCGTCCTCCCCTTCGCCTTCGCACTGATCGAGTCGAACCACGTCGCCCCGGGTGTCGGTGGCGCCATCGTGGCCATCGTCACCGCCGCCGGGATCCTCGGGTTTGCCGCGCTCTCCGGCACCAAACCGGAGATGCGCATCTCGCTCGGTGACGTGATGGTCGCCCTGATCGGCATCGGGCTGGTGTTGGCGATCATCATCTCCGTGCTGTTCTATGTCGGTGGGGACGAATCGGCAGGTGATCACGCCGAGACCAGCGTCGTCGTCGTAGTTCTCTAGAGCTCGGCGCCGTTGAGGGCGTCCGAGTGGTCCCCTTCCAGGAACCAGTCTCTTATCTTCCGGGCGACCTCGGTGGCCACGCTCACCTGTGCCTCACCGGTAGACGCTCCCACATGAGGGGTCAGAACCAGGTTTGGCGCCCCGCGAAGAGGGCTGTCCTCGGGCAGGGGCTCGTTCTCATAGACGTCGAGGGCAGCCCCGGCGATGTCGCCGCTGCGCAACGCGCTCGCCAACGCCTCCTCATCCACCACCCCACCACGTGAGGCGTTCACCACGAAGGCGGTGCTCTTGACCCGCTTCAGCTCGTTGGGGCCGCAGATACCACGAGTCTCGTCGGTGAGAGGGACATGCACCGAGATGAAGTCACCGTTGTCGAGTACCTCCTCCAGGCTGACCAGGGGCACGCCGAGATCGAGGGCGCGCTGCTCGGTCAGATACGGGTCATAGGCGATCACACCCATCCCGAACGCCCGGGACAGCCTGGCGACCTCGCCTCCAATACGGCCCGCGCCGATCAGCCCCAGCATCTTCCCCCTCAGCTCGACTCCCTTGAAAGCGGCGCGGTCCCAGCGCCCGGCACGGACCGAGGCATCCGCTGCCGCGATCTTCCTCGCCACGGAGAGAATGAGACCCATGGTGAGCTCGGCCGCCGCGATCGTGT
>Ga0307417_10000581_pt1 | contig 14852 bp, 17 predicted proteins | sample SalMarWE160210MG_2_FD_202514 | JGI IMG/M metagenome (GOLD analysis project Ga0307417, IMG submission 202514) | Salt marsh sediment microbial communities from the Plum Island Ecosystem LTER, Massachusetts, United States - WE1602-10 | ecosystem: Environmental > Aquatic > Marine > Intertidal zone...
AATGTCATTACTGATCAGTAGCAGCATTTTCTTTTTCCCCAGATTCTTTTCCGCATCTTTCTTCAAACTTTGTCCGGAATTTCTCTTCAAATCTTTTCCTGATGTAGTCTTTTTTATCCCGTGATATATGACCGCCTTTCCTGCCGCAGAACCCGAAGAGCAGGATTTTTGAAAGTATAAGAAGCCCTGCAGACTGCAGATAAGTAATTTGGCCCAGTCCGAAAATAGACGGCATCAACCAGTTCCAAAGTAGCATAACTATTAAACTGAAAAGCGCAATGAAACCGATGGCGAATAAAAGTCCACGCATAAACCATTTGAATTTAAAATGTACTTTTGACATAAGTTTTTACCTCGAATAAATTTTTAATCTCTTTCTTAAAAACAAAACCGCGTAACGTTTACGCGAGAGTAACGTGTTAACAGGAACCTTTGTAATCTCTGATATTTCCTTAAAACTTAAATCTTCGAATTCGTTCATAACAAAAACATCACGTTGTTCTTTGGGCATTTCCTTAAGTGCTGTTTCAATTTCTTCCCATAATAAATTTTTCCAGTAAGTTTCATCCAGCAGTCCTTCCAGATCAGGTATAATATCCTCCAGTTCTAAATCTTCGTCTTCATCACCTAAGTTTGCAAAAACATTATCAGAAAATGTTTCCGGTTTTTTCTTTCTGTATCTATCGATAATTTTATTTTTAGCAGTCTTATAAAGCCAGTCTGAAACTCTGCCCCAGAATTCAATATCTTCAAAAACTTTTATAAACTGGAAAAACACATCCTGCAAAATGTCCTCTGCATCCTCATTTGTAGGAACATTTTTCCGTATAAAGTTAAAAAGCCTTCCCCGTTCACTTTTTATAGTGCTATTTATTTCTGTTGTTTTGTCAGTCATTAATTAATTAGGCTGCTATTAATTACAACGAATATCACTGTAAAATATTTTAAAAGAAGACAAAAAAACTCCTTGTTTTATGAAAAACGGCTAAAATTGATGAAAACAGGTCTTTTTTGCGAATCGAATTTACTAAAGGTGTTATAACTTACTCCTTCCCTGTTTGATTTCTAATAGAAAATAATTTATTTTAGTTATGAGCATATGCTCAATATAATAATTATGGCTAGACCGAAAAAATATCGTAAAATAAACTGTAACCCGGCAGTTCTTTATTTTAAGCCGCGTGGTATTCCTATGCACATGCTTGATGAAGTTATTCTTGAGCCTGATGAGCTTGAAGCAATTCGTCTGGGAGATCTTCTGGGATTATCACAGGAAGAGTCTGCGGAGAAGATGAATATTTCAAGGGCGACGTTTGGAAGAATAATTAATTCAGCACATTTAAAAGTGGCAGACGGAATTTTAAATGGAAAGGCACTACACATTTCAGGTGAGCTGGCAGAAAAACTAAGCAAAACACTTTGGGTAGTTTGTAAATCCTGTGGAAAAAAGATGAAAGTAAAACGGGATGAATTATCAGATGAATGTCCTGAGTGTTCAGTTAATTAATTTAATAGCGGGGTGATAAAATGAAAATAGCAGTTGCAAGTAATGATTTAAAACATGTAACAGGTCATCTTGGAAGATGTAAATCTTTCATAATCTATAATATAGAAGACAAGAAAGTTGCAGGGCAGGAGACCAGACAAAACACTTTTACTCATCATAGAATGGGGCATCACGGTGAACATTCACATGGTGGAGGGCATAATCACAGTCATGCTGAATTAGTTAATAATCTTAGCGATTGTGAAGTGCTTATATTTCAAAGTGGGGGCTGGCATGTAATTGAAGATCTGAAGGCTGCAAACATAATTCCCTTTTTAACTGATGAAAGGATAGCCGACGTTGCGATTGAAAAATATATAAAGGGTGAATTAGTTGAAAGGCTTGAAAATACCTGTAACACGCACGAATAAAAAGCAGAGAAGATGATAAATATTTTTGGTGATACTTTACTTGAAAGTGTTAAAATAACTTTGTTTGTTTTAGTTATGATGGTTGCTGTAGATTTGATTAACGTATGGAGCAAAGGGAAATTTGCACTTCTTCTAGATTCTGCTGGAAAATGGAAACAGTACCTCGTTACTTCTGCTGTAGGTACTATTCCCGGATGTATGGGTGCATTCGCGAATGTTAGTCTTTACATGCACGGGATGATAAGCTTTGGTGCACTTGCCGGTAGCATGATTGCTACTTCCGGAGATGAAGCTTTTGTTATGCTTGTAATGTTTCCTAAAACAGCCGTGATTTTGTTTATAGTTTTATTTCTTATCGGATTATTTTCATCCAAGGTAATTGATACGGCAGTACAAAAATTTAAAATAGAAACCTGTACTGATTGTGAGGTAAAACAGTATCATAAAGACGAAAGAAGCTTTAAACATTATTTGAAAGAACACATCTGGGGACACATAATTAAACATCATTTGTGGAAAACATTATTGTGGACTTTCGGGGCTTTAATATTTATCGAGGTAGGAAAACAGTACTGGAATTTTGGAGAAATCTCTCATCAATATACTTTTCTTGTTTTGATTATTTCTGCGTTGGTAGGCTTAATTCCTGAGTCCGGCCCAAATCTTGTTTTTGTCACAATGTTTGCAACAGGAGTAATTCCTTTTTCAGTTCTTTTAACGAATTCAATTGTTCAAGACGGGCATGGGCTTCTGCCCATGCTTTCCTATTCAGTGAAGGACTCTATAAAAATTAAATTGTTTAACTTGATAATAGGGTTGACGCTCGGAACAATTTTATTTGCCTTCGGATTATAAAACTTTCCCCTTTATTCTGCCGGCCGAAATCTTTTAGTAAGATAAATCGTTCACTTCAATAATCTCTGCTTCATTGTCGTGCTCTTTCAAAAAGTGTACAAGATCCGCATTAAAATATTTCTGGTGTTTGGTTTCGAATTCCTTCAACCACTGCTCAAGTTCAGAATGGCAAAGTGAACTTTTTAAATAGTTGAATTTTTCCTGATCGTCGTAAATTTTGTAGTAATGTAACTTTTTTTCGTCCATTATGTTACCCTTCTATATAATTTATGATAAAATCTTTTCTGCGTGTAAAATGTCTGAGAACAAACCATCTTTGATTGATTCCGCATTTTTTCTCGCATTGGCAAGGGATGTCAAGACATAGCGGTTTGCTATAAAAACTTTTTTAGGTTCAATTTCAGCCTGGTCAAGCAAAAGGTAGCCTATTATTAAATATGTGTAAAGTTCAACAAGATCTTTTGAAGCAACGTCCTGGAAAGCCGGGTCTTTTTTCTCAACTACGTATTTCAGACAGTCTTTAAATATTTCTCTTATTTCTTTTAAATGATTTACAAGCGGCGCAACTCCGCCTTTATAATTTTTCCTTTCGTATTTCTCAAATCTTTCAGCCAAAATATCGTTTATAGCTCCTCCGCTTGCGGCGACTATCTGAAGCTGTGATGTTCCTTCATATATATTTGTAATTCTTGCATCGCGTGCAAGTCTTTCAACTTTAAATTCTCTCATATAACCAGTGCCGCCGTGAATCTGTAAAGCGTCGTATGTAATTTTATTGGCGCCTTCTGTAAGTGTATATTTTGATATCGGTGTTAACAAGTTTGCTTCTTTTGTTGCTTTCTTCAAACGAATATTTTCTTCGTTGAAAGGTTTATCTTCAACCTTCAGTTTTTCAATTTTTTCTTCCAGTTTTTCTTTTATGTCAACACTCCCGGCAGCGTAATAGAACAACGCTCTATTAGCCTCGAGCATTACACGCATATCGATAAGCATATTCGAAATAACCGGGATGTTATAAATTGATTTTCCGAATTGTTCTCTTGCTTTTGCGTATTTTAACGCTTCTTCATAAGCCGCTTGTGAAATTCCAAGAGCCTGGGCAGAAACCCCCATTCTTGCGCGGAACATCAGATCAAAAACATATTTTATTAATCCGAATTTTCTTTGCCCGACAAGCTGGGCTGGGGTATCATTAAACTGAAGTTCACAGGTAGGGGAGCCGTGAATGCCAAGTTTGTGTTCTATTCTTCTTACTATAACAGTCTTATCGCTTTTACAGACAAACATGCTGAGTCCGCGACCGTCTTTAGTTCCGGCTTCGGATCTTGCAAGCACTAATAGCACATCCCCGTTACCGTTGGTGATAAATCTTTTAACGCCCTTTAAAAACCATTTCCCTCTTTCATCCTGGTAGGCATTCAGCTTAACTGCCTGCAGGTCCGATCCTGCATCAGGTTCTGTTAATGCCATTGCACCTGTATATTCGCCTGTACAAAAGCCGGGAATAAACTCCTGCCTTTGATCTTCTGTTCCAAACTTTTTAATGGTATCGCCGATATCCTGCAAACCGAAAATATTCATCAAAGAAGCATCTGCACGGGAAATAGCTTCAATAGCCATGAGATAAAAGGTAAAAGGAAAATTTAATCCGCCGTATTTCCTTGGAAAAATCATTCCGCGAAGATCTGCCTGCGAAAGTTGTTTAAGGTTTTCATCTGTACCCGCGGCGTAGTTAACTTTTCCGTCTTTTAAAACTGCACCTTCCTCATCTACTCCTGATGCACGGTCCGCAATAAAATTTCCCGCAATGTCACCGACGATTTCAAGTACCTTTTTGTAGTTTTCAATTGCATCATCATAATTTACAGGGGCATAATTAAATTCTTTTGCCTGTTCATAATTATCTTCTGCAATTGCAACAACTTCTTTCAGATCTAAATTGTTAAAAATGAATTGCAGATCGCTGTTGTCTGTAAAATAATTAGGCATCAGTTTTCCTATTTCAGTTTGTGTTTATATACTTCAATGAATTGAGGAATTACCTGCATTGCGTCGCCCACAATTCCGTAATGTGCAACATCAAAGATAGGCGCTTCCGGATCAGAATTTATTGCAATGATCTTACTTGAATCCTGCATTCCTGCCCTGTGTTGTATCGCGCCTGAAATGCCGATAGCGATATAAAGCTTTGGACGAACGGTAACACCAGTCTGCCCAACCTGCCTGTCAGGGGTAACAAATCCTGCGTCAACTGCAGCACGGCTTCCTGCTATTTCAGCACCAATAGTATGCGCAAGTTCTTCAACCAGCCGGAAATTATCTCTTGTACCAAGTCCGTAACCTCCTGCAACAATAACAGGAGCAGCTTTTAAATTCACTTTATTTTCTTCGCGATGCTGTTTTATTATCTGTACAAGATCATCAACAGGGTCAGACTTGTATTCAAGTTTTGTGATCTTTTCTTCTTTTGGTTTCTCAAGTGGACTAAGTTCCATCACTCCTTCGCGCACTGTTGCCATTTGCGTGGGCACATCGGGAGTAATAATTGTTGCAATAATATTTCCGCCAAATGCCGGTCTGATCTGAAGCAAAAGGTTCGAGTGATTTTGATTTAAATATTTTACGTCGGAAATCTGAAGATCTGTACAATCTGCGGTGAGTCCGCTTTTTGTGTTGGATGCAACCCTCGGCGCAAGGTCTCTTCCGATTATTGAAGCGCCGAAAAGAACAATTCTCGGAATATGTTCTTTTACAAGGTTCTGTAAAATTCTCGCGTATGGAACAGTTCTAAAATTTTTAAGAGATGGATGATCAAATACAATCGCTTCATCTGCGCCGTAAATAAAAGTCTGTTTTGCAATTTCATCAGTGTCTGAACCAATCACTATTGCTTTTAAAACACCGCCCATAGTTTCCGCAAGCTTGTTTCCTTTACAGAGAAGTTCGAAACTTACATCTGCTGGCTTTCCGCCCCGTTGTTCAATAAATACCCATACTTCATTTTTAAAATTCATTTATATTTCCTTTTAACCGAAAATATGATCGTTCATTAATTGATCGACTAAATCTCCCAAGCCCGCTTTTGTTGCTTCAATTTTTTTGTGACCGTTACTTGCAAGAACTACAGATTCAACTTTATATACTTTTGTCGGGGACCCTTTCAGTCCGCATCTTTCAATGTCGATGTTCATATCGTCGGTGGTTAGCGTATTGATAAATAATCCGCGTTCTTTATATTCATGAACAAGTTTATCTATATATAAGAGTGAATTTTCTTCTGTAAGTTTTTCGAGTTCAATTAATGATTTTGCACCTTTGTAGGCCATAACTCTTTTTGCGCTGAAAGGGCGAGGTGTTACAACATCTTTTAAAACTGTAAGTAAAACGGGAAGCTGGCTTTCAACTATCTCATACCCGCCGTCAATTTTTCTTTTTATCTTAATTTTGTTGTCCTTAAGATCAATTAATTCTTCCGTGTAGGTAATTTGTGGGATGTTCAGTTTTTCCGCTGTTTGTGGGCCGACCTGCGCTGTGTCGCCGTCAATTGCCTGTCGTCCAGCAAAAACAAAATGATAACTACCAATTTGCTTTATTGCTTCGCTTAAAACATAAGAAGTTGCCAGAGTGTCAGCGCCGGCAAATTTTCTGTCACTTACGAGATAAACTTCATCTGCACCCATATAAAGGCATTCACGCAAAATATCCGATGCACGGGGCGGGCCCATTGTTACAGCAATAACTTTTCCGCCGTAGCGTTCTTTTACCTGTAGCGCAAGTTCAAGAGACACCTTGTCTTCGTAGTTAAAAATTGCGGGCAGTTTTGAACGGTTTACGGTTCCGTCATCTTTCATAACCTTGCCGGAAATGTTTGCTGTGTCGGGAACCTGTTTAACAAGAACGATTGAATTGTACATATATCTCCATAAGAATTTTATTGGGAGACAGCAGAGGAGTTGACCCAAAGTTCTGAAATCAGAACAAAAAATATTCCATTAATCTTAGTAGGGTGAAAATGTTGAAATTGCTTGAAAATCTGGAATTTTTCGATATATTCTTTCAAATGAGAGAAGCCATTTCTCAAGTGTTTCTTATTTATGGGAAGTACGGCTAGTTACCAAATAGTTAAAAAACAGATATATATTATAGTTGACAAAATTTTCTGCCCCGATTGGTCCCTCAATAATGGACAAACCAGAGTAGAAAATGACATCTTTTTAGGGCAAGTCTGTTTCAAATATAAACTGTTTAATTGAACCGGATCTTAACTGCAACAGTAATATTCCTTGGCAAACCAGGCTCAATATAAACAGGGAAACCACCGATAACATCAGGGTTAACAAAAGCCGACCCAATATATTTTGTATCCGTAATATTATTTACTGCGATAAAACCTCCCAGATTTATGTGTTCGCTGAGTTTTATTTCTTTATTCAGTCCCAGTTTTGTATTAAATATATTAAAGGAAGGAACTTCAATAGTATTTGCATCATCGACAAAATAATTTCCGGTTCCGTTTACGCTAAAACTGACAAAGAAACCTTTTAACATTTCGGGAGCAAAAGTAATCTCTGCGTTATAAAACAAAGATGGAATACCTGCGGTTTTATTATTTGAGTAATCGGCAAATTTACCCGGAACACCGTAATGGGCAGAGTCTACTTTGTAATCATCATACTTATTGTCCGATAAAGTCAAAGCGCCATCTAGAGAAATTCCATGATCAAACTGAATTACTGAATACAGCTCAGCGCCAATTCTGTGTGATTTACCTGCTGTAAAATAAAATCTTCCGCCACGGTAGGGAATTATGTCATTAGTTATATGTATATAATAAAGGGCCAGTTCATAATTGATAAATCTTATCGGATTAGTTTGATCAAACGAAATAATTTGTTTAGTACCCATTTCAATAGTAGTTGATTTTATTGGTTCGAGTAATGGGTTTAATAAATAGACAGTGTCCTGTCCGTAAGTGCCTGCTGGATCAGTTTCATTTCCCGCCGGAACTTCAACTCCACCGCCAATATTAGCATAGATACTATGAGTAGGTGAAAAGAGGTAAGTAACCCCGGCTTTTGGAGTGAACTTTGTAAATGATTTCTGCTGCAGACCAAATTGCGGAGCTAGGTAGTCTTCTGAGTAGTAAGTAATGTTATCATATCTTCCACCGAAAAGCAGGCTGACTTTTTCGTTCAAATTAATTTCATTTTGAACGAACGCGCCGAAATTATTTGCTCCTTCTCTCTTATTGTTTCTTAAAGTTGAACCGCGTCCGTTTGTTGCTGAAAGAGAATAAAAAAGAATTGCACCGTCCTGGTATGCTTCATCAACTCCAAAAGTAAGTGTGTTTTTTACGTCGTTGCTGAAACGGGAAATATTTTTATAAATTATATTTCCGCCAAAATGATATCTTGTAAAGTCCCTGAATGTCCCCCTTTCAGATCTCTGTAGGAACTTCGGATTTACATAAACCATTCCTGAAATCCGGTTTGATTCATTTATATTATGTTCCAGAGTAACACCAATTCTTCCGAGACGGTTAAACCTTCTTTCATCGCGTGCAAGATAAGTTGAATTCGATTGCTCCACATTTGAATTATATTCCGGTAAAGTTAACGGACCGGGAATATGAAATACATTTGTCGAGCCAACAATAAAGACACCGAGGTTTGTATTTTCACTTAACATTGAAACTATTCCGAAATTAAGGACTGTTCGTGAGCTGCCGGAATGAATTCTCCAGCCTTCAAATGTATTATTTGTGAGACTCAAAAATATTTTTCCTTTTCCTATATTTGTTGCGGTTTGTAGAGAATATATTTTATATCCAAAAGTTCCGAATCCGCTTCTAACAGAAAAGAACGGTTGAGTAAAATCAGGAACGGAAGAAAGATTAATAATTCCGCCTGCTGCATTACCCCACAATGCAGAAGCATTAGAACGAATCACTTCAATATACCCTGCATTAGTTGCATCAATGTTATCAAAAGAAGTTCTGCCATCGGGTTCGGTTTCCGGAAACCCGTCAAGCATAATTCTTATACCACGGCTTGTACCTGAGTTTGATCTGTCACCTGCACCACGCGCGCCGAAACCACGTATTACAATCCTGATATCCTGGTTTCCCGAACGTGATTGTACAAGTACCCCCGGAATTGTTCCGAGTATTTCATCCAGTCCGTAGCCACGTACAAGATCAAGTTTTGCGCCCGACAAAACAGAAACAGCGTATGGTATTTCCATAATTTTTTCGGGATAACGTGTTGCGCTTACAGTTACCTGGCCAAGTTCGTATTTAAGTGTATCTGTTTGAGCTTTTATAAAACAAGTAATTGATGACAGAACAATCATCAGGAATAAAAGTTTTTTCATTATAGTCTCTCGGTTTATTTTCAGGTGTAAAAAAACGATCTGCAATTATTAAATTGCAGCAGATAAAATGAAATGATCTGTTAGTTAAACGGAAAGAGAGACAGGCGGGGGAGTTGCAACTTCGTAAATATTAGAAAGGGTTGTAATGCTTTTATTTGTAAAATAATTTATTTTCGAAAATTGTCTCGGCAAAATCGGATTATCTGAGAGTACGCCATCCTGAAGAATATTTTTTAACAGATTTTGTCCCGGGGAGTTTTTATTGCTGTTTAGCTCATCACCATCGAAGTTCTTGTTGAAGGCCAGGTTCAATTCATCTTCATTGGTGTCGGGGAGACAATCCAAATAAATGCTGTCGTTTACGCATTCTTTTTTAATTACATCGTACATTTTCCCCTTGTAGGTAAATTCTTTTTCATCCAGAAATCTTAATTCGGAGAGACCCTCGTTTATATCAGTTTTTGAAAAAGCTAATATGAGTACTTTATTTGCTATTCTAACTGTGGAAATATTTTCTTCAGCAATTTCCTTTAAATGTGATTGCAGTAATGAATAAATCAACAAATATCCAGCTGCATTAAAGAGGAAAGATAAAATTAAAAATATGGAGAATGTTTTTTTCAAAAAAATATTCTATTGTGTTAAGAAATATAGTTATTTAGGGTTAACCTGTAAACTGTGCAGGTAGGAGCGGAATGAAAATTAAAAATCCCCCTCTAAATCAAAGGGGGATTTTTAAGCAAGTCAGTATTATTTCTTAAATAGAGCTGTCATCTTATCCGGAGTAATCGGATCCGGAACTTTATTATGTATGGCAGGAATTGAATGCAGGTAAGCAAAAATCGCTTTCAGATCCTGGTCTGTACAATTACCTATAAACATCCAGGGCATCGGAGGAAGAATTGGTCTTCCAACCCCCATATGCTTCCCGCTTCTTAATGCTTTAATAAATAAATCTTCTGTCCAGGTGCCTAATCCGGTTTCGTTATCCGGAGTAAGATTGGCGCTAAATGATACTCCCCATGGACCCACCCAGGAAGTAAAATCCGTAGCACCTGTCAATACCCATTGTCCCCTTTTATAGACCTCAGGATTAATTTCTCCTAGTGGTTCATCAGCAGGATGCCCTGAAAGCAGTTTCGTTGTATCGGGCATAGGGCCCATTGGTGTCATTACTTTTGGTGAATGACAATCGTTGCAGCCCCCAAGATTAACCAGGTACTTTCCGTGTGCAATTTGTTCGTCCTTAGTCATCGTTTTTGTCTCAGTATTTTGAGAACAATTGAGCTGAATAAAAACGAGAGACAGGAAGATAATAGAAACGGCCACCTGAAAAAGATTTTTTTTCATGAGACACCTTTTTGTATGTAAGTAAATATGTTATTTATTAAAGGGAACCAATAATGAGATGATTAAAAGTATTAGGAACAAATAGTTTTAGGCTTTTGGTAGAATTATTTCTAAAGTTCGAGTGAAAATAAAGAATAATTACGTAAAAGCAATAAGATTTTTTCGATTTTTTATAACTTTTTTAATTATCGGTCTTTGCAGTCGGTGTATCGGTAGATTGTGGGGCTATTTTCAATTTTCCTGCTTTACGAACAGCGTCTTTAAGCAGGAATTCGATCTGTGCATTTATACTGCGCAATTCATCGGCTGCCCATTTTTCGAGGGCGGCGTGAACATTCTCATCGATTCTAAGTAAAAATTTTTTCTTTTCTGCCATTATGTAAAACCTCTTAACCTGCCGCCGCGTGCTGCGATCTTCTTCTCTGTAAAGAAAGATACCATGCCAGGATTATTACCCAGGGATATTTATCGAGCAATTCCGACTTCTGTTCAATAATCAGTTCTGTTTTTTCTTTTAAAGAGATTCTATCTTTAAATGAAACCAGTAACTCACCTGATGAATTTTTTATGCTGTAACCACCGTGGAACATTTTAAATTCTATTACCATCTGTTCGCCCTTGTAGCATTTCACAATTCCGCGGGTTTTGAACCCCCTGCGTTTGTACTTAGCGTAGGGAAGTTCGTATCCTGCCTGCCTTATTCCTATTTCCGACTTCCAGAAACTCGGGCGGTAAATTTGCCACTCATCGTTTCCCATTTTAAAGAACATATTTGTACTGAAGAATCCCTTTGAACGGATTGTTCCGAGCAGCGTTTCACCGTGTTTAAATTCATAATTATTTTTCCATACAGAGGGCTGGTGAATTGCTAAAGTTTCACCAGCCAGCTCAGATAAATTTTTCATTTTAATAATTCTTTTAAATTATTTCTAATATTACAGAAATCCCTAATTTTAACTTCAAAAAGTCAGCCGGCCAGAAGATACTTGCCATATCTCATTTTCCTATATACTGCCAGATACCAGGCAAGAAAAATTATCCAGGGATATATATCCAGCAATTTCGATTTTTGTTCTATCTTTACCATGGTTCTTTCTCCTACAGCAATAGAATATTTAAAGCTTGCAATAATTTGTAAATTGTCTGTTTGTATGTAGAAAGTACCTTTGAAAAATCTAAAAATTAATTTGAATCGGTCTCCCCGCGGCAGATAAACAGTTCCACGAAATTTGAACCCGTCGTTTCTGTATTTAGCATAGGGTAACTCTTTAAGGGCTTCTTTTATCGCAAACTCAGAACTAAAAAAATTAGGATGATAAAACTCAAATTGATTTGAGAAAATATTAACTAATCTTCGTGTATTAAAAAAACTATCAGGCTTTATTGTGCCAAGAACCTCTTTATAGTGTCTTAGTTCATAATAGCTTTGCAACATTGATGGCTGGCGGATAATTAAAGTTTCACCTGCCAGATCAGATAACTTTTCCATTATAGATAATATATTTTAATTTGTTTCAAATGTTTAATGTTGTCAAAAATTCTTTAATATTTACCAATCATCAGATACTTAACATATCTTAGCTTTCTGTAAACAACCAAAACCAGGCAAGAAATATTATCCAGGGATATGCATCAGATACTTAGCATATCTTATTTTTCTGTAAACAACCAAATACCAGGCAAGGAATATTATCCAGGGATATGTATCCAGCAATGTTGACACCTGTTTAATCTTCACGGTAGTTCTTTCTATAGAAATATCATATTTAAAGCTTGCAAGAATTTATAAATTGTCTGTTTGTATGGAGAAAGTACCTTTGAAAAATCTAAAAATTAATTTGAATCGCTCTCCCCGCGGCAGATAAATAGTTCCACGAAACTTAAACCCGTCATTTCTATATTTAGCATAAGGTAACTCTTTAAGGGCTTCTTTTATCGCAAACTCAGAACTAAAAAAATTAGGACGATAAAATTCAAATTGACTTGAGAAAATATTAACCGACTTTCGTGTATTAAAAAGGCCCTCAGGCTTTATTGTGCCGAGAACCTCTTTATAGTGTCTTAGTTCATAATAGTTTTGCAACATTGATGGCCAGCGGATAATTAGTGTTTCACCAGCCAGTTCAGATAAACTTTTCATTTTAATAATTTAGCTTACTAATAAATAGTTCCTGTGTTTATCACGGGCTGAGCTTCGCTCTCTGCAACTAGTGCAACCATAAGATTATTTACCATCTGTGCTTTTCTTTCTTCATCAAGATTTACAATATTTTTTTCACTTAGATCCTTAAGCGCCTGCTGAACCATTCCAACAGCACCTTCAACTATTTTAAATCTCGCTGCAACAATTGCCTGTGCCTGCTGCCTGCGCAGCATTGCCTGCGCAATTTCTTGTGCGTAAGCAAGATGAGTTATGCGTGCTTCAACTATTTGTACTCCAGCAACTTCAAGTCTTGTCTGCAATTCTTTCCGGAGATTGTCGGCAACTTCGGTTGGACTGCTTCTTAATGATTCTTTTTCTCCTTCGTTTGTGTCGTAAGGATATTCCGAAGCGAGAGTACGAATTGCTGTCTCTGCCTGGATGGCCACGAATTGTTCGTAATTTTCAACATCAAATACCGCACGGGCGGGACTGATAACCTTCCACACAACAACCGCCGCAATTTCAATCGGGTTGCCGTGCAGGTCGTTTACTTTTATTTTATCGCTGTTGAAATTCCTGATTCTCAACGAGACGTGCCTCTTTTGTGTGAACGGATTAACCCAGAAGAAACCGTCGTCTTTGGCTGTGCCGTTGTACTTTCCGAAAAGTATCAGCACGCGTGAGTCGTTTGGCTGGATCACCATATAACCGATGTTCCAGAATATTGTAAAGAAGATCATCGGGAGAGTTATTATTAAGATTAATGGTTCGTCCAGTTTAACCATTATATAGAATAGATAAACGTCGATTGCTAGGTAAACAAATGTCAGAGTAAGTGCAACAAAACCGCTCATCTTTTTTCCTGTTTTTTCACTAATTGTTTCCATTTCTCAGTACCCTTATAAAATGATATTGTAATGATATCATATTGATAGCAAAAAGTCAAGATGTTATTTAATTTATTTGCCATGGAGTTAGATAGCTAATCCTTAAAAAAATACTATTAAAATTAAAATGATTCTTTTAGTAAAAAATTGGTGATATTTCAGGAAAAATTATTTATTCTCTTTAATGTTCTCTGCAAAGAAGTGTTTATTGCTACTTTAAGTTCTATAAAGTATCATTTTTCCTGTTTTTTTATTGATGGTTTAGGGGGGATTTTGAACATAGGAAATTTTTTGCCAAAGGTACATTTTAGCTGGCTTTTTAACTTTTCCAGTGGGGGTAATTTATTCCTTTATTCTGCTGTTTTGGAGGAAGTATATAAAATATTATTAAACGCCTTAATATAGCTTATTTTTCTTTTTAAGTATTTTATAATTTCTGTTTCAAGTTAGGAGTTCGATAATCGCTAATTTAGCAAATAAATAAGTACTTAATCAGTTTTAGGGTTGAGGAGTATCATTTTCTACGTTTTCCTGCGCTTCCGGTTCAATTGAAATTCTCGGCTCGCTCTTACCTTTTGCCTCTTTTTTGCCTACGGGGCTTCTATCAATCTCTCTTTTTACAAATTTGTGCATTTTTATATTGCTGTATTCGAAGTCCTCTACGTCAAATATTATTTTCATATTTTTATAGTCTATCCCAAGGTTATCAAACAGGGGTTTGCTGTTTACATAATAATACTGTCCTGCCTTATGAATTTTTAGTGATTCGCCATCATCAAAATTTTTGACTATTACGTAGAGGTTTTTGTCGGATTCATCTTCAGTATTTACACCAATTTTTATAAATTTCCCTTCATCCAGGCCAAATTTCTTAATAGCTGATTTAGAAAACCCCATTTTGCCATTTATATGCACTGTGGCCTTCACATTTGCATTTGTCTCAATTGGCTTTAAAAATTGGATTTTCATACTCCCTTCCTTTTTTATTTTTAAATTAAATAAAATATCATTTCCAACCAAACAAAAAATATTGTTAAGCCATTTTCTCCCTTAATAATTTCCAGTGTAAGTTTTTATGTAATTTTTAAGTGATTTACTAGTAGCCGTTTAGATAAAAAAATGGACATTCTATTATAAAATGATATTGCTATTAAATGTGTAAAACAGGGTGTTCTTGCAATAAACTCCCTAATGGAGATAAAACATTCAAATTTTTGCTAAAGTCTATGATTTCCCATTGAAACCTAAATGAAATTACTATCCTATTTAAAGGTAAGACATTAAGTCATTATTAGGCTATTGCATCCAGATTGAAACCTGAACTCAAA
>Ga0307417_10000582_pt1 | contig 14838 bp, 17 predicted proteins | sample SalMarWE160210MG_2_FD_202514 | JGI IMG/M metagenome (GOLD analysis project Ga0307417, IMG submission 202514) | Salt marsh sediment microbial communities from the Plum Island Ecosystem LTER, Massachusetts, United States - WE1602-10 | ecosystem: Environmental > Aquatic > Marine > Intertidal zone...
TGGGCGGCACGTCATGGCAGAAGGGCAAGCGCCACCCAACCCTGGAGCCGGGCGTGATCATCGGCGCCGGCGCCAAGGTGCTCGGGCCGCTGACCCTCGGCGCCGGCGCCAAGGTGGGTTCGAATGCCGTGGTCGTCAAGGACGTGCCCGCCGGTGCGACGGCGGTCGGTATCCCGGCCCGCATCCTGGGTGCCGACAAGGACAAGGCGAGAGAGGAAGCGGCCAAGAAACTGGGTTTCTCGGCTTACGCCGTTTCCAGCGACATGAACGACCCGATGACCAAGGCCATTCATGGTCTGGTCGATCACTCCGTGACCACCGACCGCCGCTTCGAATGGCTGCTTGCCGAGCTCAAGCGGCTCGGGCTCGATGTTGAGGAAAGCCGCGAACCGCAGGACAAGTTTGATCCGGACGTTTTAAACAAAAGCGTCGATTAGTTGACTAAAAGAATCAAGAATTGTAGATTCGCTCCATCGGATCAATTTTAAAGCGAGGCAAAAGAGATGCGGCTGACCACAAAAGGGCGGTTTGCAGTAACGGCGATGATCGACTTGGGTATGCGCCACGAGCGCGGTCCGGTCACTTTGGCCGGCATCAGCGAGCGGCAGAAGATTTCCCTGTCTTACCTGGAACAGTTGTTCGGACGTCTGCGCCGGCAAGGCATCGTCGACAGCGTGCGCGGTCCCGGCGGTGGCTACTGCTTGGCCAAGTCGCTGGACGATATCAGCGTCGCCGCGATCATACGCGCCGTGGACGAGCCCATCGACGCCACCCAATGCGGCGGGCTGGGCAACTGCAATGACGGCCAGCCCTGCATGACGCACGAGTTGTGGGCGGGCCTGAACGATCATATCTATGCCTACCTGGAAGCGGTTTCGCTGGCCCAACTGGTGGCCGGCCAGATGGCTTGCAAGGACAAGGGCAATCATAAACATTCCCCCCGAGTCGTCGGTACCGCGGACCTGAAGGTCGCGGTCGCGGGTTGAAGGAGCAACAATCATGGTGAAGACCCCCATCTATCTCGACTATTCCGCAACCACTCCGGTGGATCCGCGGGTGGCGGAAAAGATGATTCCCTATCTGACCGAGAAATTCGGTAACCCGGCCTCGCGCTCGCATGCCTTCGGCTGGGAGGCCGACGAGGCGGTCGAGCTGGCGCGAAAACAAGTCGCCGCTCTGGTCAATGCCGACCCTAAGGAGATCGTCTGGACCTCGGGCGCGACCGAGTCGAACAACCTGGCCATCAAGGGTGCTGCGCACTTCTATTCGGGCAAGGGCAAGCACCTGATCACGGTCAAGACCGAGCACAAGGCGGTGCTCGACACCACGCGCGAATTGGAACGCCAAGGCTTCGAGGTGACCTATCTGGGCGTGAAGGACAATGGCCTGGTCGACATCGAGGAATTCAAGGCCGCGATCCGGCCCGACACCATCCTGGCCTCGATCATGTACGTCAACAACGAGATCGGCGTCATCCAGGACATCCCGCAACTGGGCGAGATCTGCCGCGAGAAGGGTGTGATCTTCCACGTCGATTCGGCCCAGGCTGCCGGTAAGGTCGATATCGACCTGTCCAAGCTGAAGGTCGACCTGATGTCCTTCTCCGCGCACAAGGTCTACGGTCCCAAGGGCATCGGCGCGCTCTACGTCCGGCGCAAGCCGCGTATCCGCCTGGAGGCCCAGATGCACGGCGGCGGCCATGAGCGCGGTATGCGTTCCGGCACCCTGGCCACGCACCAGATCGTCGGCATGGGCGAGGCGTTCGAGCTCGCACGCAAGGAAATGCACGCTGAAAACGAGCGCATTCGCATGCTGCGCGACAAGCTGCTCAATGGCATTTCCAGTATCGAGGAAGTGCATGTCAACGGCGACTTGGAGTCACGCATTGCTGGCAACCTCAACGCCAGTTTCAACTTCGTCGAGGGCGAGTCGCTGATCATGGCGATCAAGGACCTGGCCGTGTCGTCCGGTTCCGCCTGCACCTCGGCCAGCCTGGAACCGTCCTATGTGCTCAAGGCCCTGGGCCGCAACGACGAACTGGCGCACAGCTCGATCCGCTTCACCATCGGTCGCTTCACCACCGAGGAGGAGATCGACTACGCCGTGAATCTGTTGCACGAGAAGATCGGCAAGCTGCGCCAGATGTCACCACTTTGGGAAATGTTCAAGGACGGCATCGACCTGGATACCGTCCAGTGGGCCGCCCACTGATATAGCTTTGGAGAAATAAAATGTCCTACAGCGAAAAGGTCCTGGACCACTACGAAAACCCCCGCAATGTCGGGTCATTCGAAAAGAGCGACGCCGGCATCGGCACCGGCATGGTCGGCGCACCGGCCTGCGGCGACGTGATGAAACTGCAGATCAAGGTCAACGAGCAAGGTGTCATCGAGGATGCCAAGTTCAAGACCTACGGCTGCGGTTCCGCCATTGCTTCGTCTTCCCTGGTGACCGAGTGGGTCAAGGGCAAGACCCTGGACGAAGCCATGGCCTTGAAGAACACTCAGATCGCCGAGGAACTGGCTCTGCCGCCGGTGAAGATCCACTGCTCGATCCTGGCCGAGGATGCCATCAAGGCGGCCGTGGCCGACTACCAGCAGAAACATGGCGACGGCGGCGAGTACACCGCCTGCAATCCGCCCAAGGAGCATTGAGATGGGTGCCAGTACCTGTACCGCACCACAGACGACCGCCACTGAATTGGACCTGGGTCCGGCCGCCCTGGAGGGCGCGTCGGTCACCATGTCCGAGCGTGCCGCGAGTTACGTGAGCAACTTCCTGGCCAAGCGCGGCAAGGGGCTCGGCATCAAGCTCGGCGTACGCACCTCGGGTTGTTCGGGTATGGCCTACAAGCTGGAATTCGTCGATGTCGAGGATCCGAACGACGTGAAGTTCGAGTGTCATGGCGTCGCGGTCTACGTCGATCCGAAGAGCCTCACCTACCTCAACGGAACCGAGCTCGACTTTGTGCGCGAAGGCTTGAACGAAGGCTTCAAGTTCAACAACCCGAACGTAAAGAGTGCCTGCGGCTGCGGGGAATCGTTCAACGTCTGACGCCGGCATCGGCGGTGCCTATGCCGGATTTCAACCAAGATCATTTTTCGCTTTTCGGCCTCACTCCAGCCTTTGCCCTCGATGGCGAAGCGCTGGACAAGGCCTACCGCGACCTCCAGGCCGAGTTTCATCCGGACCGTTTCGCGCATGCCGGCGATGCCGAGCAGCGTCAGTCGGTGCAGTGGTCGACCCGCATCAACGAGGCTTACCAGACCTTGAAAAGCCCGTTCACACGTGCCGATTACTTGTTGCAAATGCAGGGCATACACGCCATGGACGCCGGCAATACGGCCATGCCTGCCGCTTTTTTGATGCAGCAGATGGAATGGCGCGAGGCCCTGATGGCGGCCGTGTCCGGTAGCGACTACGACGGCCTGCAGGCGCTCGAGGCGTCGACCAAGGCCGAAGCCAAACATTTGCTCGAAGCACTCGGCGCGCAGCTGGACGACCACAAGGACTATGGCGCGGCGGCTGAGACTTTGCGCAAGTACCGCTTTCTGGAAAAATTCCTCGCGGATATCGATAACGCTTACGAAGAACTCGACTGACCCATGGCCCTGCTGCAAATCTCCGAACCCGGTCTTTCCACCGCACCGCACGAGCATCGCCTCGCGGTCGGCATCGACCTCGGCACCACCAATTCCCTGGTCGCCACGGTGCGCAACGGCATCTCCGTCGTCCTCAACGACGAGCATGGCATGCCATTGCTGCCTTCGGTCGTGCGCTATCTCGACGAGGGCGAAACCGTCGTTGGCTACGCTGCCCAGGTGCAAGCCAGCGAGGACCCGCACAACACCCTGATTTCGGTGAAGCGTTTCATGGGACGCGGGCTCAGCGACATCCCGGACGCGAGCAGCATGCCGTACCAGTTCGTCGATGCGCCGGGCATGGTGCAACTCAAGACCGTCGCCGGGGTGAAAAGCCCGGTCGAAGTCTCGGCCGAGATACTCAAGACACTCAAGGCCCGGGCCGAACACGCGCTGGGTGGCGAGTTGACCGGTGCCGTGATCACCGTGCCGGCCTATTTCGACGACGCCCAGCGTCAGGCCACCAAGGATGCCGCCAAGCTGGCCGGTTTGACCGTGCTGCGTCTGCTCAACGAGCCGACTGCCGCCGCCATCGCCTATGGCCTGGACAATGCCTCGGAGGGTATCTATGCCGTCTATGACCTGGGTGGCGGCACCTTTGACATCTCCATACTCAAGCTGACCAAGGGCGTATTCGAAGTTCTGGCCACCAATGGCGATTCGGCCCTGGGTGGCGACGACTTCGACCGCCGCATCTATTGCTGGCTTTTGGAGAAGGCCGTCCTGCACACCGTTGGCGACCACGACAAGGCGATGCTGATGGCCAAGGCGCGCGAGGCCAAGGAACACCTGACCGACCATCCGACGGTGCAGATCACCGCCATGCTGAGCAACGGCCAGTTGATCGACTACAACCTGTCCGAAGACAAGTTCAACGAACTGACCGCCGGCCTGGTCAACAAGACGCTCAATCCTTGCCGCAAGGCCTTGCGCGACGCCGGCCTCGCGGCCTCGGAGGTGAAGGGCGTGGTGATGGTGGGCGGCTCGACCCGCATGCCGCGCATCCAGGCCGCAGTGGGTGAATTCTTCGGCCAGACCCCGCTGACCAATCTCGATCCGGACAAGGTGGTGGCGTTGGGTGCCGCCATCCAGGCCAACGTCCTGGCCGGAAACAAGCGCGAGGGTGACTGGCTACTGCTCGATGTGGTGCCATTGTCGCTCGGGCTGGAAACCATGGGCGGACTGGTCGAGAAGATCGTGCCGCGCAACAGCACCCTCCCCATCGCACGCGCCCAGGATTTCACCACCTACAAGGACGGCCAGACCGCGATGAGCATCCACGTCCTGCAGGGCGAGCGCGAACTGGTTGCCGATTGCCGCTCCCTGGCGCGCTTCGATCTGCGCGGTATCCCGCCCATGGTGGCCGGCGCGGCGCGCATCCGGGTGACCTTCCAGGTCGATGCCGACGGCCTGCTGTCGGTCTCGGCGCGCGAAACTGGGACCGGTATCGAGGCGCACATCGAGGTGAAGCCCTCCTATGGCCTGAGCGACGACGAGATCACCCGCATGCTGCGCGAGTCCATCGACCACGCCCGCGACGACGTCGATGCCCGCCAGCTGGCCGAGTTCAAAGTGGATGCCCAGCGGCTGGTCGACGCCACCCGGGCGGCCCTGGACGAGGACGGCGAGGTTCTGCTCGATGCACCTGAGCGGGACGAGATCGTCGGCCTGGTCGGTGCACTTGAGGCGACGCTGGCCGGCATGGATCAAAGTGCCATCAAACGGGCCACGGAAGCACTCAATCAGGGTACGGTGGAGTTCGCCGCCCGGCGCATGGATGCCGGTGTCAAGCGTGCCCTGGCTGGTCACAGGATCGAAGAAATAGGATTTGATTCATGAAGCACATCGAACCCGAATTCATACACGGACTGCAGGACCGACTCGCCAACCACCCCATCTATGGCGCGCTGGAAACCCTGGACGACTTGCGCGTGTTCATGGCCCACCACGTCCACTCGGTGTGGGACTTCATGTCGCTGATCAAATTCCTCCAGCATCATGTCGCGCCCGTACGCTGGCCCTGGGTGCCCGGTCCCGATGCCGAGGTGCAGCGTTTCATCAATGAGTTGGTGCTGGAAGAGGAAACCGATCAGAACGCGCCCGGCGCGGCCAAGGCGTTTTCCAGCCATTTCATGCTTTACGTCGCGGCCATGCGCGAAGTCGGCGCGGATGCCGATCGCATGCTGCGTTTCGTCGACAAGGTGGCTGCAGACGGCATCCAGCCGGCGCTCGCCTCGGGTCTGGCCCCTGCGCCTGCGTGCGATTTCAATCGCACCACCTTCGGCTTCATCGAGTCGGGCAAGGCGCACTGCGTGGCGGCCGCGCTGGCCCTGGGCCGCGAGCATCTGATCCCGGCCATGTTCCGCGCCTTTCTGGCCCGGATGACGATTACCGAGGCCGAGGCGCCGATCTTCCATTTCTACCTCAATCGTCACATCCATCTGGACGAGGATTTCCACGCCCCCCTTTCCTTGCGTCTGCTGGAAGTATTGTGTGGTGAGGATTCGACTAAACTTGAAGAGGCCAAGACGGCCGCGGTCCAGGCCGTGGATGCGCGCATCGCATTTTGGGATGCCGTATTGGCCGTCTTGCCGAGCAGCCAAAAGGAAGCCGCTTAATGCCTAAACTGATAGTCCTGCCCCATGTCGAGCTTTGCCCGGAAGGGACAGTGATCGATGCCCAGAAAGGGGTGTCGATCTGCGACTCTTTGCTCGACAACGGGATCGAGATCGAGCACGCCTGCGAGAAGTCATGCGCCTGCACCACCTGCCACGTCGTGGTGCGCGATGGTTTCGAGAGCCTGTCCGAGGCGACCGAGACCGAGGACGACCTGCTCGACAAGGCCTGGGGATTGGAGCCGACCTCGCGTCTGTCCTGCCAGGCGCTCATGGGCAGCCAGGATGTGGTGGTCGAAATCCCGAAATATTCGATCAACATGGTCAAGGAAGGAGGGCACTGATGAAATGGACTGACACCCTCGATATCGCCATTGCCCTGGCGGAACATCACCCGGATGTCGACCCGCGCTATATCCGGTTCACCGATCTTCATCACTGGGTCATGGCGCTGCCGGATTTCAATGACGATCCGAACCGTTCCGGAGAGAAGATACTGGAAGCGATCCAGCAGGCCTGGATCGAGGAAATGGATTAGCCTTCGATCGGTAGAAAATGAAAACGGCGCCTCGGGCGCCGTTTTCATGCTACAGCCCAGCCAGCTTATTTGCCGCCCTTGGCGGCGGCATCGCTGGCGCAATCGGCCTGGGCCAGGGTAACGAAGAACAGTGATGAAATCAGGACCGCGAACAAGTGCTTCATGGGGGCCGCCAATCAAGGATGTGGCTGATGCGGATCGGCATTGTGCCTCAATGGACAGACTCCCGGAAAAATTTCGGTTTCAGTGCAGCACCGCGATCCAGACCGGTAAGGTGAGGAGGAAGCCCAGGCTGCTCCAGCCCGCGGTCAATGCCGCGGCGCGGGCATCGAGCTGGAAGCGGTCGGCAAAGGACGAGGCCATGAGCATGGTCGGCATCGCCACTTCCAGGATGGCGGCGGTCTGGGCGTCGGCCGTTGCGCCGAAGCCGTGCCGGACGACCAGCCAGATCACCACCGGTCCCAGGATCAGTTTGACGAGCACGGCGGCGAGAACGGGTTTGCTGGGACGCAGATTGCCCCAGGGGATCGAGAGGCCTAGCGCGAACAGCATGATCGGGATGGTGGCCTGGCCCATGAACTTTGCGGCCTTGATCAATGGCGTAACGTCGAATCCGGCGAAATTGACGGCGAACCCGAGCACGAAACCCCAGACCGGCGGCAGCCTCAGCACCGTCCGGAACAGGCTGTGGCCGTGGCCGCCTTCATGGCCGAGTCGGGTGGCGATCCAGACGCCCAGCGTCCAGAGTATTGGCGTGGATGCCAGCACGTCGGCGAAGGCGGCATAGGTCCCGCCCTTGTCGCCATAGAGGAAGGTCAGGGTGGGATAGCCCAGAAACAGGACGTTGCTCCACGAGCCCGCCAGCAGGATGGCGGCACGTGTTTCGCGCGGCAGATCGCGGCCGATCCCGGTGCGGAACAGGAGCAGATAGAGTATGAGGCCGCTGGTCAGGATGCCCCCGGCCGTGATGAGCGGTACGGTGAGCAGCTGCGGTGTGATCGTGGCCTGGGCCGAGAGCGCGAACAACAGGGTGGGCCCGAAGATGTCGACCACCAGACGGTTGAGCTGGATGCGCAAGGTGGCGATCGGAAAGTCCGACCGGTATCGGACCCACAAACCGCCTGCGGCGACCAGCGCGGCGATGGGCAGCCAGACCTGCAACAGGAGGTCGAGCAAGAATTTGGCGGTCATGTGGAATTCGTGGAGCGGCGCTGTAGAAGACGGCCATTATAAGGTGAGCGGGTACTGCCCCGCCTCGCCTGTTGCCGCCTGGCGGTCACTCCATGGATTCGTCCGGCATCAGGTCATGAATCTTCCGGGTCAGCGTATTGCGTCCCCAGCCGAGTAGGTTGGCGGCCTCGATGCGGCGTCCGCCGGTGTGATTGAGGGCGACGTGGATCAGGGTTCGTTCGAACTCGGAGGTCAGGTCGTTGAGGATGCCGGATTCGCCCTTGGCCAGCCGGCCTTGTGCGACACGGGCCAGCGCGTCAGCCCAATCCAGGGCACTGACGGCCGGTTCGTGCAGCGCATCGGGGGGCAGGTCCTTGAGCTCGATCACTTGGCCCGGGGCCATCACGGTCAGCCAGTGGCATAGATTTTCCAATTGCCTGACATTGCCCGGATAGGGTAGGGCCGACATCGTGCGCAGTGCTTCGTCCGACACCTGCTTGGCTTCGACGCCGAGTTCCTTGGCGCTCTTCACCAGGAAATGCCGCACCAACAGGGGAATGTCCTCCCTGCGCTCGCGTAGTGCCGGGATCTTGATCCGGATGACGTTGAGGCGGTGAAAGAGGTCTTCCCGGAATTGGCCTTGTCGGACACGGTCCTCGAGATTTTGATGGGTGGCCGCGATGACCCTGACGTTGACCCGCACGGGTGAGATACCGCCGACACGGTAAAATTCGCCGTCGGCCAGGACGCGCAACAGGCGGGTCTGCAGTTCGGCCGGCATATCGCCGATCTCGTCCAGGAAAAGTGTGCCGCCGTCAGCCTGCTCGAAACGGCCGCGGCGGGAGGACGTCGCGCCGGTGAAGGCGCCGCGCTCGTGACCGAAAAGCTCGGACTCGAGCAGGTCTTTCGGGATCGCGGCGGTGTTCAGGGCGATGAAGGGGCGGTCTTTGCGCGGGCTGTGCCGATGCAGTGCAAGCGCGACCAGTTCCTTGCCGGAGCCGGTCTCGCCGGTGATGAGCACGGTGGTATGCGACTGTGAGAGCCGCCCGATGGCCCTGAACACGTCCTGCATGGCGGGCGCCTGGCCGAGCATGCCCTGAGCGGCGGCGGCCCCCTTGTCTTCCGATATCTCGTCGGCTGAGCCGCTTTCCTCCAGGGCGCGATGGATCAGGGCGAGGGCATGGTTGATGTCGAACGGCTTGGGCAGGTATTCGAAGGCACCGCCCTGGAAGGCGGATACCGCCGAGTCCAGATCGGAGTAGGCGGTCATGATGATGACCGGGGCCTTGGGATGGCGGGCTTTGATATGGCGCATCAGCTCCAATCCATCCATGCCGGGCATGCGGATGTCGCTCAGGATGGCGCCGGGCGAATCGGAATCGAGCGCTTCGATGGCGGTTTCGGCCGAGTCGAAAATGCGATAGGGAAGATTTTCCCGTTTCAAGGCCTTTTCGAATACCCAGCGAATTGAGCGGTCGTCGTCGATGATCCAGACTGGTTTCATTGTCTAATGTCCGTTTGGTTTGGCCGTCCCTTGCACCGGGATGAAGATGGAGAAGCAAGTGTAGCCAGGTTCGCTCACTGCATGGATGATGCCTTCGTGCCGCTGGACAAGATTCTGTGCCAGCGTGAGGCCGACACCGGTACCGTTTTCACGCCCCGACACGAGCGGAAAAAATATCTTGTCCTTCATGTTTTCGGGGATGCCCGGACCATAGTCGATGATGTCGATGCGGATGGCCAGCCGCCAAAGTTTCATGGCGAGTGTGATCTGGCGGTTGACGCGGCTGGTGAACTTGATTCTGCCCCTGCCGTCATTGGCCTGCGCGGCATTGCGGGCGACGTTGAGGACGGCCTGGATCAGTTGCTCCTGATCGCCTTCGATTTCAGGTGCGCTGATGTCGTAATCGCGCTCGATTTCGATGCCCGGGAATTCGGCCATGATCAGGTTGCGCACTCTTTCCAGGACTTCGTGGACATTGACCAGGCTGATTTTGGGCAGTCTGGCAGGGGTCAGCCAGCGGTCGAGCAGGGCTTGCAGCCGATTCGATTCCTGGATGATGACCTGTGTGTATTCCGACAGGTCGGCGCCGTTCAATTCGGCCTCGAGCAATTGCGCGGCCCCCCGGATGCCGCCCAGTGGATTACGGATTTCATGCGCCAACTGTTTGAGCAGCATCTGCATCGTCTGTGCCTGAGTCATGGCCAGTTCGTCGCGGGCCACGCTGGCCCGGTTGCCCTCCGAGTAGAATTCAAGAATGAGCGATCCTTCTTCGTCCTCGATCGGGGTGATGGACAGGTTCAGGGTTAAGGTCTGGTCGCCTATTTCGATTGGAAGCTGGTGCTCGATAAAACTCATTTTCTCCTTCTGGGCCGTGTCGATCGCGTGCACCAATTCAGCGCGCTCGCTGATGATGGCGGCCAACGGCCTGCTGTGGCATTGGTGGGCCGAAACGCCGAACAGATTCTCCGCAGCCGGATTCATGTACCAGATGAGGCGGTTTCCATCCAGAAGAACAATGGCGGTGGCGAGGGCATCTAGGCCTAGGCCAATTACTTTCATAGCGACTGGGGCGTGCTTTTATAAATGTGAATTTAGCAAGAAACGGGCCATGCGTTATGGCGACCGGCTGAGCGGCTATTTTATGCGCTCAAGTTCCTGATTCAGCAGTTCAATGTTTTTCTGGTGCCGCTGTATCTGTTCGGCCAGCTTGTTCAGTTCGGTTTTGCTGAGATTGCCCGGCGCATCCAGGGCCGATTGCACCGAGGCCAGGCCTTGCTCTTCTTTGTGGCGCTCGTCGAGCAGAAGTGTGCGACGAAGATTGTCGCGTTTGCGTTGAGTGGTGTCATCCACCTTGGGGAAGTTTTTCGGAGCGTGTTTTGTCGCGCGTGGTGCTCGGACCGTCACAGGCGTGTTGGGCGTGTCTATCAGCTTGACCGCGCCGGGCCGGTATTTGTTGGTAAAGGTCACGTTGCCGTCAGCGTCTACGAACTTGTAGATCGCCCCCGCCTGGGCAGGCATCCAGGCAGCCAGCATGATTAGTACCAAGTGCTTGCGTAGCATGCTGCGAGTGTATGGGAAGGAAGTCTGCCACGGCAAACAAAAAAGGCGGCCGAAGCCGCCTTTGGAGTGGTCGTCCGCTAGATCAGACGGAGTAGTACATATCGAACTCGATCGGATGGGTGGTCATCCGCATGCGGGTGACTTCTTCCATCTTGAGGGTGATGAAGGCGTCGATGTAGTCGTCGCTGAACACGCCGCCGGCGGTCAGGAAGGCTCGATCGTTGTCGAGGGCTTCCAGCGCCTGTTCCAGGCTGCTGCAGACGGTCGGAATCTTGGCTTCCTCTTCCGGCTCCAAGTCGTACAGGTTCTTGGTGGCGGGATCGCCCGGATGGATCTTGTTCTGGATGCCGTCCAGACCGGCCATCAGCATGGCGGAGAAGGCCAGGTAGGGGTTGGCGATCGGGTCGGGGAAGCGCACTTCGATGCGGCGCGCCTTGTCGGAGGCGACGTGCGGGATGCGGATCGAGGCGGAACGGTTGCGGGCGGAGTAGGCCAGCATGACCGGGGCCTCGAAGCCGGGCACCAGACGCTTGTAGGAGTTGGTGCCGGGGTTGGTGAGGGCATTCAGGGCACGGGCATGCTTGATGATGCCGCCGATGTAGTACAGGGCGGTCTCGGACAGGCCGGCGTAGCCGTTGCCTGCGAACAGGTTCTTGCCGTCCTTCCAGATCGACTGGTGGGTATGCATGCCGGAGCCGTTGTCGCCGACGATGGGCTTGGGCATGAAGGTGGCGGTCTTGCCGTAGGCGTGGGCCACGTTATGCACGCAGTACTTGAGGATCTGGGTCCAGTCGGCACGCTTGACCAGGGACTCGAACTTGGTGCCGATCTCGCACTGGCCGCCGGTGGCCACTTCGTGGTGGTGCACTTCGACCTCGACGCCCATTTCCTCCATGGCCAGGCACATGGCGGAGCGGATGTCCTGCAGGGAGTCGATCGGGGGAACGGGGAAGTAGCCGCCCTTGACCTTGGGGCGGTGGCCGATGTTGCCGGCTTCGGTCTGTTCGCCGGAGGACCAGACGGCCTCTTCGGACTTGATCGAGACGTGGCTGCCGGACATGCCGTCGGCCCAGGAGACGGAATCGAAGATGAAGAATTCGGGCTCGGGGCCGAAGTAGGCGACATCGCCAATACCGGAAGACTTCAGGTAGGCCTCTGCGCGCTTGGCCAGGGAACGCGGATCGCGGTCATAACCCTTGCCGGTGTCCGGCTCGATCACGTCGCAGCTCAAGAGCAGGGTGGGCTCGTCCATGAACGGATCGATGTTGGCGGTGTCCGGATCCGGCATCAGCAGCATGTCGGAGGCCTGGATACCCTTCCAGCCGGCGATCGAGGAGCCGTCAAAGGCGTGGCCATCGGTGAACTTGTCTTCGCCGAACGCGGAGACGGGTACGGAAACGTGTTGTTCCTTGCCGCGGGTATCGGTAAAACGGAAATCGACGAATTTGACATCGTTTTCCTGGATCATCTTCATTACGTCGGCGACCGCCATATTTCACTCCTAAGTCACTGTGGTTCACAAAAGTTGAGGTAACTACCCGATCAGCCTGTAAAGCATGCGTCATGCCAAGCTTTATTGCCGCACAATGCATTGTGCCACAAGCTGAATAAGGGTAATTGTGATTTTGAATTGCACCAAGCATGTGCGCGATGTTTGTTTTTGGTGCATTTTTGTTTGCCGGATGCGTGATCGTAAAATGAACCCTGTTCCAATCACAGAGTGTCATTCATGACCGACCGCTACGCCGTATTTGGTCACCCGATCGCGCATTCCAAGTCGCCACTCATCCATGCCGAGTTCGCGCGTCAGACCGGCCAAGTCCTAACTTACGAAACAATCGAGGCCCCTCTGGACGATTTTCGTGGCGCAGTACTCAGGTTTCGCGACGAGGGTGCGTGTGGTGCCAATGTAACCGTCCCGTTCAAGGAACAGGCCTATCTGCTGGCTACCGAACGCAGTGAAAGGGCCGATGCAGCAGAAGCGGTCAATACCCTGAAGTTCGAGGGCGACTCGATCCTGGGCGACAACACCGACGGTGTCGGCCTGGTCAACGATCTGGTGCGTAATCTCGGTTTCGATCCGGCTGGCCGTCGCATCCTGCTGCTCGGCGCCGGCGGCGCGGCGCGTGGCGTGGGCCTGCCGTTGATGGAGCGCAATCCGGCCGAGATGTTTGTCGCCAACCGCACCGCCTACAAGGGACGGGAGCTGTCGGCGCGCTTCGACTGCTACGGTGGTGGCTACGATGCCTTGCCGGGCCGACAGTTCGACCTGGTGATCAACGCCACCGCGGCCAGCCTGGCCGGTGACCTGCCGCCGTTGCCGGATGACATCTTTGCACCCGGTGCCTTGGCCTACGACATGATGTACGGCCGCGAGACGCCTTTCATGGCCTTCGCCCGCGAACGCGGGGCGCGCGTATCCGATGGCCTCGGCATGTTGGTCGAACAGGCGGCCGAGGCCTTTTACCTCTGGCGTGGTGTCAGGCCCGATACCGCCCCCGTCATTGCCATGCTACGGGCGACATGATGCGTAGATGGTGGATGAAGGCGGTACTGGTCGCCGTCATCCTCGGACTATATTTGCAACTCGCCTTTCTGGCCGGCGTGCTGTGGTGGGGCCGCTTCAACCCTGCCAACACCGCGTTCATGGAGGCGGGCCTGGCCCGCTTGCAGGAGCGAAACCCGGATGCCGAACTGCGCCATCGCTGGGTCGATTACCAACATATCTCGCGCAACCTCAAGCGGGCCGTGGTGGCCGCCGAGGACAGCCGGTTCCTGGACCATGACGGCTTCGATTGGGAAGGTATGCAGAAGGCGATGGAAAAGGACCTGAAAAAGGGACGCATCGTTGCCGGCGGCTCGACCATCAGCCAGCAATTGGCGAAGAACCTGTTCCTGTCCCCTTCACGCAATCCGCTGCGCAAGGTCCAGGAGGCCATCATCACCGTGATGATCGAGCAATTCTGGAGCAAGCGCCGGATACTCGAGGTCTATCTGAACGTGATCGAATGGGGTAATGGGATCTATGGCGCGGAGGCCGCTGCCCGGCATTATTTCCACACCTCGGCTGCGGTGCTGGGTCCTTCTCAGGCGGCCTTGCTGGCGGCCATGATCCCGGATCCCCGTTATTACGAGACACACCGCAGCGGTCGAGGTCTGCTGAGGCGGAAAGCCATCATCGAGGCGCGCATGTGGCAGGTTAGTGTGCCGCGCTGAGGGTTATAATCATTCAAATTTTCCGGATGGAAACGGGTGCCGGGCAGTTTGGTGGGACATTACTGCCCAAGGCGCATTCTTCGATCGCCAATCACTGGAGTGCTTATGTCCTTGCATGTCGTGAAGGAATTGCTGCAGAAGCACAAGCTGGTCGAAGGAGTTGTGCACAACCAGCCGATGCAGCGCCACGATCTGGTCGAGACACTGGTTCAGAAACAACATCTTACTGCCTTACGCAAACATCTTGAGTCGCTCATCCCGGCCGAGATCGCGATCATCCTGGCCGAGCTGCCGCTCGACGATGCCCGGCTGATCCTGGACCAGATCGAGGAGGAGCGTCGGGGCGATGTGTTGTGGGAGGTATCGGATGCCTTGCGCGAGAAGCTGGTGGGGAGCAAGGACCCGCATGGCAATCGCGGCCACATGAACGCCTTCGAACTGGTCAACGGTCGCCTGTCCCAGGTCACCATCAATGGCCTCGAAGATCTCGAGAGCATCAAGCCGATCTGGATCGATCTCCTCTCCGCCACCAAGGCCGAACGCGGCCTGATCGGCCAGCATTACGGCGTCGATCTGCCCAATCCGGACGAGAAC
>Ga0307417_10000583_pt1 | contig 14833 bp, 10 predicted proteins | sample SalMarWE160210MG_2_FD_202514 | JGI IMG/M metagenome (GOLD analysis project Ga0307417, IMG submission 202514) | Salt marsh sediment microbial communities from the Plum Island Ecosystem LTER, Massachusetts, United States - WE1602-10 | ecosystem: Environmental > Aquatic > Marine > Intertidal zone...
GTCGCCGGGAAGCTGGACGACTGCAGGCACTGGCTCACGTTCGTCTGATGGCCCAACAGCCCAACGTCGAGATCACCGAGGCCGAGTCGCCCCGGCGCACACCGGCGCCCGGCCCTGCCGTCGAATGGCGTGCAACCAAGCCGGGCGTCCCCGTGGGCCCCGCCGACGTGCCCCGAGGGGCAGGATTCGGAGCGGCAGGTCCCGACCCCGGCTGGGCGGTGAAACTCGTGAGGATGACCACCCTGCCGGATGAAGACCCGCGGTTGGCCAAGGTCGTCACGGGCCTCGTCCAGGCGAGAGCGGCTGCCTTTGGCCGCGCCGCCATACCCGAGGACGTCGACGTGGCCCTTTCGCTCTGTGGTTACGGCCCCAAGGCGCCTCCTGGCGCCGCGGAGCGGCGCCGCCGTTGGCTGGGGGCCACAGCCCACGAGCAGCGATATGGCGCCTCGGCGGTGGCCGAGATCGGCCGGGACGAGCTGATGCAACGGCCCGGCAGGATCTAGCCGAGAGTCTTCTGTACCGTCGTCTGTCCGATGAAGATCGTCCGTATCAAGTCCGGTGATGACATCGTCTACGGCGTCGCCGACGCCGAGGGCGTTCTCGTCTACAACGGATCACCGTTCGTCGCCTGGGAGCCGACCGAAGCGGTGGTGCCCTGGCCCGCCGTCACGCTGCTGTCGCCGGTGATACCGACCAAGGTGATGTGTGTCGGGAAGAACTACGAGGACCACGCCGCCGAGTTCGACGGGGAGGTTCCCCAGGAGCCCCTCATCTTCATGAAGCCGGCGACGTCTGTCATCGGGCCCAACAGCCATGTGATCCATCCCCCCATCTCCAACGAGGTGCACCACGAGGCGGAGTTGGCGGTCGTCATGAGCAAGCCGGCCCGCAACGTCAAGGCCGAGGACGCCTCCCAGTACATCTTTGGCTACACGGCGGCCAACGATGTGACCGCCAGAGATCTCCAGCGCAAGGATGGCCAGTGGACCAGGGCAAAGGGATTCGACACCTTCTGTCCCCTCGGACCGGCGATCGAGACCGAGCTCGACCCGTTGGAGCGGCTGGCGGTCATCTGCCGGGTCAACGGTGAGGTGCGTCAGGCCGGGTTCACCTCTGACATGGTTTTCGGCGTCGCCGAGATCATCGAGTACATAACGGCTTTCACGACGCTGCTCCCCGGAGACGTGATTCTCACCGGGACACCCTCAGGTGTGGGCAAAGTGGTGGCGGGCGATCTGATGGAGGTCGAGGTCGACGGGATAGGCACTCTCGCCAACCGCGTGGTGGGCCTGTGACCGTGCGGGTGCGAATGGCTCCGTCACCGACGGGGACACTTCATGTCGGAACGGCGCGCACGGCGCTGTTCAATTGGCTTTACGCCCGTCACACGGGGGGCACCTTCATCGTCAGGGTCGACAACACCGATCTGGAGCGTTCCACCGACGAGTTCGAGGAGGAGATCCTCTCCTCGATCCGCTGGCTGGGGCTCGATTGGGACGAGGGTGTGGGGGTGGGGGGCCCGTACGGCACTTATCGCCAGTCGGATCGGCTGGATCGCTACGAGGCAGTCGCCGAGGAGCTGGTCGAATCGGGACACGCCTACTACGACGATCGCAGCTCCGAGGAGCTGGAGAGCCTGCGTCAGCGAGCCCAGAAGGAAGCCAGGCACCCCGGGCACTACATCCGCCGGCCCGACGTGGAAGCAAGCAACGGTGTGATCCGCCTCTCGATCCCGCAGAACGGGCCGGTCGAGTTCACCGACGTCATTCGTGGCGACCTCTCGTTCGACCCCGAGGATCTCGACGACTTCGTCATCTTGCGGACCAACCGAACGCCGACCTACCACCTCGCATCGACAGTCGACGACATCGACTACCAGATCACCCACGTCGCCCGTGGCGAGGATCTGCTGCCGTCGACGCCGAAGCACATTCTGCTGACCCGGGTCCTGGGAGGGACCGAGCCGATCTATGCGCATCTGCCACTGCTGTTCGGCAAAGACGGGAAGAAACTGTCCAAGCGCCACGGCGCCACGTCCCTTTCTGAGTATCGGGACGCCGGGCTCCTCCCCGAGGCCGTCTTCAACTACCTGGCGACGCTCGGGTGGTCGCCTGACGGGGAGACGACGATCTTCGGCCGTGACCTCGCCGTGACGAACTTCGACCTGGCCGACGTTTCGAGGAACCCCGCCGCTTTCGATCCGGACAAGCTGGAATGGATGAACGGCGAGTACATACGGGCGATGGACAGCTCGTCGTTCGGCGAGATCGCCCGACCACACGTCGAGAAGGCCCTCGGCCGCAGGCTCACCGGCGAGGAGTGGGAAACCTTCATGGAGGTTGCACCACTGATCCAGGAGCGCACCAAGTTGCTGCCCGAGGCGGGGGAGCAGGCATTGTTCCTGTTCGAGGACTTCGACGAGTACGACGAGAAGTCCTGGCAGAAGGTGATGACGAAGGAGGGGGTTGCGGACGTCCTCGACGCCGGGCTCGATGCTCTCATTGGGCTGGACGATTGGACCGCAGATGCCGTGGAGGCGGCGTTGCGAGCGCTCCCGGAGCAGCTTGGGCTCGGTGCGGGCAAGACTTTCCAGCCGTTGCGCGTCGCCGTCACAGGCTCTTCGGTGAGTCCTCCGCTATTCGAGTCGATCGCCGCACTGGGGAGGGAGCGGTCACTGGAGCGGGTGAGGCGGGCCCGGCAAGAGTTGGGATGACCATCCGCCGGGCGTAGTCTTTCCACGCACCCGGTCCCGTCGTCCAGAGGCCCAGGACGCCGGCCTTTCAAGCCGGAAACGCCGGTTCGAATCCGGTCGGGACTGCGAGACGCCGAACCACGACCGGCTCATATGGGCACAGACCACGGTGTGGATATCCAAAAGACCCGTCTCACCCCGACTGGCGACCTGCCAGAACCTCGAATATCGACCCGGGATGAGGCGCATTCTCGAACAGCCGGGGAGTCCCTGGAGTGCGCGCGGCCAGGAAGGACCTGTGCCACTCGGCATCTTGTGGCTCTACAAACCGGCCGCCGTGATCGGAGAAGAGGACGATGGTCGCATCCGGGTGGCGTTTGGTGATGACGTCTATTGCTCCCAGGAGTCTTGGATTCAGGTACTCGAGGTATCCCGCGGTACCGGCGGCCCACTCGTCGACCGTGATCCCGAGCCGTTGCGCGTTGATGTCCACGATCGAGCAGACCGGCCAGCATTCGGGGGCAGCCGATGGGGCGGCTTGGTCGTAGAGGAAGGGTGTGTGCGGGGCGAGAAGGTGGGCGAACACTCGAGTCTCCTCTGTTGCCTCCAGCAATTCAAAGGCCCGATTCAGTTGTGCTCGGAACCCGTCCATGATCCACTCCGCGACCCAGGGGACCTCACCGAAGACCGACCGCCGAAGGAGTTGGGCGTCAAACAATGTCGGTCCTCCGGGATTCAAGGTGCGAGTGTGCGGGATTGTGACGCTCCCTATGGGTGGGGCGATTGCCACGAAGCCTTCCGGAAGGCGCCATCGGCCGCGGAGGCTCCCGCGTTCGCTGGCAGACGCCATGTCATCGGTTTGAGCTGTATCACCGGTGGTCAGGACGGTGATCGTGCGCTCGGTCCAACCGAACCTCGATGACGCGTTGGGGTAGTAGTCGAATCCGCGTGCCTCCAACTGATCGATGAACCATGAATTGTCGATACCGAGACTGGATAGCGTGTCGGCCCGCGGGTAGCCGTCCAGAAGTATCACGTACGTGGGCGCTTCTATTACTTGACTCGGCACTGAGGCATAAGCCGACGGTGTCAGGGCCGGTGCGAACTGAATCGCACCTGATGCCAGAAAGACCATGGACGCAACCACGGCGGCTGAGGTGGTATCGGGTGTTCTCCCGGAGATCTCGGCCATCAGGACTCCGATGCAGGCCGCGAGCACGCCGACAGCGACCCAAGTCAGGGGTATCACAACCAATGTCGACACCGCGACGGCTACCAGGACCCTGTGTCGCCGAGCGGCCAGGCCCGCAACGCCCCCGATCACCACCGCCAGCAGAGTTCCAGCGACAAGAGGTCGAACCAGGTAGTCGAGAGGTCTCGATTCGGTGCTGAACGCGGCGAGGACTGTTCCGACCACGACACACCACGCGGCGCAAAATGCAGCCATTCCCCCTCGCTCCACATAGCTCAGGGTATGTCCACTTTGGTGCATGTCGATGGGGATCCTGTCTTCGACCGGGATGCCTAGTCCCCTAAAATCCGCATCGGGACGACGACGCTTCGTTGAGCTTGACGGCTTTGGCATGCCGTCACTCTGCAATGTCGCGCACCTCGGACGTGAAGGGAGAGCGTTGAGCGCCCGGCCACCCCAGTCATCGCTCGGGGCCCGCTTCTGGAAGGTGTGGGCGGCGGCCACCGCATCGAATGTCGGTGACGGCATCGTCCTGGCGGCCTTGCCGCTTCTAGCGGCGAGACTCACCCGTGAGCCCATAGGTGTCGCCGCGACCACCATCGCGGTCCGGCTTCCCTGGCTCGTCTTCGGACTCTTCGCCGGCGTCATCGTCGACCGCAGGGACCGTCTCCGGCTCATGATCACAACCGACATCGGGAGAGCGGTCGTCTTCGCCGGCATGGCCGCGGTCGTGGCCTCCGGCGAGATGACTCTGGCCCTCCTCTACATCATCGTCTTCGGCGTCGGGGTGTTGGAGACGCTCTTCGACACGGCGGCGATGAGCATGACCCCCGCCCTGGTCCGCCAGGACCAACTGGAGCGGGCCAATGCCCGCATCAACGGGGCTTTCATCGCCGCCAACGAGTTCGTGGGACCTCCCCTGGGTGGTGCTCTATTCGCTATCGCCGCAGCGGTGCCCTTCGGGGTCGACGCGGCCACGTTTGCCCTCAGCGTTGTCATCCTCCTCACCGTCGGTGGGCGATATCGGGCGAAACGGCTCCAGCGCTCGACCGTCCTCGCCGACATCCGCACCGGGTTCGGGTTCCTGTGGAGGGAACCGCTGATTCGGGCGTTCGCAATCGGCGCCGGAGTGATAAACCTTGGCTTCACGGCCGCGGTCGCAGTCCTCGTGCTGCACGCCCAGGACAACCTGGGTCTCGACGATGTCGGCTTCGGGATCCTGCTCGCAACGGCCGCGGTCGGGGGACTGACCGGGGCGCAGGCGGCTCCCCGCGTGCTGATGGCGCTCGGCCGCCGGCGTGGTGTCGTGCAGGCCGTGGCCGGTCTGGCGGCCGGTGTCGCCATCACCGGAGCGGCGAGCAACATCTGGCAGGCCGGATTCGGGTATGCGTTGGTCGGGTTCAGCGGTGAGGTGTGGAACATCGCCTCCGTCACCTACCGACAATCGGTGACGCCGGACGACCTCCTCGGTCGGGTGATGGCCGGGTTTCGGGTGATCGCATACGGCGCCTTCCCGGTCGGAGCGGCTCTTGGCGGAGTCGTAGCCGACCTCATCTCGTTGAGGGTCACCTTCTTCGTCGGTGCCGGCTTCATCCTGGCCCTGGTGCCGTACATGGCGGTGACCACGCGTAAGCACGGTCTATAGGGGGCGTTCGCACGGGCTCTCGTCCATGACCCCCGCCATGGGAACGTCGAGCCCTCACTACGATCGACAATCGGATCGATGATCGATATGCCGGTGGTCGACTTGCCGAGCCTGGGAGCGAGATGCGCACCACCGACGAGGGAGAGGCAGCTGTTTGCATATGACACACGTCTTCAGCTTCGACGATCCGCCTGCAGTGGCCCCCCATCAGTCGAGGCTTCTGCTCGGTGGGAAGGGCCACAACCTCGTGGTCATGAGAAAGGAGCTCGCTCTCCCGGTGCCCCCCGGATTCACGGTGACCACCGAGACCGGGCGCGTCTGTCTCAGGGATGGCTGGCCTGAGGAGCTCGACACCGAATTGCGCCAGCAGATGGCCAGGCTCGAGTCACAGGTGGGACGACGGTTCGGCGGTCCCGGCGAGCCGCTGCTGGTTAGCGTCCGCTCAGGTGCGCCAGTCTCGATGCCAGGGATGATGGACACCATCCTCAACCTGGGACTCAACGCTGACACAACCGTCGGGCTGGCCGAGGCGTGCGGGGACGAGGCATTCGCCACCGGCTCCCGGAGTCGTCTCGTAGACATGTATCACGAGGTGGTCGGTGCTGGAGACGTGCCGGAGGACCCGTGGGTGCAGCTGCGAGCAGCGATCGAGGCCGTGTTCCGTTCTTGGAACAGCCCTCGTGCCCGGAGCTACCGGGAGCACGAAGGCATCTCCCAGGACATGTGCACAGCGGTCACGGTCCAATCCATGGTCTTCGGGAACATGGACGACGAGTCGGCCACCGGCGTCCTGTTCACCCGGAACCCGGCGACCGGTGAGGACAGCCTCTACGGAGACATCATGTTCCGGGCGCAGGGGGAGGACGTGGTGGCAGGTGGGAGCACTCCCGACCCGATCGCGGTCCTCGACGACCGTCTCCCCGAGGTGGCGGGCCAGCTCCACGGGTACGCGGACCTGCTCGAGCGTCACTATCGAGACCTGTGTGACATCGAGTTCACCATCGAGCGGGGCAGGCTCTGGCTTCTCCAGGTGCGCATCGGAAAGCGAAGCCCACAGGCCGCCCTGAGGATCGCGGTCGAGATGGCCGAGGATCCGGACTTTCCGCTCACTCGAGCGGAAGCCGTCGAGCGCGTCGCAGATCAGCTTGCCTCGCCACCCACCACCCCGGGACAGGTCGGGCCCGATGCCGAGCTGCTGACGGAAGGTCTTCCCGCCTCCCCCGGCGTGGCCAGCGGGTTGATCGCATTGACTCCCGAGGCGGCGATCTCCATGGCGGACGAGGGACGGCCCGTGATCCTCGTGCGAGCGGAGACATCACCCGACGACGTCCACGGGATGGCCCGCGTGAAGGGCATCCTCACCTCCCGGGGGGGCCTGGCGTCCCACGCCGCCGTCGTGGCGCGTGGTTGGGGGATTCCGGCCGTGGTAGGCGCCGAAGAGGTCCGCATCTCGGACCGTCACATCTCGATCGGTGATCGAGCGCTGGCAGAAGGTGATGTGATCACCATCGACGGCGGCAGCGGCAGTGTGTTCGCCGGTCAGACTCGAACTGAGGTCGCCATCCAGGAAGAGGCTCGGGTGCTCCTCGAATGGGCCGACGAAGCGGGCATCCGCATCTCGGGTCGAACCGGCTCCGACCTCTCCGAGCCGGCCTTCGGTGGCGATACCCCGCCCAGCCCGGAGACCGCTGTCCGCGCCCTTCACATCAAGGGATTCGCCACACCTGACAGTCTTGCCCCGGCTGTGGGATGCTCGACCGAGACAGTCGTGCCGGTGCTCGACGAGCTCGTCGATAGAGGGCTCGCCAAGCGGACGGGGGAGATGTGCCAGCTCACCGAGGAGGGGCGCTCGATGGGGGCAACCCTCATCGCCGCCGACCGGGACGATTGGACGGGCGAGGCTGCAGACAGGGCGCTGGACACGTTCCTGGCCCTCGATGTCAGGATGAAGGAGATCGTCACCGGCTGGCAGCTACGTGTCGTCGACGGTGAGCAGATCATCAACGATCACACCGATGAGAGCTACGACCAGGGCATCCTCACCGCGTTTGCCACCTTCCACCAGGACGCCTGCGAATGGCTGGGGCCACAGGTCGACGGTCTGCCCAGGTTGGGCTCGTATCTCCAGCGCCTCCAGGTTGCTGCCGGTCTGGTTGCGGGAGGGAACCTCGATTACATCGCCTCTCCCCGTCTCGACAGCTATCACACCGTCTGGTTCGAGTTGCACGAGGACCTGATCCAGTTGGCCGGACGAAGCAGGGAGGAAGAGGCCGCGGCGGGGAGGGCCTGATCCTGGCGAGCCGGTTGACGCACCTGTGTCCTGCTACGTAGTGTTGGCGCTGTAATCGATTATCGAGGATAGACGTGTCAAGGCGTTGGAACGGCCCGGCCCGAGCGACGTCGTCGTTGGCCACCCCACCCCTTCTCGCCAGAGCCGGAGGTGTCGCTGACTCTCCCCTTTCGCCACGTCACCCAGGGTCGCCCTGAGCTCGAGATCGCGGTGACAGCCGGATCGCCGCCATAGGGAAAGGAGTGCTGCGGATGGCAGACACGAGCAAGGTCGTCAACGAGTTCTTCGGTGACGACGAGTTCCCGGTCGAATGGGAGAACGAGCAGGAGAAGAGTCTCCTCTGGGTCTACGACGACCTCCACTGCCCACAGCCGCTCTCACCCATGTACTTCGACATCGGCGGGTGGTGGCTGACCTGTGACCACATGTTCCGGCGATTCGGCACTCCATTCGCATCGGATTGGATCGCCAAGAACGTCAATGGCTACCTCTACACGGCGGCAGTGCCCGCAGATCCCGACTTCGACGTCCCCTCCAAGGAGTACAACAGCCTCTACACGCCCCGTGTCCCCAAGGACGACGGCGAGTACGCCGCCAAGATCGGCGGCTATCTGAACGCCGTCCTCCCGGTGTACGGGCTGAACTTCGCCGACTGGTGGCGGGACCGCCTCGTCCCCGAGATGAGACGCAACCTCGACTATCTCGAGGGCAAGATCGACGAGGCCGAGGACATCGATCTGATGGAATGGGCCGTGATCCTCGAAGATGCGATCGACATCCACGACCGGCACTGGAAGATCCACTGGATGCTCAACTTCGCCCAACTCTCGGCCACGCTCAACCTGCGCGCCGTGATGGAAGAGGTCAGGGGTGAGGTCGACGAAGAGCTGCTCGGTCGTCTTCAGAACTCTGCCAGCGATCGCAACTGGGATGCGATCGAGGTCTTGTGGAAGATGAAGGAAGCAGCCAAGGCGGACAGCGACCTCGCAGCAGCGTTCGCCCACGACACGGGCAAGGAAATCCTCGAGGCGCTGGAAGCCACGGACAAAGGGAAGGCCTTCATCGAGGAGGGACTTCGTCCCTATCAACGGGAATTCGGCTGGCATGCGGTCTGGAGCCACGAGTTCATCTTTCCCAGCCGCTTCGAGAACCCGGCTCCCGTGATCGACGTGATCAAGGGCTACCTCGAGTCCGACTACGACTACCCGTCCGCGGTCAAGCATCTCGCCGACGACATCGAGAAGGCGTCGGGAGAGCTCCTCCAAGGGCTGGACGGCGAAGACCTGGCGAAGATGAAGGCCGCCAACGAGGTCAACCTCAGGATGGCGCCCCTCACCCCGGATCATCACTTCTACATCGATCAGGGGACCAACGCGCACGTCAGGGTTGTGCTAATCAAGATCGGTGAGAAGCTGGCTGCGTCCGGCGCTCTCGCCGGCGCCGAAGACGTCGTGTTCCTCAAGTACAACGAGCTTCGATATCTGATCGGCGACCTGGAGGGTTTCGACGCGCGGAGCATCGTGGAGCGGAGAAAGGACGAGCGGAAGCAGTCGGAGAAGCTCAGACCGCGTGACTGGATCGGCACGGCGACTGAATCTCAGATCCAGTTCCCCTATCTCTCCCTCTGGGGCTTCCCGGAGAAGCTCGACGTCGACGAGGATGAGACCGAGTCGGTCACCGGAATCGCCGGCTCGCCGGGCGTCACCGAGGGCATCGCCAAGGTGGTCCTGTCGATCGACGACTTCGACGAGGTCAAGAAGGGCGATATCTTGGTCTGCCAGATGACGAATCCGGCTTGGACGCCACTGTTTGCCCTCATCAGCGCGATCGTCACCGACACAGGCGGTACGGCCTCGCATCCCGGGGTCATGGCCAGGGAGTTCGGCATCCCCGCGGTGCTGGGCACCTCGGTGGCGACCAGCCGGATCAAGTCCGGCGACCAGGTGAGGGTCAACGGCTCGACCGGTGTCGTCGAGTTCCTGTGAGCGCATACGAGGATCTGGCCCATGTCCCCGTGGAGAGGGAGGTCCTGTCCTCCCAGGTGAAGGATCGGATCCTCACCTGGATCCTCCAGGGTGATCTCCCGCCCGGCTCCCGCCTGGTGGAGACCCAATTGGCCCGTCAGCTCGGCACCAGCCAGGCCCCGGTGCGGGAGGCACTGAGGGACCTGGCGTCGCTGGGATTCATCGAGACCCGGCCTTACAAGGGATCCTGGGTGCGCAAGCCGAGCAAGGAGGAGCTGATCGAGGCCGTGCAGGTCAGGGCTGAGCTGGAGGGCCTGGCCGCCAGACTCGCTGCGCAACGACGTTCGGACGTGTGCGTCGAGGAGTTGGAGCTTCTTCTCGCCGAGATGGGCGAGACGGCAGCGCGCGGCGACGCCCACGATCAGGCGGTGAAGACCACGGCGTTTCATGCCCGCATCGTCGATGCAGCGGGCAATGGCACCTTGAAACGCCACTGGGAGATGCTCGAGCCCTTCAGTCGCACCTACATCACGACCTCCGGTGTCGGGATCGACCTCGGTTATCTCGGCTCACGGCACCAAGGCCTTCTCGAGGCGATACGTGACCAGGACCCCGAGTTGGCCGAGAGACGGGCGAAGGCCCATGCCGAAGAGGTCATAGAGATGCTCAGAGATTTCGAGCATCCCGAGCTCGAGGAGAATGAAGGCGCCGGGCCCGCGCCACTGCGCGGGACAGAGCCAGACGAGAGCGGCCAGAAGAGCGACTAGGGACCGAATTGGGACGACTTAGCGAGGAGTTGTCGGCGGGGCCGGCCCGGATCCGAGTCGACATCATCGGCCCGGATCTCCCCGAGCACGTCCTGGACAACATGGACTTCCTCGCCTATCGGATCGCCCAGATCCGCACCGAGCCCGATGTCTTGCTCGACGTTCCGGACATCGAATGGGATTGCAACCCCGCCGCCCCGACCGTGAGCTGGGACGGTCACACCATGAGGTTTGGCGGGGACTGGGCCTCCGGGCCCCTGCAGAAGGCCATGGTCACCCTCCTCGCATTGCGTCTGGAGGATCACGGTCTCCATCCCTTCCATTCGGCGGCGGTGCACTATCGGGATCGGACGATTCTCTTCCTCGGCGGGGAGTCCAACCACGGCAAGAGCATGTGTCAGATCGAGGCCTGCCGGCGTGGCGGGCTGCTCGTCTCGACCGAGACCACGGTCATCGACGAACAGGGGGTGGCCGTCCTGGGGTCGAAGACGGTGTTCCTGAAGTCCCGCGCCAAGGGCACCGAGCGGGCCGACAAGGCCTCCCCGGATCGGGGTGCGGAGAAGTTCTTCGGCGAGATGCCGACATGGGACGACTACGAGGGCCCAACAAACGTGGACGTGGTCGTGGTTCCCTCCATCGATGGGAACTTCGAGACGAGCACGGTAGAGATGATCCCCTTCGAGAAGCAGTACCAGGCCTTCCACTCTATGCAGAACTACTTCCTGCTCAACGAACTGCTCGCTCCCGGGCTCCCCATTCCCGTGGTGGACGCCGGGGAGCTGAGACAGAGAAGAGCCGACTTCGCACGACGCTTCTGCGAGCGGCCCTTCTTTCTCATCAGGGCGGCCACCCCCCAGCTCCTCCTGGACGAGACCGACGGAATCCTGTGAGCTCAGCCCTGGACAACGAGTTGCACCCAAGCTTCGATTACGTGCGACCCCGAGCCCTGGCCGATGCGGTATCCATCCTCGCCGAGGAAGGCCTGAACGCCAGGCCCCTCGCGGGCGGGACCGACCTCGTGGTCGCCCTGCGACACGGGTTGGCCCATGCCGACGTCGTGGTCGACCTCAAACGCGTCGGCGAGCTGGCTCCGGGCATCGAGGAATCGGAGGGGACGCTCTCCATCAGTGCCAACACGCCGATGACGGACATCGAGCGGGACGAGATGGTCAGAAGTCGCATCCCAGGGCTCCTCGAATCGGCCCAGGTCGTCGGGTCCGTGCAGATACGCAATCGGGCGACGGTGGCGGGAAATGTGTGCAATGCCTCCCCGGCCGCGGACACCCCGCCCATGCTGGTGGCGTTGGGCGCCTCGCTGTTGGTGGCAGGGCCGGATGGCCAGCGTCGGGTCGGGATAGACGACTTCTGGACCGGCTACAGGGAAACCATCTTGAGCAAGGGTGACGTGGTTCGGGCCATCGAGATCCCCGTGCCCGGCCCCAGGGAAGGGACAGCCTTCCTCAAGCTCGGTGTGCGTCGGGCCATGGAGATCAGCATCGTCTGTGTGGGCGCCCGGGTCGCGCTCGGCGACACCGGCGTCATCTCCGGCGTCGGGATCGGTCTCGGGTCGGTGGCACCGACGACGGTCCGGGCGGCATCATCCGAGCAGTTACTGCTAGGCGAGAAGCCCTCCCCGAGGCTCCTGGCGGAGGCGGGTTCCGGCGCCGTGGGGGCCTGCACGCCCATAGATGACCTGCGGGCCAGTGCGGATTATCGAAGGGCCATGATCCCGGTGATGGTGGAGCGGGCCCTCGCCGTCGCGTTGCAGAGAGCCGGTGGAAGCTCGTGACGCCGATCAGGATCACCGTCAACGGGCTGGCCCATCGACTGGAGGTCGCACCCGACGGCTATCTCCTCGACGTCCTCCGCGACGACTTGGGCTTGACAGGGGCCAAGGAGTGCTGTCTCGAGGGTGAGTGTGGCGCCTGCACCGTGCTCGTCGACGGCCGGGCGGTGAACTCCTGTCTGATCCTCGCAGCCGAGGCGGACGAGGCCGAGGTGCTCACTGTCGAGGGTCTGGGGGGCGAAGGCCTGTCGAGACTGCAAGTGGCGTTCCTCGACCACGCCGCGGCCCAGTGTGGGTTCTGCATACCGGGTCAGCTGATCGCGGCCCAGGCTCTCCTGGATTACAACCAGAGCCCATCGGCGGCAGAGATTCGCGAGGCGCTGGCCGGGAACCTCTGCCGGTGCGCCGGGTATCAGCAGATCGCAGCCGCAGTGGCCGACGCGGCAGGGGTCGAGTCGTGACGCTCTCGAGCGAGCCCACCTCGCCGGTTGGAGCCACCCCACACCGTGTCGGCGGCGTGGAGAGGGTCACGGGCGCCCAGCGTTATGTCGCCGACCTCGAGCTCCCTGGGGCCCTCCACGTCGAGCTGGTGACCCTCGATTGCGCCCGTGCCAGTCTCATCTCGATTGACAAGACCGAGGCGGAGCGTGTCCCCGGTGTCGTGATGGTGATGACGGCGGATACTCTGCCCCAGCCGGTGCCGAGGTTCGGGCCGCAGCACCAGGATCGGCCGGTGCTCGCGGTCGGGGAGACCAAGTACCACGGCGAGCCGGTGGCGGCAGTGGTCGCGGAGAGCAAGCGGGCGGCCCGCACAGCGGCGGCTCTCGTCCTGGTGGAGCACGACCCTCTGCCCGACGGCGTCTTCACGGTCGCCGCCGCCCTCGACCCTGGCTCCCCCCTGGTTCAGGATGCGGCGCTCCGGGAGGGAGACCCGCTGGCCGGGACGAACACATTCCGCGTCCACCGCTACGAGTGGGGTGACGTAGACGGTGCGACGGCCGACCTCGTGGTCGACAACGTCTATGAGTTTCCGATGATCACCCAATTCGCCATCGAGCCGCATGCGTTCATGGCAGCGCCTCTCCATGGCGGTATCGCCGTGTGGAGCAGCGTCCAGCACCCCTTCCTCCTGCAGAAGACCGTCGCCAGGATCCTGGGCCTCCCCCTGGCCAAGGTGAGGGTGCATGCACCCGACCCTGGCGGAGGCTTCGGTGGCAAGCAGAACCCCAAGTACGAGCCACTCGTCGCCTTCATCGCAATGGCCACCAATCGGCCGGTGCGGCTGGTTCTCGGCCTGGACGAGACTTTCCAGACCGTGCGCCGGACCTCGGCGACCATCCGGCTGAGGACCGGGGTCGATTCGGATGGGACGATCGTCTTCCAGGATTTCGAGAGCGATTTCCTGATTGGAGCCTATGTCGACATCGCCGATCGGGTGGTCGGCAAGAGCAGCTACCTGTCGGCGGGCCCTTATCGCGTGCCCAACGTCCGCATCGTCGCTCGCAGTCTTCTGTCCCACACCACGCCGAGCACCGCCATGCGCGGCTTCGGAGTCCCACAGCTCAGCTGGGCCCGAGAATCGAACATCGACCAGGCCGCCAGAGAGTTGGGCCTCGACCCGGTGCAGATGCGTCTGCACAATCTCCCGGCCCATGGTGAGGAGTTCGTCCCCGACGACACACCGGCGGACGGGCAGTGGGCACAGGCCATAGAGAAGGCGGCCCAGCTCATCGGGTGGGGCAGAGATCTGCCTCCAGGACGGGGACGGGGCCTCTCTATCGCGATCAAGTCGGGCCCGACGACAGGCCTCTCTTATGCCACCGTCCGTCTTCTAGCCGACGGGAGCGTCATCCTCTACGCCGGCACGTCCGACATGGGACAGGGGGCGAGGACGATCTTCGCCCAGATCGCAGCCGGTGAGCTGGGGACGTCTGTCGACGCGGTCACCGTCGTGATGGGTGACACCGACCTGGTCCCCTACGACCAGCAGACGTCGGCGAGCCGGTCGTCGGTCCTGATGGGCGGGGCGATCCTCGAGGCGTGCCGTGACATCCAAACCCAGCTGGCGGGGTTGGTCGCCGCCCACTACGAGCTGAACGTCTCGGAAGTCGCGGTCGAGGACGGGATGGTCTTGCTCCCCGACTACGAGATGGGGATCACTCGTGCCGTCGGCATCGCCCTGGGGCGTCTCGGCGGTGAGATCATTGGAAACGGCGAGATTCGGGTCGAAGGTGACCCTGACCACCCATTGGGCGGCAGGGCGGTCTTCTACGAGTTCAACTGCACGGCCTGCGAGCTCGAGGTGGATGAGGAGACCGGGGAGATCCACATTGTGCGATACGTCACCGTCGGTGACGTGGGCAGGGCCCTCAACCCGGCCCAGGTAGAGGGTCAGGACGAGGGGGCGGCGATCATGGGCTTGGGGCACACCCTGATGGAGCGGATGGCACTCGACGGGTCGGGGCGGATTCTCAACATGGGCGCGGTCGACTCTCGG
>Ga0307417_10000585_pt1 | contig 14804 bp, 9 predicted proteins | sample SalMarWE160210MG_2_FD_202514 | JGI IMG/M metagenome (GOLD analysis project Ga0307417, IMG submission 202514) | Salt marsh sediment microbial communities from the Plum Island Ecosystem LTER, Massachusetts, United States - WE1602-10 | ecosystem: Environmental > Aquatic > Marine > Intertidal zone >...
CTGCCTGGCGCGCTTCGGCCAGCGGGTGCGGGACATTCCGGGGGGAGGCGTGCGGGCGGTGGGCACCAATACCCTGCGGCGGGCGCGCGCGGCGGCGGATTTCCTGGGCCGGGCCGAGCAGGCCCTGGGGCACCACATCGACATCATTGCCGGGCGAGAGGAGGCGCGGCTCATCTATCTGGGCGTCGCCCACAGCCTCGCCGAGGCCGATTCGGGTCCGCGACTGGTGATGGACATCGGCGGCGGCAGCACCGAGCTCATCATCGGCCGAGGCTTCGAGCCCCACTATATGGAGAGCCTGGAGATGGGCTGCGTCAGCATGAGCCGGCGTTTCTTTCCCGAGGGGCAGGTGGACCCGGTGCCGTGGGAGCATGCCGGGATTCATGCCCATTTGGAGCTGCAGCCGGTAGCGGGAGCCTTCCGCGAGCGGGGCTGGGGCCTCGCGATCGGCTCCTCCGGGACCATCCAGGCCGTAGCCGACGTGCTTTCCGCCGCCGGCTGGGCCCAGGACGACATCACCTTGCCGGCACTGAAGAATCTGCGCCGCGCCCTGATCAAAGCAGGCCGGGCGCAGCAGCTCGGTTTGCCGGGCCTGTCCGAGGAGCGTGCGCCGGTGTTTCCCGGCGGCGTGGCGATCCTGCTTGCGACCTTCGAGGCCCTGCAGATCGAGCGCATGGTGGTGTCCGACGGGGCGCTGCGGGAAGGGCTGCTTTACGACTTGCTGGGACGCATCCGCCATGAGGACATCCGCGAGCGCACGGTCGAGCACCTGATGCGCCAATATCAGGTCGACACCGCGCAGGCCGCCCGCGTGGAGGCCACCGCCGGGGCTTGGCTGGGAGAGCTGGCGGTGGATTGGGGGCTGGAGGATTCGGCCTACGCCGATTTGTTGTCCTGGGCCGCACGCTTGCACGAGATCGGCCTGGCCGTGTCTCACAGCCAGTACCACCAGCACGGTGCCTACCTCATCGCCAACTCCGACCTGCCGGGCTTCTCCCGCCAGGAGCAGCGTCTGCTCGGCGCGCTGGTGGCCGGGCACCGGCGCAAGCTCCCCTCCGCCGCGTTTGACGATCTACCCGTCTATCTGGCGGCCAAGGCTCGGCGGCTCTGCATGCTGCTGCGGCTCGCCGTGCTGCTGCATCGCAGCCGCAGCGCAGGCGAGACTCCGGCCGCGCACGTGGCCGCCGGGTCAGGCGGGCTGCGGCTGCAGTTTCAGCCTGGCTGGCTCGATCGGCATCCGCTGACGCTGGCCGACCTGGCCCAGGAGGTCGAGTACCTGCGCTCAGAGCGGGAGACCCTGGAATACGCCTGAGGGCTAGTGCTCCATCCAGGGGGTAATTGCGTAATTATCACCTGGATGGAGTACTAGCCTTGCAGGAGGCCAGTCTGGGCTGCGAAGGGCTCATCCTGGCCCGGCCGCCTGCGAATGTAGCTGCCGTCGCTCAACAGCTCCCAGGACTGGGAATTGTCCTTCAGGTAGTGCAACAGCCCCTCGTTGACCACCCGCGCCTGGAGATTGGGGTCGCACACTGGGAAGCAGGTCTCCACGCGCCGGAACATGTTGCGGTCCATCCAGTCGGCGCTGGCGCAGAACACCTCCCGCTCGCCGCCATTGTGGAAATAGAACACCCGGGTGTGCTCCAGGAACCGCCCCACGATGGAGCGCACGGTGATGTGCTCCGAGACACCAGGCACCTGTGGGCGCAGGCAGCACACGCCGCGCACGATGAGGTCGATGCTCACCCCGGCACCGGAAGCCGCGTAGAGCGCCTGGATGATTCGCCGCTCCACCAGGGCGTTCATCTTGGCGATGATCCGGGCGGGCCGGCCGGCGCGGGCGTGCTCGGCCTCCCGCTCGATGCGCTCCACCAGCCCCGAGTGCATGGTAAAGGGCGACTGTAGCAGCTTCTGCAGGCGCGGCACCCGTCCCAAGCTGGTGAGCTGCAGGAACACCCGGTGCACGTCCTCGCCGATGGCGTGGTCGCCGGTCAGCAGCCCGTAGTCCGTGTACAGCCGGGCGGTGCGCGCGTGATAGTTGCCGGTGCCCAGGTGCACGTAGCGCCGCAGGCCCGAGTCTTCGCGGCGTACGACCAGGAGCATCTTGGCGTGGGTCTTGTAGCCCACCACGCCATAGACGACGTGGGCGCCGGCTTTCTGCAGCCGGTTGGCCAGCTCGATGTTGGCCTCCTCGTCGAAGCGTGCCCTCAGCTCCACCACCACGGTGACCTCCTTGCCCGCGCGTGCCGCCTCCACCAGCGCATCCACCACCACGGAGTCCGGACCAGTGCGATACAGCGTCTGCTTGATCGCCACCACCTTTGGGTCCGCCGCGGCCTGACGCACGAAGTCGATGACCGGGACGAAGGATTCGAAAGGGTGGTGCAGCAGCACGTCGCCCTGGCGAATGACCTCGAACAGGTCCTTGTTGTGGGTGATGCGCACGGGCAGCCCCGGAGTGAAGGCGGGATACTTCAGCTCCGGGCGATCCACCATGTCCGGCACCATGATCAGGCGGTTCAGATTGACGGGCCCGTTGACCTGGTACAGATCGTCTTCGCCCAGGTTGAACTGATTCAACAGGAAGCGCGTCATCGCGGTCGGGCAGTTGTCGGCCACCTCCAGGCGCACGGCGTCGCCGTAGCGGCGTGAGGGCAGCTCACCCTCCAGCGCCCGTAGCAGGTCGTCGATCTCCTCCTCGTCCACGAACAGATCGCTGTTGCGGGTCACCCGGAATTGGTAGCAGCCGGTGACGTGCATGCCCGGAAACAGGTCCCCCACATGCATATGGATGATGGAGGACAGGAACATCAGATCAAAGGGGCCTCCCGAGACCGCCGCCGGCAGCTGGATGACTCTGGGCAGGGAGCGCGGAGCCTGGACGATGGCCACCCCACTGTTGCGCCCGAAGGCGTCTTTGCCTTCCAGAGACACGATGAAGTTCAGACTCTTGTTCAGCACCCGCGGGAAGGGATGGGCCGGGTCCAGGCCCATGGGACTCAGCACCGGCAGCACCGAGTTGTGGAAGTAGTCCCGCAGCCAGGCATCCTGGGCCTGACTGAGCTCGGTGCGACGCAGAAAGTTGATACCGCGCTCCGACAGTGTGGGAATGAGCACCTCGTTGAGCACCCGGTACTGCTCATCCACCAGACGGTGAGCCTCGCCGCTAATGTGCTTCAGCACCTCCGCCGGGCTCATGTTGTCGGGACCGGCCTGCACCGAGCCGAGCTCCACCTGCTGCTTGAGGCCGGCGACACGGATCTCGAAGAACTCATCGAGATTCGCCGTGGAGATACATAGGAAGCGCAGCCGCTCCAGCAATGGGGTAGTCTCGTCCTTGGCCTGCTCCAGCACGCGGGTGTTGAAAGCGAGTAGACTCAGCTCCCGGTTGATGTAGAGCTCCGGCTCGTCCAGGTCGCGTTCGGCGGGATCCGCCGCGGTTTCCGCAGTTCTGCTCGAATTGACCGCTGGTACCTGCATGGCTTCGCCTTCCGCCTGTGACACAAAAACGTAACAATATGCAACCGTGGCGCGTCTATGGAACCTATCTCCCGCGTCTCCACGATGGGTGCACGGCGCGGCGCCCCTAATTATAATGCAGAACGACTATTGCACTTTCGCAGCGGCACTATCGCGGTGCGAGAAACTTACCGTCAGCGACGCCCCCAACCGACCGCCCAGAGGGAATGGCAGCCACAAGCAAGCGCATCGGCCTACACCTTCCGGAGCAGTGGGAGTGCGCCGCAACGGCCCCGGAACTGAGGCCTCGGGCGGTCGACGCCTGGATCAGCGAGCTGCCCTTGGGTCACGTGGGCGAGACCTCGAAGCGTATCTACGAGCTCCTGCAGCGGAGCAATCGCATCCGCGTTAGGCCGCTGCACCGCCTCCACCTGCTGAAGCGCATCGGCGAGCCGGTGCGGGACCTTCGCAACCGGCTGATGCGGCGCTACCTGGGCTGTGCCTTGCCGTTGTCCGACAAGGATCTCAAGGTGGCGGCCCTAGTACGCGCATTCCAAGTGGAGCTGGCGCTGGGTTACATGAGCACGGTCGAGGATCTGGCTGCGCGGGGCGCCTGGCGCAGCGCGGGCGCCACCGTGGCGGCCGCCCGCGGTGCCGTGCATGCGCTGGGCCAGGTACTGCTCACCCACTGGCAGCTCTACTTGCCCACCCCTCGCCACGTGTGGTGGGACCTGCATCAGGTTTATCGCTATTGCGAAGGCCGGCGGCTGCACCGGCACAGCGGGGTAGTGAGCGGCGCCGTGCTCCCCGCTGCGCAAAGCGTCGAAGACATCTACAAGAGGATCCTGGTGCTGTGGCTCGCCGATCCATTCCACTGGTCGCAGACGGAGCTGCCGCAGCTGTATCGGTGCCTCAGCGCATGGATAGGACATGTGGGCATCGGTGCGCCGGGGGCCTTCGATGGCTCGACGGCTCCGCCTTTTGCCGTCGATCTGGACAGCGATTTGCCGCCGGCCGCCGTGGAGTCGCTCGGGGCACCGGGTCCCGGCTGCCGCCTGATTGACACCGCCGGCCTGGATCGGGCCCTGCGACCCCTGCTCCTGCAAAGGGCTCCCCTGCTGGAGGCTGCGGCGGATGGCATGCGCGGCCTGCCCCTGTGCTTGTGGAATCGCCTGCTTGCCGCCCTGACGCCGCGTAGCCAGCGGCCACAGCGCAGGCGAGCCCCGCAGCGGACCGACGCCGAGGCCCTGCTCGGACTGCGCCGCATCCATGAGCTGTTGACGCATAACGCCGGTGCCTCTGCGGCCGACCACCTCCCAGCACCCGAGCGTCCGACGGTGCATTTGTTGGAGCTCACCGAGCTGGACTATTCCCGACGCAGCCCGCCGTCGTGGACCCGCGCGGCCGATGCAGGACGCCCTGTGTCGATTCCTGTGCGCCTGTCGGAGCAGGGCGACGGCGGATGTCGGCTGGTGTGGTCTGCCCGCCAGCCAGCCAAGGTGGCGGTGGGTGAGCTGGTATGCGTACACTGCGAAGCCGCCGGAACCGAGCAAAGGGTAGGCGTCGTGCGGTGGATCCGCCAGAGCGGCATCGCGCCGGTGTGCGGGGTCCAGTGGCTGGGCTGCGCCGCCACCGCGGTGCAGCTGCAGGCCATGCCGTCGAAATCGGATCCGCAGCCTGAGCTGCAGCCCGCACTGATGACCCGGTGGGCCTGCCAGGTGTATAAGGGCGACGTGCTGATGGCGCCTCGCATAGGCTTTCGCCCCGGGACGGTGGCGACGCTAGTGCGCGGCCAGGAGCGCGTGGACGTGAGCCTGCGGCGCGCCGTCGAGCAGAATGATTGCTATGTCGTATTCGAGTATGTCCGCAACGCCGGCAGCTCAGATGGCGAGCCCGCATCCCGGAGCGTGCGGGACGGGCCGCAGGAGGATGTAGATGACGAGTTTGATGCTCTGTGGGGGACGATCTAGTGGCGACCGCCGTGGCGGCGGCTTCGCGCCGACGGACCATGGAAGTCGCGGGTGAGTCCGCTGTCCACCTGGAAGGTGTGGCTCTCCGATGCGGAGCACCGCCGCACCGCGATCATCGCCAGTGCCATCTACCTCGCCATAGGATGCGCCGTGGGCGTGGTCGTGGGTGGATATCTGGGGGCGCGGGCCGCGCTGCGCGAGATGGCTGCCCTTGATCGCCCGCCACCGCGGGAGTCCGGGCGAGTGTCCGCGGCACCCATCGTGGAGACGCGGACTACCCCCCAAGAGACGGCGAAGAGCGGGCGCAGGGGCGACGTCGAGCTGCCGGAGGCGGTGGTGCAAGCCCTGACCCGGGTGCTGGATCAGCGGGACAGTCCGGCGTCTACGCGCTATTCCAAGCTCCGCGAGATGGCCAAGCCGTACCGCGAGCTGCTGCGTACGCTGCGCCAATCCAAGGAGTTGTCGCCGGCCGACGCCGCGCGGCGGGAGCAGGCCCTGCAGGCGCTGATGGACGGCGATCTGAATCGGGCTGAGGGCCTGCTGAGGGCTGCCGCCGAAGCCGACCTGGAGCGGTCCGAAGAAGCCGGCGCCGGGCAGGCGGGGCGGGCTAAGGTTTCGGCCGCCGCCTATCACGCGGCGGTGGGGGCACTGCGAATGGCCCAGCTCGACTATCCCGCGGCTGCGCAATCCTATCGCGGTGCACTGGATGAGCTTCCTGCGGAGCACGAGGAGATGCGCGCCACGCTGGAAACCAACTGGGGACTGGCGCTGTTTCAGGCGGGCGACCATGGTGCTGCCGAAGCCCCGCTGCAAGACGCCCTGGACCTGCGGCGCCGGAAGCTCGGGCCCAGGCATCCGGAAGTGGCGGCCAGTCTGCTGAATCTGGCGGTGCTGAAGGCCGACAAGCGAGATTACGCTGCGGCTGAAAAGCTGCTCAAGGAGGCTCTGGAAATTTGGACCGCAGAGCTGGGTCCAAGCCACGTTACCGTGGCCCAGGCGCTGACCAACCTCGCGCTTATCTACGAGGTCACGGGTCGGCTCAAGGAGGCCCAGGCGTTGCTGGAGCGGGCGCTGGCCATCGAGGAGCAGAGACGCGGCAACTTCGATCCGGCGGTGGCGATAGCCTCCAGCGAGCTCGGCTGGGTGTACCGGCTGGAGGGTCGCTATGCGGAGGCCGAGTCTGCGTACTCCCGTGCCGTGGCCATCTGGGAGCGCGAGCTTGGACCGGACCACTCGTATGTGGCGGTGAGCCTGGAGAATCTGGCGGCGCTCTACTATTCGGAGCAATGGTATGCGGAGGCGGAGACGCTGCTCAAGCGCGCACTTGGAATCTGGGAGAAGGCGGGGATGGGCAACGACCCCACTACCGTCGTGAGCCTCAACGATTTGGCCGTCATCTACTTCGAGCTGGAGCGCTATGATGAGGCCGAGAAAGTAATCAAGAAGGCGCTGGCGGTAGAAGATGCCCGCCCGGATCCCGACAGTGCGCGGCTGGCCATGCTGCTCGACAATTACGCGATTCTGCTGCACAAGCACGGACGCGACAAGCAGGCGATGGAAGTGGAGAAGCGCGCGACGGCCCTCAGGTCGACTGCAGCACAGACGGGCGGCAAGGCTGCCCCGAGTCCCGGCTACAGGATCCGCTAGCACTTGTCGATCACGGGACGAGATCCGGGACCGGATCTCGATTTTGGCAGTCAGATCCGACGCCGTATCATGACAGAATCTGGCGATGCTGTTCTGCGAGGCACGGACGGATAAGGGCACCTGGAACGCCATCTGCACTGTTTTCCGGACCCGCATAGCTCTCTATAATCGGCCCCTGCCCCGCGAGAGGTAGTCGCATGAGCCATGGATCGTTCCATCCCCCCCAGCGCACGCTGATGGGTCCGGGTCCCTCGGATGTCAGTCCGCGGGTCCTGGCGGCGCTGGCCCGCCCCACCATCGGCCACCTGGATCCCGCCTTCATCGCCATGATGGACGAGCTCAAGGCGCTGCTGCGGCATGCGTTCCAGACCACCAACGCCTTGACCCTGCCGGTCTCCGCACCGGGCTCCGCCGGCATGGAGACCTGTTTCGTCAACCTCGTGGAGCCCGGGGACAAGGTCGTGGTGTGTCGCAATGGCGTGTTCGGAGCACGGATGGTCGAGAACGTGATCCGTTGCGGCGGGGTGCCGGTGGTGGCGGACAGCCCCTGGGGGCGCGCCGTGGACCCCCAGGGGCTGGAGGACGCGCTAAGGACCAGCCCGGGGGCGAAGCTGGTGGCGCTGGTGCAGGCGGAGACTTCCACCGGGGCGCTGTCGGATGTGTCCACTCTGGTGGACATCGCCCACAGCCATGGCTGTCTGGCCATCGTGGATGCGGTGACGTCTCTGGGTGGCTCGCCCGTCATGGTGGACCAGTGGGGAGTCGATGCTATCTACTCGGGGACGCAGAAGTGTCTCTCCTGCACCCCCGGTCTGGCGCCGCTCAGCTTCAACGAGCTCGCGGCCGGGATGCTGCGCCGGCGCAAGACGCCGCTACGGAGCTGGTTCCTGGACCTTAGCCTGGTGCTGGCGTACTGGGGCGGGGAGAGCACGCGCACTTATCACCATACGGCGCCGGTCAATGCGCTTTACGGTCTGCACGAGGCGCTGCTGATACTTCGCGAAGAGGGACTGGAGCAGGCTTGGGCGCGGCACGCGCTCCACCACCAGGCGCTGCGCCAGGGTCTGGAGGCCATGGGGCTCGCGCTGGTGGTGCCGGCGGCCGAGCGCCTGCCGCAGCTCAACGCGGTATGGGCGCCATCGGGCATCGACGAGGCGGAGGTGCGCAGGCGGCTGCTGGCGGAGTATGGCCTGGAGATCGGCGCCGGCCTCGGCGATTTCGCCGGCAGGGTGTGGCGGATCGGCCTGATGGGCCACAGCTGCAATCGGCGCAACGTGCTGCTGTGTCTGACGGCGCTCGAGGACGTGCTGGGTCGCATGGGGACGCCCATCGAGCGCGGCGTGGCGGTGCCTGCGGCGGCCGGCGTGCTGGACAGGCCGTCACAGGGGTGACGCAATGGCGGCCGGCGCCGGCGGTCGAAGCGCCGGGGCCCGGCGCGGTCTCGCTGTGGCGGGCGGCGCTGGACCTGCCGGCGGAGCACATGGAGCAGTTGGTGGGGCTGCTCTCCGGCGGAGAGCAGGCACGGGCCGTCCGGCTGCGGTCGGGTACGGCTCGGCGCCGTTTCGCGGCCGCCCGCGGGCTGCTGCGCGAGCTGCTCGGGGCCAGTGTCGGCCAGCCACCGGCGGAATTGCGCTTCGCCTATGGGCCGCAGGGCAAGCCTGGCCTGAATCCTCCGGGGAGGCTGCGGTTCAACCTCTCCCACTGCGACGGTCTGGCCCTCTATGCCCTGGCCCTGGATCGGGAGCTGGGGGTGGACCTGGAGCGCGTACGCCCGGGCCGGGATGCGCTCGCCCTGGCACGACGCCACTTTGCGCCCGCGGAGCTGGCCCAACTGGCCGCCCTCTCGCCGTGGGAGCGCGCCGCGGCTTTCAGCTGCATCTGGACCTGCAAGGAGGCCTATCTGAAGGCCACTGGCAGAGGAATCTGGGCGGGGGGCCTCGCGTCCTGTGAGATTGGCCAGCGACCGGGCGGCGGGCCCGAGCTGCCGGGTCCGCAGGCGGCGCGCTGGACCCTCTGGTCAGTGGATCCGGGGCCGCAGCTGGCCGCCGCCGTGGTGGTGGAGGGGCGAGATTTGTGCTTGCACTGCTTCGACTACCCCGGCGATGGGGCGTTGGGGCCGCTCAGGTGATCACGCTGGGGGCATCCCGACCGGTGCGGCCACGGATGTCTGCCAGCTCTTCGGCCAGCCGAATCAGGCGTGCCAAGGCCTGCTGCGGATCCTGATCGTGGCGGGCCGGGTCTGGCTCGTAGCTCTCTAGATAGACCCGCAGCGTGGCCCCCTCGGTGCCCGTGCCGGACAGACGGTATACCACCCGCGAGCCGTCGGCGAATCCGATGCGCACGCCTTGGCCGCTGCTGATGCTGCCGTCCACCGGATCCGTGTAGCTGAAGTCGTCGGCGTAGCTTACGGGCCCGGCGCTCAGGAGCTCGCCGGGCAGGGCGGGCAGGCGCTCCCGCAGGTGCCCCATCAACCCTTCTGCGGACTTCAGGTCTATGCCCTCGTAATCGTGTCGGGAATAATAGTTGCGGCCGAATCGAGCCCAGTGCTCACGCACCAGTTGGGCGATGGGCTGGGCACGCACCGCCAGCAGGTTGAGCCAGAACAGCACGGCCCACAGGCCGTCCTTTTCCCGCAAATGGTCCGAGCCGGTACCGAAGCTCTCCTCGCCACACAGGGTGGCCTTTCCGGCATCCAGCAGGTTGCCGAAGAACTTCCAGCCGGTGGGTGTCTCGTAGCACTCGATGCCGAGGCGCTCGGCGACCCGGTCCACCGCCTGGCTCGTAGGCATCGAGCGTGCCACCCCCGCCAGCCCCAGCCGATAGCCTGGCACCAAATGGGCGTTGGCGGCCAGCACCGCCAGGCTGTCGCTGGGCGTGACGAAGAAGCGCTTTCCGAGGATCATGTTGCGGTCCCCGTCGCCGTCGGACGCCGCGCCGAAATCGGGACCGCCCGCCCCGTACAAGGTGTCCACCAGCTCCCGGGCGTGGGCCAGGTTGGGGTCGGGGTGACCGCCGCCGAAATCCTCCAGGGGGGTGCCGTTGATCACGGTGCCCGGTGGCGCGCCGAGACGGCGCTCCAGAATCTCCGTGGCGTAGGGCCCCGTCACTGCATGCATGGCGTCGAAGCACATGCGGAAACCGCCGGCATCGAACAGGTTGTGGATACCGTCGAAGTCGAACAGGGATTCCATGAGCCCCGCGTAGTCCGCCACCGGGTCGATGACCTGGATCTCGGTGTCGTTCAACTGGGTGGTGCCCGGGGACTCCAGGTCCACATCCGGAGCGTCGACGATGCGATAGCGGGTGATCTCCAGGGTTCGGCGGTAGATCGCCCCGGTGATCTTGTCCGGGGCGGGTCCGCCATTGGCGATGTTGTACTTGATGCCGAAATCGCCGCCGGGACCGCCCGGGTTGTGACTCGCCGACAGGACGATGCCACCCAGCGCTTTGTGCTTACGTATGACGGCCGAGACTGCCGGCGTGGAGAGGATGCCCCCGCGTCCCACCAGCAGCCGGGCGCATCCGGCGGCTGCCGCCATCTTCACGATGGTCTGGATCGCCCGGCGGTTGTAGTAGCGGCCGTCACCGCCAATGACCAGGGTGCCGCCGGCGATGCCCTCGACGCTGTCCAGCACCGATTGGACGAAGTTCTCCAGATAATGGGGCTGTTGAAATACGCTGACTTTCTTGCGCAGGCCCGAGGTACCGGGCCGCTGGCCACTGAAGGGGGTCGTGGTAACGGTTCGAGCGCTCATGGAGATCCCAGTGGTGTAGTGGATGGGCCACATTCAAGCACAGCGCGGCAGACAGGTCGAGTCCGACGACCTTGAAATCTCACCAATGCGTCCCCATTGGCTAGAACTTCGGCAAGTCAACACCAGCTTGGGAGTATCAGAGCACTATGACTGCACAGGCACAGAAGGAGACCTTGGGTTTTCAGGCGGAGGTGACGCAGCTGCTGCACCTCATGATCCACTCCCTGTACAGCAACAAGGAGATCTTCCTGCGCGAGCTCATATCGAACGGCTCGGATGCGGCAGACAAGCTGCGCTTCGAGAGCCTCTCCGACGAGGGCCTGTGGGAGGACGATCACGACCTCAAGATCTGGGTGAGCTTCGACAAGGCCGCCCGTACGGTGACGGTGCGGGACAACGGCGTAGGCATGACCCGGCAGGAGGTCATGGACAACATCGGCACCATCGCCAAGTCCGGCACGCGCCAATTCTTCGAGTCGCTGACGGGGGACCAGGCGAAGGATGCTCACATCATCGGCCAGTTCGGGGTCGGCTTCTATTCGGCCTTCATCGTTGCCGATCGGGTGACGCTCAAGAGCCGTCGGGCCGGACTGGCGGCGGAGCATGGGGTGCATTGGATGTCCGACGGTGAGGGCCAGTACAGCATCGAGACCGCCGAGCGACCAGAGCGCGGCACCGAGGTCACCCTACACCTGCGGGAGGGCGAGGACGAGCTGCTGGACGACTGGCGGCTGAGGTCCATCATCCGCAAGTACTCCGACCACCTCACCCTGCCCATCATCATGACCAAGGCGGCTGGCGAGGAAGGGGAGCCGGACAAGGCACGGGAGGAGGAGACCGTCAACCGCGCCACGGCCTTGTGGGCGATGCCCAAGGCCGAGATCAAGGAAGAGGAGTACAAGGAGTTCTATAAGCACGTGGCCCACGACTTCGAGGACCCGCTGGCGTGGACCCACAACCGGGTGGAGGGCAAGCTCGAGTACACCTCCCTGCTCTATGTTCCGGCTCGTGCCCCATTCGACCTCTGGGATCGCGATAGCCGCCACGGCGTGAAGCTTTATGTGCGGCGGGTGTTCATCATGGACGATGCCGAGCAGCTGATGCCGAGATACCTGCGCTTCATCCGCGGGGTGGTCGACTCGAGCGACCTGCCACTCAACATCTCCCGCGAGCTGCTGCAAAGCAACAAGGCCATAGACGGCATGCGCTCGGGCTCGGTGAAGAAGGTGCTAGGTCTGCTGGAGGATCTGGCGAAGAGCGACCCGGACAAATACGCCAGCTTCTGGAAGGAGTTCGGCACCGTTATGAAGGAGGGTCCCGGGGAGGATTACGCCAACCGGGAGCAGATCGCCAAGCTCCTGCGCTTCGCCTCGACCCACAGCGACACCGACACCCAGGATGTCTCGTTGGAGGACTACGTCGGGCGCATGGTCGAGGGCCAGGAGCACATCTACTACGTCACCGCCGACAGCTTCGCCGCCGCCAAGAACAGCCCTCATCTGGAGCTGCTGCGCAAGAAAGGGATCGAGGTCCTGCTGCTGCACGAGCGGGTCGACGAGTGGCTGGTCTCCCACCTGACGGAGCTCGGCGGCAAGGCGCTGCAGTCCGTCGCCAAGGGAGATCTGGAGCTGGGCAACATTGCCGACAAGGAGGAGCAGGAGAAGCAATCGGCTGACGTGGAGGAGTACAAGGACCTGGTGGAGCGGGTCAAGACGGCGCTGGGCGAGGACAAGGTGACCGACGTGCGGGTGTCCCGCCGCCTGACCAAATCGCCGGCTTGCCTGGTGGTCCAGGAGCACGATATCAGCACCCATCTGGGGCGCCTGCTCAAGGAGGCCGGACAATCGGTGCCGACCAGCAAGCCCATCCTGGAGCTCAATCCGGAGCACCCGACGGTAGCACGGCTCAAGGATGAACCCGACGCTCAGCGCTTCACCGATTGGGCACTGATTCTGTTCGAGCAGGCGGTGCTGGCGGAAGGTGGTCAGCTGGAGGATCCGGCAAGCTTCGTCCATCGTCTCAACGAGCTCATGCTGGCCATGGCCAAGTAGGCGTCCGTGGGACGGTGACGTCGGCGCCGTCCCACAAATTCCTTTTGGGGCAGATGGTTGCATCGCCCCGGTAGTGTGCGCAGAATTGCAGCATGGCAGCAGCACCCGCGGTCGGGGGAAACCCGCCCATGCGCAGCATCTTTCATCCCACCGACTTTTCGGCGGCCAGCCGCATCGGCTTTGCTCATGCGCTGCGCATCACCCTGGGTGCCGCCGGCACCCTAAAGATCATGCACGTTGCCGGGGGCACCGAGGTGGATTGGAGCGCCCATCCGGGGGTGCGGGAGACCCTGGCGCAGTGGGGTCATTTGCCTCCCGGCAGTCGGCGCGAAGACGTGGGTCGCCTGGGGATCCGGGTGAAGAAGGTCAGCCGACGCGACGACGACCCCCTGCACGGGCTGCTGCGCTACCTGGAGCGCTCGCCGGCGGACTTGGTGGTGCTTGCCACCCATCGGCGTCGTGGTCTGGCACGCTGGTCCGCGGCCATGGTTGCCGCGCCGCTCACCCAGCAGGCGGCCGTCACCACCCTTTACCTTCCCGAGGCCGTCAGTGGATTCGTCTGCAGCGAGACCGGCGTGGTGCGCCTGCGCCGCATATTGTTTCCGGTGGCAGCCAAGCCGGACCCTCACCTCGGACTGCGCGCGGGCATGGCGCTGGCGCAACTGCTCGGCTGCGAAGACGGCCAGGCACTGCTATATCACGTGGGCCCGACCATGCCATCTCTGCGCTTGCCAGCCGTCCCCGGCTGGCGCTGGGAGCGCCGGCTCGGGGCTGGCGAGGTGGTGGATGGCGTCGTCGAGGCGGCCACTGCCGTGGCAGCGGACCTGATCGTCCTGGTGACCGCGGGGCACGACGGGCTGCTGGACGCGCTGCGGGGCAGCATCACCGAGCGGATCGTCAGCCGGGCGCCCTGTCCCGTGCTGGCGGTGCCCCGGCAGAGTGGGGGGACCGCAGATGATTGACTCGGGCAACGCGCTGTGCTCCTGGGAGACGGTATTCTGGGACCGCGGAGGCAAGCCGATTCCGGTGGACACCACGGTGGCGCCGTTACACATCAACGATACGGCGGAGTACGTGGAGAGCCCGGAGGTGCTGCGCCTGCTCAAGATCTGTGGCGTGGACTACGTCCAGGGCTTCTATGTGTCGAAGCCGGCCACTATTTCCAGGCAGCTGCCATGGACCGCCGCCCCGTGCTGCAGGCCTGAGTCCCACGCCAGGGGCGCTGTCCCCGATTCGCAGGACCCGGGTTCGCCGGGTGCCACGGCGGCTCTTGTGCTGCCGCAGGGGAACGGGTAGGGTTGCGCCGTTCCGCCGTAACATCGACCTGGATAGCTCACCGAGTAGGAGACCCTCGTGCACATCGCTTGCCTGGATCTGGAGGGCGTTCTGGTCCCGGAGATCTGGATCAATGTGGCCGAGCGCACTGGCATAGGTGCGCTGCGCGCCACCACCCGTGACGTTCCAGACTATGACGTGCTGATGCGCCAGCGTTTGGACATCCTCGATCGCCACGGACTCAGGCTGCCCGATATACAGGACGTGATTGCCTCCCTGGGGCCGTTGGACGGCGCGGGGGACTTCCTCAATTGGCTTCGGGAGCGTTTCCAGGTCCTGATTCTCTCCGACACCTTCTACGAGTTTGCCACGCCGCTCATGCGCCAGCTCGGCTGGCCGACTCTGTTCTGCCACCAGCTGGAAGTGGCAACGGACGGCCGCATCACCGCCTACCGACGGCGTCAGGACGACCAGAAGCGGCAGGCCGTCAAGGCCATCAAGGCGTTGAAGTTCCAGGTCATCGCCGCGGGCGACTCATACAACGACACCGGCATGCTGAGCGAGGCCGACGCCGGCATTCTGTTTCGGCCGCCGGAGAAGGTGATTCGGGAATTCCCGCAGTTTCCTGTCGTTACCAGCTACGCGGAGCT
>Ga0307417_10000589_pt1 | contig 14714 bp, 15 predicted proteins | sample SalMarWE160210MG_2_FD_202514 | JGI IMG/M metagenome (GOLD analysis project Ga0307417, IMG submission 202514) | Salt marsh sediment microbial communities from the Plum Island Ecosystem LTER, Massachusetts, United States - WE1602-10 | ecosystem: Environmental > Aquatic > Marine > Intertidal zone...
GGCCCGTTGCCGATCAGCATGGCGCCCTTGACCGGCGCGGTGACCTTGCCGTTCTCGATCTTGTAGGCCTCGGTGCATTGGAACACGTATTTGCCCGAGGTGATGTCGACCTGGCCGCCGCCGAAAGAGACGGCATAGAGACCGTTCTTCACCGAGGCGATGATCTCTTTGGGATCATGCTGGCCCGCCAGCATGCAGGTATTGGTCATGCGCGGCATCGGCACGTGGGCGTGGCTCTCGCGCCGCCCATTGCCGGTCGGCTTCATCTTCATCAGCCGCGCGTTCTGCCGGTCCTGCATGTAGCCGACCAGCTTGCCGTCCTCGATCAGCACGGTGCGGTTGGTCGGCGTGCCTTCGTCGTCGATGGAGAGCGAGCCGCGGCGCTGCTGCATGGTGCCGTCGTCGATCACGGTGACGCCTTTGGCGGCGACCTGTTGGCCCATCAATCCTGCGAAGGCCGACGTCTTCTTGCGGTTGAAGTCGCCTTCCAACCCGTGGCCGACCGCTTCGTGCAGCATGATGCCGGGCCAGCCCGAGCCCAGCACCACGTCCATCTCGCCGGCCGGCGCCGGCACCGCTTCGAGATTGACCAGCGCCTGGCGCACCGCTTCATCGACGGCGCCTTGCCAGGCGTCAGGCGTGATGAAGCGCTCAAAGCCCTCGCGGCCGCCGCAACCGAAGTTGCCGGACTCCTGCCGGTCGCCGCTGCCCGCCACTACCGAGACGTTGAGCCGCACCAGCGGTCGGATGTCGCGATAGGTGGTGCCGTCGGCGCGCAGGATTTCCACCACCTGCCAGCTGGCGGCGATGTTGGCAGTGACCTGTCGCACGCGCGCATCCTTGGCGCGGGCATAGCCATCGATCGTTTCCAGCAATTTTACCTTGGCGTCGAAGGCCGGTGTGCCGAGCGGATTGTCGTCGCCATAGAGCTTGGCGTTGGTGCGCCCGGGCGGCTCGGCATATTTCCCGCTGTGCCCGCTCTTGACCGCGCAAACGGCTTCGGCGGCGCGGGCGAGCGCTGCTTCCGACAGGTCGGAAGCATGCGCGTAACCGACCGCCTCGTCCTTGACCGCGCGCAGGCCGAAGCCCTGCGCGGTGTCGTAGGTCGCCTGCTTGAGCCGGCCGTTGTCGAACACCAGCATCTCGGCCTGGGAATATTCCAGGAACAGCTCGCCGTCGTCGGCGCCGTCGAGCCCGCGCTTGACAAGTCCGGCGATCTTGGCCTTGTCGAGCCCGGCGCGGTCGAGGAGCGAGGAAATGGCTGGATCCATGGGGTCTCTATCCGCTGGCGTTCTCATGGCCATCAGATAGGACCTCTAAGGCGATTTGGCGAGAGCGACAGTTCAACGAGATGGATGCCGACTGCACGGAAGCCGGGTAACCCATAAATTTCCTTATTTTCCGGGCGGCGATTATACCGCCGTACTGGCCGATGTCGTAACCGGAGATTTGAAATGCTCAAAGGCCTCAAGGGCGTGGCTCGCATACATGACCGAGGGACCCGCCCCCATGTAGATCGCCATGCCGAGCGCCTCGGTGACCTCGGCGCGTGAAGCACCTTGCTCCAACGCCGCCTTGACATGAAAGCCGATGCAGTCGTCGCAACGGATCGCGACCGAAATAGCGACGGCGATCAGCTCCTTAGTCTTGCAGTTGAGCGCCTGGGGAGCCAACGCAGCCTGCGCGAGGCTGGAAAACGCCTTCATGACATCGGGCGTGTCGGCTCGCAAAGTTCGCATGAGCGCCTTCAGTTCCTTGGTAAGCTCCGACCAATTTGTCATCCGCCAATCTCCGTTATCATGCGCTGGACCGGGGGCGGGTCATCCCCAAATATTATTTTGCAAACATGATAATCGCGCCGCGAAGACCGCCATTGATCTCGATCAAGACGGTCAATGCCGGGAAATCGGTTCAGCCCCGCGTAAACTTTACCGACACTTCGCCAATCGGATCGAGCGCGTGGGTCAATTCGGTTTCGTCCGGTTCGATAATCGGGGGCGGAATGATCGAGCCGGCGATGATGACGTCGCCGGCGGCAAGCTTCTCGCCGAAAGCGGCAAGTGTGTTGGCGACATGCGTGACGATCGCCGTGAGCTTGCCGGTCAGCGCCTCTGGCTCGGTCGAGCGCGCGGCTTCTGCGCCGCGCTGGGTCAGCCGCGAGGTGAGGCCTGATACGTCAGCTCCGGGGCGCGTGTCGCCGCATAAAATAACATGGCGATGATAGATATCGTCGGCGAGCACGGCGTCGATGTTGTCCGGTGTCGGCAGCGGATCGAGATCGGCGACCTCGATCGCTGGCCCGATTTCCTGTACCGCCGCCAGCGCCGCCGCGGGCGAGGTGCCGCCGGGCAGATCGTGCGCCATGCGCACGAAGATTTCCGGCTCGGCCACCGGCCGCAGGTAAGTCTTGAACGACACTATGCTGCCGGATGGCAGCAGCGCGCGCTGCATGAGATAACCGACCAGCGGCGCGGCAAGGCCGAGCCGTTGCATCGCCGCCGGCGCGCCGAAACCCAACTTCCAGCCGAGCGGCTTTTCGCCGGCGGCCATGCGCTCGCGGCGCTTGGCGAGCTGCGCCGTCATGCCCTTCTTAATGAGCGGGTTGTCGAGATCGCGCAGCGCAAACGTCACTTGTGGCTTTCCGGATGCACCTGGTAGCCGGAATCCTCGATCGAGCCGGCGCCCATCCAGCCCCAGACCAGCGCCACGTCTTCGTCCGATGTGTTGTTGAAGCCATGCCAGCAGCCGCGCGGCGAATAGACCACGTCGCCTTCGCCCGAGGGCACCTGGCCTTCGTCGGTGTATATGTGGCCGTGGCCCTTGAGCACGATGAAGAACTCATCGCAATTGTGATGGCGGTGGTTCTCGTGCCGTGCGCCCGGCTTGAGCACGGTCCAGCCGACCACGTGATTGGCGCCGGCCGACTTCTTGTCGATCAGGAACTGCACCTGCATGTCGACCCAGCCGTCGTCACGCTTGAGGCCCTCGACCTTGGGCACGTCGCGCAGGTTGGTGCGATACATCTTGGGGGCGGGCGCGTCGTCCTTGATCGTGGCGGCGGTGCCCTTGATGGCCTTGGCCAAGGCGGCTCCGATCTTTTCACCTTGCGTGCTCATGCTTGTCCTCCAATTCTTATTCTTGTCCGCCAAGCCGCCGATAGACTTGATGCGCGACCACGAAATCGTTGGCATCGATGCCGAGACCGCGGCAGGCATTCATCATCTCGTTGGCAGCGGCGGCGAGCGGCACCGGGCTGCCGAGTTTGCGGCCGAGATTGAGCGCCAACAGCATATCCTTCTGCTGCAGCGTGACGTCGGCGAGCGGCACCTTCGGCATGTTGCCCTCCAGGATGAACGGACCGCGGTAGCCGAGGACCGGCGAGGCCGCGACGCTCTTGAGGATGGCGTCGAGCGCGACGGCACGCTCGACGCCGCCCTTCTCGGCCAGCGCCACCGCTTCGCCGAAGCAGACGACCTCGACCATCAGCAAAAGATTGACCGCGATCTTCATCTGGCAAGCCAGCCCGTTGCCGCCGATGCGCGTGACTTTGGGACCGATCGCCAGCAGCACGGGCTCGACGCGCTCGAAGGCCTTCTCGTCGCCGCCGATCATGATCGAGGCATTGCCGGCCTTCACGGTGACCGGCGAGCCGGACAGCGGGCCGTCGAGCATGATCGCGCCAGCCTTTTCGAATTCCTCGGCGACGGCGCGGCTTTCCTCCGGCTCGATTGTGCTCATGTCGATGAAGATGCCACCCTTGGCGATGCCCGACACGATGCCGTCCGGGCCGAGCGCGACGCTGCGCACCGCCTTGGCGTCAGTCACGATCGAAAACACGATCTCGGATTGCTCGGCCGCCTGGCGCGGCGTCTCGGCCCATATCATGCCGGCCTTAATCAGCGGCGCGGCCTTGTCGCGCGATCTGTTCCAGCCGGTGACTTGATGTCCGGCATTCATCAGGCGCGGGACGATCAATTGTCCCATCGCGCCTAATCCGACAAATCCCAACTTCACGGTTTCACGCTCCCGGCTACTCAACGAACTCCGGCGCCGCGCGGGCGCGCGGCAGTATCTACGGATCGAACCGAGAAGGCGAGGGTGGGCAGGCGGTGGGCTAGGGCAGCTTGTCGTAGCCCTCGGCGAAGCCGGCGAGGCTCATAGGAAAGCCGATGCCTTCCTCCGGCGTCTGGAAAATAATGAAGGTCGCGGTCTTGCCGGTGCGCAGCTTCTTGACCAGCGTATCGTCCATGACCACTTCGGCGATGCAGCCGTTGGGCAGGCAGCGCACGAAGCCGGCGCGCCCGATGTCGGCATTGTCGATCTTGAGGCCCAGCCCCGACGGCAGCAGTACGCCGAGCGGCGCCACCACGCGCATCAGCCGGCTCTTGGCGTCGGCGGTCTTGAGCACGATCACGGTCAAGCCGACATTGGCGCGGTCCTCCGAGGTCACGCTCTGAATCAGCGCGCATTGTTCGGATTTGGCGCCCGGCGGCGTGTCGCAGCGGATCTGCCAATCTTTGTGTACCGACTTGACTGCCCCCTGGGCGGCGGCCCGCCCGGCGGGAACCAGTGCCAGCGCCGCCATCAGCACCAGTGGCCATGCCCGGCGTCCAATGGCGTGCCCGCGGTTACCTGGAATGGCCATCCTTCAATCCCTTGACGTGCGGCCGCGCCGCTGCCGGCGGCCCGGTTGCGGGCGAATCGGCGCCCCGCCCATGCATTTTATTCGTCCCGTTGGGTCATGCCCGGCTTTTCCTGTCAAGCGAGGGCAAGGGGCCGGGTCGGTCGCGGATTTAAGGCCATCCAAGACGCCGTCCCGTGGCGTAAATACGGCGCCGGAATGGGGCATGGGGTAGCCGGTCTGTCGCACGCGACAGCGCATGAAGGCGCATTGCAGCAGCCCCGGAATTGTGGTTTGAGAGGCCGGGACTTCCCCCCGGCCCCGCCGCACGATAGCCGAAGCTGCCACGCCCGTGGCAAAACGCAGTGCTCAACGGGCCGAGCCGAACATCATGTCTTGCGGTGGGCGGCAAAGCGGAGCCTTGGATCCACGGCCGTTATTCTCGTCGAGGGAGCGCAAACGACAATGCTGTTGCTCAAGCGATTGATCGCATTCGTGGTCACGGGCGTGACCGTTCTGGCGGGCGGGGGCGCAGCAATGGCCGCGACCGGTCAGCCGCAACCGTGGCAGCTCGGCTTTCAGCCGGGTGCTACCCCGGTGATGGACGACGTTATTTGGTTCCACGATTTCTTGCTCTGGATCATCGCGGCGATCGCGCTGTTCGTGCTGGCGCTGCTGGTTATCATCATGATCAAGTTCAACGCCCGCGCCAATCCGGTGCCCTCGCGCACCACCCACAACACCACCATCGAAGTGATCTGGACCGTGGTGCCGGTGCTGATCCTGGTGACGATCGCGGTGCCGTCGTTTCGTCTGCTGTTCTATCAGCTCAACGTACCGAAGGCCGACGTCACGGTGAAGGCCACCGGCAAGCAATGGTTCTGGACCTACAGCTATCCGGACAGCAAATTCGAATTCGATTCGCTGATGGTGCAGGACAAGGACCTGAAAGCCGGCCAACCGCGCCTGCTCACGGTCGATAATGAAATGGTGGTGCCGGTCAACAAGGTGGTGAAGGTGCTCACCACCGGCGCCGACGTCATTCACTCCTTTGCGGTGCCCTCGTTCGGCATCAAGATCGACGCCATTCCCGGCCGCGTCAACGAAACCTGGTTCAAGGCCGAGCGCGTCGGCACCTATTACGGCCAATGCTCCGAGCTGTGCGGCCGCGACCACGCCTTCATGCCGATCGTGGTCCACGTCGTGAGCGAGAAGGATTACACGGCTTGGCTCGATCAGGCGAAGAATAAATACGCATCCACCGACGATAGCGCGCCCAGCAAGACGACTGTGGCCGCCGCCGATAACAAGTGACACATATAAAAACTCGAATATAATTCGGGCGACGAAGACGAGGTCGAAGGACAATAACGATGGCTCAGACTGCAGCTGCACACGGCACTCATGACACCAACGGTCACCATCCGACCGGATGGCGCCGGTTTGTCTATTCGACCAACCACAAGGACATCGGCACGATGTACCTGGTGTTCGCGCTCATGGCGGGCATCGTCGGCGGCCTATTGTCGATGGGCATCCGTCTGGAGTTGCAGAACCCGGGCATCCAGTTTTTTCCGAGCCCGCACGAATATAACGTGTTCATCACCGCGCACGGCCTGATCATGATCTTCTTCATGGTCATGCCGGCCATGATCGGCGGCTTCGGCAATTGGATGGTGCCGCTGATGATCGGCGCGCCGGACATGGCGTTCCCGCGCATGAACAACATCTCGTTCTGGCTGCTGCCGGCCTCGTTCTCGCTGCTGATCATCTCGAGCTTCACCGGCGGCGAGCCGGGCTCGGACGGCGTCGGCGCTGGCTGGACGCTGTACGCGCCATTATCGACCAGCGGCCATCCCGGCCCAGCGGTCGATTTCGCCATTCTGTCGCTGCATCTGGCGGGCGCCTCCTCGATCCTCGGCGCCATCAATTTCATCACCACGATCTTCAACATGCGCGCGCCCGGCATGACGCTGCACAAGATGCCGCTGTTCGTGTGGTCGATCCTGGTGACCGTGTTCCTGCTATTGTTGTCGCTGCCGGTGCTTGCGGGCGCCATCACCATGCTGCTGACCGACCGCAATTTCGGCACCACCTTCTTCGAGCCGCAGGGCGGCGGCGACCCGATCCTGTTCCAGCATCTGTTCTGGTTCTTCGGACATCCGGAAGTCTACATTCTGATCCTGCCGGGCTTCGGCATGATCAGCCAGATCGTTGCTACCTTCTCGAAGAAGCCGGTGTTCGGTTATCTCGGCATGGCCTACGCCATGGTCGCGATCGGCGGCATCGGCTTCGTGGTATGGGCGCATCACATGTACACCGTCGGCCTCTCGACCGGCGCGCAGGCCTACTTCATCGCCGCCACCATGGTGATCGCGGTGCCGACCGGCGTGAAGATCTTCTCCTGGATTGCCACCATGTGGGGCGGTTCGATCGAGTTCCGCGTGCCGATGCTGTGGGCGCTGGGCTTCATCTTCCTGTTCACCATCGGTGGCGTCACCGGCGTGGTGCTGGCCAATGCCGGCGTCGACCGCGTGCTGCAGGACACTTATTACGTAGTGGCGCACTTCCACTATGTACTCTCGCTCGGCGCCGTGTTCGCCATTTTCGGCGGCTGGTATTACTGGTTCCCGAAAATGACCGGCTACATGTACAACGAGACCATCGGCAAGCTGCACTTCTGGGTCACCTTCATCGGCGTCAACCTGGCCTTCTTCCCGATGCATTTCCTCGGGCTCGCCGGCATGCCGCGCCGCTACGTCGACTATCCTGACGCCTTCCACGGCTGGAACGAGATATCGTCCTACGGCGCCTACATCGCGGGCATTGGCACGGTCATCTTCTTTATCGGCTTGATCGAGGCCTTCGCCAAGAAGCGCGTGGCCGGCAACAATCCGTGGGGCGCGGGCGCGACCACGCTGGAATGGACCTTGTCCTCGCCGCCGCCGTTCCATCAGTTCGAGACGCTGCCGCGGATCAAGTAACCCATGTCGTTCGTCAGCGAAGGCGCAGACTTCCGCGGTGCGCTCGCCGCTCGGGCCGGGCGCGGCCTAGCCGAGCCGAGTCTCGCGGGCGTCGGCGACTACATTGCGCTGATGAAGCCGCGGGTGATGTCGCTGGTGGTGTTTACCGCGCTGGTGGGTCTGGCTGTCGCGCCCGGCAGCTTGCATCCGATGATCGGCTTCACCGCACTGCTCTGCATTGCGGTCGGCGCCGGAGCGGCCGGCGCGCTCAACATGGGCTATGAGGCCGACATCGACGCGCTGATGATTCGGACGCAGCGCCGTCCGGTACCGCGCGGACGCGTCAAACGCGGCGAGGCGATCGCCTTCGGCCTGACGCTGTCCGCGTTCTCGGTGGTGACGCTCGGCCTGCTGGTCAACGCGCTTGCCGCCGCGCTGCTGGCCTTCACCATCTTCTTCTATGCCGTGGTCTACACGGTTTGGCTCAAACGCTCGACGCCACAGAACATCGTGATCGGCGGCGCCGCCGGTGCTTTCCCGCCGATGATCGGCTGGGCGGCGGCGACCGGCTCGCTGTCGCTTGAACCGATATTGCTGTTCACGATCATCTTCTTCTGGACGCCGCCGCATTTCTGGGCGCTGGCGCTCTACCGCACCGACGATTACGCCCGCGCCGGCATCCCGATGCTGCCGGTGGTCGCCGGCGACGCCAGCGCGCGGCAACAGATCCTGCGCTATACGCTGATCCTGACGCCGCTCGGCGTGGCGCCGTGGGCGCTTGGCTTTGCCGGGCCGCTCTATGGGCTGACCGCAGTCGTCACTGGCGCGATCATGGTGGCGCTGGCCTGGCAGGTGTTCTGCGAGCGCCGTCCAGCCGAGCGCGCCAGCAAGCAGCTTTTCGCTTTCTCGATCCTGTATCTGTTCCTGTTGTTTGCGGTGTTGCTGATCGAGCGGGGATGGGGCGGGCTGCTTGCCCGGTTGGTGGCGTGACGATCGGTATCGCGATGAACGACCAGCAAGATGATGATGGCATCGTGCTCACCGAGGCGCAGAAGCGCGCGCGCCGCTCGCGCTCGATTGCGATTGCGCTGGCGCTCGCAGCGCTGGTCATCCTGTTCTACGTGATGACCTTGGTGAAGGGGCCGGGCGTCCTGGTCCGCCCGATATGAGCGAACGAATGACTGCGCCCGCTTCCAAACAAAACAAAAAGCTGCTGCGGCGCGACATGCTGATCGCCGTCGTCTGCGGCGCCTTCGCCGCCGGCATGGTGGGCGCCGCCTATGCCGCGGTGCCGTTCTATAACTGGTTCTGCCGCACCACCGGCTTTGGCGGTACGCCGCAGATCGCGGAGAAAGCGCCCGGCCAGGTGCTCGGCCGCGCGCTCGCCATTCGTTTAGATTCCAACGTGACGCCCGGGCTGCCGTGGAAATTCGAGCCGGAGCAGAACGAGATCAAGCTCCGCATCGGCGAGGTGGCGACCGTGCATTACAAGGTCGTCAACATGGCGGCGCGCGAGATTTCCGCGCAGGCCTCCTACAACGTCTCGCCGCCGACGGTTGGCGCCTATTTCACCAAGATCAACTGCTTCTGCTTCACGAAGCAGACCATGAAGCCGGGCGAGACGCGTGAGATGACGGTGGTGTTCTACGTCGATCCGGCGATCGCCAAGGATCGCGACCAGGACAGCCTAAACACCATCACGCTGTCCTACACTTTCTATCGGCTGCGCGAGCCGGCGCAGCCGCTGGCGCAAGCAACCGACAACAAAGCGAACAAGCTTTAATAGGGGATCGGGCGCGTGTCGCCCGGACTGGAACGGAGACGACGATGGCCGACGCCCACGCCAAACATCACGATTACCACCTGGTCGATCCGAGCCCGTGGCCGGCGGTCGGCGCCATCTCGGTTTTCATCCTGGCGGTCGGTCTCATCACCTGGTTGCATGACATGTACGCCGCGGCGCCTGCGGTGTTCGGGATCGGCGTCATCGGCGTGCTCTATACCTTCATTGGCTGGTGGCGCGACGTGATCCGCGAAGCCCAGTACGAGGGCTATCATACCCGCGTGGTGCAGATCTCGCACCGCTACGGCATGATTCTGTTCATCGCCTCCGAGGTGATGTTCTTCGTCGCCTGGTTCTGGGCCTATTTCAACACCGCGCTGTTCCCCGACGCGATGAAGGATGTCGCCCGCATCGCCTTTACCCACGGCGTGTGGCCGCCGCAGGGGATCGAGACCTTCAATCCCTGGCATCTGCCGCTGCTCAACACGCTGATCCTGCTCACCTCCGGCACCACGGTGACCTGGGCCCATCACGCGCTGTTGGAGGGCGACCGGCAGGGGCTGAAATGGGGGCTGGCGCTCACCATCCTGCTCGGCCTCACCTTCACCTGCGTGCAGGGCTACGAATATTCGCACGCCGCCTTCGCCTTCAAGGGCAACATCTACGGCGCCACCTTCTTCATGGCGACCGGCTTCCATGGCGCCCATGTGATCATCGGCTCGATCTTCCTGATCGTCTGTTTGATCCGCGCGCTCAAGGGCCACTTCACGCCGACTCAGCATCTCGGTTTCGAATTTGCCGCCTGGTACTGGCATTTCGTCGACGTGGTCTGGCTGTTCCTGTTCGCCTGCATATATGTCTGGGGCGGCGGCGTGGTGCACGCCGAGTGACCGTCACTCGCGATTTCAAGGGGGCGGCGGCGACGCCGCCCTTTTGCGTTTGAGGTGCCAAGGCATTTGAGGTGCCGATATGACTGACCATGCTTCGCCCGGCGCTCTGCCGATCGGTCGCGGTCTGCGCGGTCGCTGCCCGCGCTGCGGCGAGGGCCGGCTGTTCCAGGGATTTCTCACCTTGCGCCCCGCCTGCGAGCATTGCGGCCTCGACTTTGACTTCGCCGACGCCGGCGACGGGCCGGCGGTGTTCGTCATTCTCATTGGCGGGGCCTTGGTCGTCTTCGCGGCGCTGATCACCGAAGTCGTCTATCAGCCGCCTTATTGGGTGCACGCGGCGCTGTGGCTGCCGCTGATCCTGATCGTGACGCTGGCACCGTTGCGCCCGATCAAGGGTCTGCTGATCGCGCTGCAATACCATCACAGAGCCGCCGAAGGCCGTCTCGAGCGGAGAGGCGAGGAGTGAACGCGCCGCCGCCGAAAGCGCGGCGCGGCGTGCTGGAGCCGACGATCGTCGCGATCGTCGGTCTCGCCATCCTGATCGGCCTCGGCATCTGGCAGCTCGACCGCAAGGTCTGGAAGGAAAACCTGATCGCCACCATGACGGCGCGGCTCAATCGCGCGCCCGAGGCGCTGCCGCCGCGCGAGGACTGGCAGCGGCTCACCGAGCAGGGTAATGAGTTCGTCCGCGTGACGTTTCCCGCCGAATTCCTGCCCGGCCAGGAAGCGCTGGTCTATTCCGCCGGCTCCGCCGTCCGGCCCGATGTGAAGGGGCCGGGCTACTTCGTGTTCGCGCCGGCGCGGCTGGCCGGCGGCAGCATCGTCATCGTCAATCGCGGCTTCGTGCCGCTCGATCGCAAGGATCCGCAAAGCCGTCCGCAGGCCGCGCCGCAAGGCAGCATCGACATCGTCGGCATCGTGCGCTGGCCGGAGACGCGCGGGCTGTTCACGCCCGCCGACGATCTGAAGGACAATGTCTGGTACTTGCGCGACATTGCGGCCATGGCCGCGGCCAAACATTGGACGAACGTGGCGCCGTTCTACATCGAGCAGGAATCTCCGCCGCCGCCCGGCGGCCTGCCCAAGCCCGGCAAGCTCGCCGTCAACTTGCCGGACAATCACCTGCAATACGCCATCACCTGGTTCGGCCTCGCGCTGGCGCTCACCGGCGTCTATCTGGTCTGGCTCATCCGCCGGTTTCGCCGCTATTAGGCCTGACGGGGAGCTTTTCTTGTGCAAGGCCTTGGTGACGGCTAGGGTGGCCTTTCGGAAGCCACCGGAACTGAAAATATAGCTATATCAATGCGTTATGTCTCAACGCGGGGCGAGGCCCCGGCCCTCGATTTCGTCGCGGTCATGCTGGCGGGGCTTGCCCGCGACGGCGGCCTTTACGTGCCGGAATCCTGGCCGTCGCTCGGGCCTGAGACGATCGCTGGCTTTGCCGGCAAGCCTTACGCCGAGGTTGCGGTCGAGGTGATCCGGCCTTTCGTCGGCGACAGCCTGCCTGAGGTCGATCTCGCCCGCATGGCGCGCGAGGCCTACGGCACTTTCCGTCATCCGGCGGTGGCGCCGCTCACCCAGCTCGGCACCAACCTGTTCGTGTTGGAGCTGTTTCATGGCCCGACGCTCGCCTTCAAGGATCTCGCCATGCAGCTGGTGGCGCGGCTGATGGACCACGTGCTGCGCGAGCGCGGTGAGCGCACCACCGTCGTGGTGGCGACCTCGGGCGACACCGGCGGGGCGGCGGTGGAAGCCTTCCGCGGCCGCAGCCAAGTGGACGTGGTGGTGTTGTTCCCGCACGGGCGCATTTCCGAGGTGCAGCGCCGGATGATGACCACGGCGCCCGACGCCAACGTGCACGCGGCGGCAATCGAAGGCACTTTCGATGACTGCCAGGCCTTGGTGAAGGCCATGTTCAACCACCACGCCTTCCGCGACCGCGTGCGCCTGTCCGGCGTCAATTCCATCAACTGGGCGCGCATCGTGGCGCAGGCTGTCTATTACTTCACCGCGGCGGTGGCGCTTGGCAGCCCGCACCGCAAACTCGCCTTCACCGTGCCGACCGGAAATTTCGGCGACGTCTATGCCGGCTACGTCGCGCAGCGCTTAGGGCTACCGGTGGACCGGCTGGTGGTGGCGACCAATGTCAACGATATCCTGGTGCGCGCCTTCGCCACCGGTACCTACGAGCTGCGCGACGTGGTCCCCACCACGTCGCCGTCGATGGACATTCAGGTCTCGTCGAATTTCGAGCGGCTGTTGTTCGACGCCTATGACCGCGACGGCAAGCAGGTCGCGGCATTGATGGGCTCGCTGGCGCAGTCGCGCCGCTTTGCGGTCAACGCGCACGCGCTCAAGGCGATGCGCGCATTGTTCACCGCCGACCGTGCCGACGAGGAGGAGAGCGCCGCCACCATGCGCGCGTGTTTGCGCGAGGCCGGCTATTGCGCCGACCCGCACACCGCGGTTGCGCTCGCGGTCGCCGAAAAGGAGACGCGCGAGCCGTCGGTGCCGATGGTGGTGCTGTCGACCGCGCATCCAGCCAAGTTTCCGCAAGCGGTTGAGGCGGCCTGCGGCATCAAACCCAAACTTCCGGACTGGCTCGCCGATCTGCCCGAGCGGCCGGAGCGTGTCACAGTGCTGGCGGCGGATCAGGCGGCGGTGGAACGATACGTGGCGTCCGCTTCGCGCGCGGCGCGTGAAGGAGCAGCGGCATGAGCGTCGAACTAACCCGTCTTGCCTCCGGCCTTTCGGTGGTGACCGACCGTATGCCGCATCTGGAATCGGCTTCGCTCGGCATCTGGATCGGCTCCGGCAGCCGCGATGAGGCGCCCGATGAACACGGCATTTCGCATCTGCTCGAACATATAGCTTTCAAAGGCACCAAGCGGCGCAACGCGCGCCAGATCGCCGAGGAGATCGAGGCGGTCGGCGGCGATATCAATGCGGCGACCAGCGCGGAAAGCACCGCCTATTACGCCCGCGTGCTCAAACCTGACGTGCCGCTCGCGCTCGACGTCCTGTCCGACATCCTGTCCGATCCGACCTTTGATGCGGAAGAATTGCGGCGCGAGCAGAACGTGATCGTGCAGGAGATCGGAGCCACCGAAGATGCGCCCGACGATCTGGTGTTCGACCGCCTGCAGGAGACCGCCTTTCCCAAGCAGTCGGTCGGCCGCTCTATTCTGGGCACGCCGGAGAGCGTGCGCTCGTTCAATCAGGCGCGGCTGCGCGCTTATCTCACGCGCAACTACCGTGCCCCCGATATGATCGTGGCCGCCGCCGGCGCGGTCGAGCACGCAGCCGTCGTCGCCGAGGTCGAGCAGCGGTTTGCGAGCTTTGCCGGACCGGCCGCGCCGATGCCGCAACCCGCGCATTTCCGCGGCGGCACAAGGGTCGAGACCCGCGATCTCGAGCAGGTGCACATCGCGTTGGCCTTGCAGGGCGTGCCGGTGCGCGATGAACAACTCTACAGTCTGCAAGTGTTCACCAGCGTGCTCGGCGGCGGCATGTCCTCGCGGCTGTTCCAGGAGGTGCGCGAGAACCGCGGGCTCTGCTACACCATCAACGCTTTCCACATGCCCTATTCCGACACCGGGCTGTTCGCGCTCTATGCCGGCACCGACGAGGCCGACGCGCCCGAATTGATGCGCGTGGTCATCGGTGAGATCGGCAACGCCACCGAGACGCTCAACGATACCGAAATCGCCCGCGCCAAGGCCCAGCTCAAGGCCGGCCTGCTGATGGCGCTGGAAAGCTCGGAGGCGCGCATCGGCCAATTGGGACGGCAGATGCTAGCCTATGGCCGCCCGATCCCGCTCGACGAGATCGTCGCCAAGGTCGACGCCGTGACGGTCGACTCAGCGCGCGCCGCCGGCCGCATGTTGATCCGGCGCTCACCGCCGGCGATCGCCGCGCTCGGGCCCGGCAGTGGCCTTGAAAGCACCGCCGCGATCGCTGAAAGTCTTGTCCCCCGGGCAGCCTGATGAAGTCCGGTCCACAACGTCCATGGCGCTCTTCCGCACCGTCAGCTTGAACGAAACCCTGCCGGCCATCGCCGGCGCAGGCGTCACGTTGCGCCTGCCGCATGGCGGCGACTTTGGCGAGTGGGCCGCCTTGCGTGAACGGAGCCGCGCGTTTCTCACGCCGTGGGAGCCGACTTGGCCGGCCGACGATCTCACGCGCAGCGCGTTCCGCCGCCGGCTCAAGCGCTACGCCGAGGACCTGCGCAGCGATCTCGCCTACGCCTTCCTGATCGTCCGCAGCGACGATAACGCGATGGTTGGCGGGTTGACGCTTGCCAATATCCGGCGCGGAGTCGCGCAAGCTGGCTCCATCGGCTACTGGGTCGGCGCGCCGTTCGCCGGCAAGGGCTACATGACCGCGGCCATACGCGCCTTGGTGCCGTTCTGTTTTGGGACACTTCGTCTGCACCGCCTGGAGGCGGCCTGCATTCC
>Ga0307417_10000590_pt1 | contig 14711 bp, 10 predicted proteins | sample SalMarWE160210MG_2_FD_202514 | JGI IMG/M metagenome (GOLD analysis project Ga0307417, IMG submission 202514) | Salt marsh sediment microbial communities from the Plum Island Ecosystem LTER, Massachusetts, United States - WE1602-10 | ecosystem: Environmental > Aquatic > Marine > Intertidal zone...
GCCAGGCGCCCTCGGGACCCCGCCTGCAGTGTGTGCAGAAGCTCTACTACGGCGAGGGACTGGTGCTGGCGCGGCTGGTGCTGGACGACGATGCGGACTCGGCACGGGAGGCCGGCGGCTACACCCTGCACCCGGCGATCATGGATTCCATGCTGCAGGCGGTGCTGGGGCTGTCCCTGGCTGAATCTGAAGGGAGCTCCGCCAGCGCGCCGGGACTGCCCTTCACCATCGACGAGTTGAGCCTCTACCGTCCGACCACGGCCTCCATGTGGGCGGTGATCCGCCGGCGCGAAGCGTCGCCGGGCGGCAAGCTGGTGAAGATGGACCTGGATCTGTGCGCCGACTCCGGCCAGGTGCACGTGAGCATCCGCGGCTATGCCGCCAGGTTCAGCGCCGCTATCCACGAGCGCCTGGCGCCCCCCGAGCCGCAGCGCCCCGCACTGCGCCAGCAGACCGAGGCGGCCCTGAAGTCGGTCATCGCCGCAGTCGCCAAGCTGCCCGCGGAGCAGCTGGACAGCGATGTGCCGCTGGACGAGTACGGTCTCGACTCGGTGCACATCATGCACATCATCGGCTTGCTTGAGGAGCCCTTCGGCAGTCTGTCGAAGACGCTGCTGTTCGAGAAGGAGAACCTGGCGGAGCTGGCCGACTATTTCATCGGTGAGCATGCCGCGGCCCTGCAGCGCTGGCTGGACGGGGCGGGGGCGGCGTCCGCCGAAAAGCCGCCGGGGGCTGGCGAGCCGCCGGCGGTTGCCGCGGTCGAGCCGGTCGCCGAGCCCGCGCGGCCGGCGCCGGCTCCGTCGGAGCAGCCCTCCGCCGGCCCGGCGCCGCTCGACATCGCCATCATCGGTGTGGCCGGTCGCTATCCCGGGGCCGACGACCTGGAGACCTTCTGGGAAAACCTCAGCCAGGGCCGGGACTGCATCACGCCCATTCCCGCCGAGCGCTGGGACAACCGCCGCTACTACAGCGCCAATCGCAACCTGTTGGGCAGGAGCTATCTGGATTGGGGCGGCTTTCTTAGCGGCGTGGATCGATTCGATGCCGGCCTGTTCAAGATCCCCGAGCGCGAGGTGGAGTGGACTGACCCCAACGAGCGACTGTTCCTGGAGACGGTCTGGCGGCTGCTCGAGTCCTCCGGCTACAGCCGCACCCGCCTGGCCCGCGAATTTGGCGGCGAGGTAGGCGTATTCGCCGGCGTGATGCGCCGCGACTACCATCTGCTGGCCCCGGATGCGGTCAAGGCGGCGGTGCTGACGGCCCTGCAGTCCTCCGGCTACGTGGCCAACCGGGTGTCCTATTTCTTCGATCTGCACGGTCCCAGCCTGGCGGTGGAGGCCAAGGGTGCCTCCTCGCTCACGGCAATCTACCTGGCCTGCCAGAGCCTGCTGCGCGGGGAGTGCCGGATGGCGGTGGCGGGGGCGGTCAACCTCATCCTCCATCCCAACGTCTATCTGGGGCTCTGCAATCTTAATCTGCTTGCCTCCGACCCGGCCATGCGCAGCTTCTGCGCCTCGGACGGCTTCATTCCGGCCGAGGGGGTAGGGGCGGTGCTGCTGAAGCCCCTGCGGCAAGCCGAGGCCGACGGCGACAACATCTTGGGTGTGATCAAGTCCATGGCCATGGGTCATGCCGGGCGCAGCCGTGGCTTCTCCACGCCCAGCCCGAAGGAGCAGGAGCGCCTGTTACGGGACCACTTTCGGCGGTGCGGCATCGATCCCCGCTCCATCGGCTACGTGGAGGCGGCGGCCAACGGTGCGCCCTACCTGGACCTGGCCGAGCTCAACGCCGCCAGCCGCGCCATGGCTGGCGGAGAGCGCGGATTCTGTGCACTTGGTGCGGTCAAGTCGGCGATTGGCGATGCCGAGGCGGCCGCCGGCATGGCGCAGCTGACCAAGGTGCTTCTGCAGCTCAAGCATGGGCAGCTGGCGCCGACGCTGCTGCCCACGGCGGTGAATCCCGACCTGGACTTCGGCCGCTCGCCGCTCCATCTGCAGCGGGAGCTCTCGCCCTGGCGGCGACCCCGGCTGGACGGCCGCGAGCTGCCGCGACGGGCGGCTATCCACGCCTTCGGCATGGGCGGCGCCAATCTGCACCTGATTCTGGAGGAGCACGCGCCGTCGCGATCGACGGCAACGGTCGAGCCGGCGGAGGAGAGCCAGCTGATCCTGCTCTCCGCCCGCAGTGAAGAGCGCCTGGAGGCCCTGGCCCGGGGCAGCCTGGCCTATCTGGCCGAGCATCCCGGCGTGGCGCTGGCCGACATCGCCCACACGCTGCGCCACGGCCGCGAGGTGATGGCCTGGCGGCTGGCCCTGGTGCCGAGTAGTTGCGACGATCTGCGCCAGGGGCTGCAGGCCTATCTCGATGGCGTCGAGACGGCCGGTTGGTGGTGCGGCAACGCCAGGGACGGCGATGGGCAGGCTGCCGAGCCCTCCAGCGGGTCGCTGGAGGATCACGCCCGGCACTGGTGCCAGGGCGCGTCGCAGCCCGATGCGGGGCGACCGGTACCGGGCCGGCGGGTGATTGCCGATTTCCCGGGTTATCCCTTCGCGCGCCGGCGCTACTGGATTGCCGAGCCGGGCATGGCCGAGAAACGCGATGTCGAGCCGGCGCTGGCCATCGAAGCCGATGCGCTGGCGCAGGCGTTGCGACGGAACCTGGCACTGGCTTTGGGTCGGGAGATCGACCACATCGATCTGCACCGGCCCATCGCCGGCTACGGTGCCGGGCCGGCGGAGCAGCTGCCGCTGATGCGCCTGGTGGAGGAGCGCTTCCACATCAAGATCAGCCAGCGGGAGATGGAGGATCACCCATCACTGGCGCAGCTGGCGGCCTACCTGGCGGCCAAGGCAGCGCCCGATGCCGCCGCCAAGGAGGCCCGGTTTCCGCTGTCGGAGGGGCAAAAGGGCTTGTGGGTGCTGCAGCGGGCCAATCCCGGCCTGACCGCCTACAACACGCCGGTGGCAATCCGCGCCAGCAGGCCGCTGGATCCGGCGCTGCTGGAGCAGGCGGCACGCCACGCCCTGGAATGTCACCCGCTGCTGGCGATGGTGATCGGGGAGCAGGACGGCGAGCCGTATTTCCGGCGGGGGTCGATGCCCGCGGCACTGGTCGAGTCGCTGCCGGCCTCCGGCCTCTCCGGCAAGGCCCTGACCGAGCGCCTGCTGGCCTTGACCCGACGCCCCTACTCCCTGGCCGGAGAGCCCCTGGTGCGCTTCCACCATCTGGCGCTGGACGACGGCGAGGACGCACTGCTGATCGTGGTGCACCACATCGTCTTCGACGGCACCTCGGCGCTGCTGCTCCAGCAGAGCTTCTGGGAGGCCTATCTAGCGCTGTGGGACGGCGAGCAGCCCGCGGCGACGGGCTGCGGCCATTCATTTCAGGCGTTCGTCGCCTGGGAGCGGGAGATGCTGGCCGGCGACAGCGGGCGCTCGCACCTGGACTATTGGCGGCAGCAGCTGTCGGCCCTGCCACCGGCGCTGAAGCTGCCGCTGGACAGATCGCAGCGGTCCCCTCGCGGGGGGCACAGCAAGGAGCTGCGACGCCAGCTCTCGGAAGGGCTGGCGGCCGACTTGGCCGGGTTGGCCAAGGCCCAGCGGATCAACCCCTCGGTGCTTTACCTGGCGGTATTCAAGGCGCTGCTCTACCGCTACGGCTGCGGCGAGGACCTGGTGATAGGCATGCCCTACATGGGCAGGGCGCGGCCGGAGCTCGAGCAGATCGTCGGCTATTTCATCAACGTGATTCCCCTGCGCAGCCGCCTGCGCGGGGACCAGCCCTTCCTGACGTTTGCCCGGGAGCTGCGCACCACGCTGTTCGATGGCCTGGCCCACGGCAGCTACCCCCTGCCGGCCCTGGTGCGGGAGCTCAATCTGCAGCGCAGCCAGGCCGGCGGCGAGCTGCTGCAGGTCTCCTACAACTATCAGAACTACATCCAGCACTTTCTCGCCGGCGGCGGCCCCCAGCGCCAGGACGCGCCCCTGGAGCTGCGGGAGATTCCCGGCGTCGGCCAGGAGAGTGAGACCGATCTCGGCCTGGAGGTGTCCGAGCTCGACGGCAGCGTACAGGTGTCGATCCATTTCGACGCCGAGCTTTTCGATGAGGCCACCGTTGAAGGCATGCTGCGCCATTATCTGCAGCTGCTGCGGGCCGTCGCCGAGGCCCCGCTGACGCCCATCGAGCGCCTGCCCCTGCTGACGCCCCTCGAGAGTCGTAGGCTGGCCGCCTTGAGTCAGACTCGTAGCGAGCACAGCTGGGAGCTAACCGTGGTCGAGCTGCTCGAGGAGCAGGCGGCGCGCACCCCGGAGCGGCCCGCGCTGGTGCTCGACGGGCACGAGCTCAGCTATCGCCAGCTCGATGGCCAGGCCAACCAGCTGGCCCACCTGCTGATCGAATCCGGGATCGAGCCGCGGACCCTGGTCGGACTCTGCATGGCGCGCTCGCTGGAGACCTTCGTCGCGCTGCTAGCCATCTTCAAGACCGGCGCCGTCTATGTGCCCATCGATCCCGGCTGTCCGGTCGAGCAGGTGCGTTTCATCTTGGAGGACAGCCGCGCGCCGCTGTTGCTGAGCCAGTCCCATCTGGCGCTGTCGCAGACGTCTGCCAAGTTGCTCTGCCTGGATGATCCGGCCCTGTGGCAGCGGCGGCCCACGGCCGGCCTGCCGCTGCGCTGCGCGCCGCAGGATCCCGCCTACGTCATCTACACCTCGGGATCGACCGGGCAGCCGAAGGGGGTGATGGTCGGGCATCGGGCGCTGAGTCTGCATTTGCAGTCCATGCTGGACAGCTATCCGATCGCGGCCGAAGACCGGGTGCTGCAGCTCGCCTCGCTCGCCTTCGACACCTCCCTGGAGCAGCTGCTGGTCCCCTGGCTCAAGGGCGCCTGCGTGGTACCGGTCAAGGACCTGGTGGTGGCGGACCAAACGCTGCTGGCGCTGCTGCGGCGGGAGGCGGTGACGGTGGCCGACATTCCCCCCGCCTATTGGCAGCACCTGCTCGGCAGCGACGGCCTGGAGGCCGCGCTGCCCGCCCTGCACACGCTGATTCTGGGCGGCGAGAGCTGGCCGCTCGAGCTAGCGCGCAAGACCCGCCAGCGCTTTCCTCGGCTGCGCTGTTTCAATGCCTACGGTCCCACCGAGGCGGTGATCACCCCGACCCTCTACGCCTTGCCGGAAACCCTGGAGGGCTTGGGTCAGTCCGTGCCCATCGGCCGGCCGCGGGCGGATACCAAAGCGTTCGTGCTGGATGCTCGGCTGCAACCGCAGCCCATCGGCATAACCGGAGAGCTGTGCTTCGGCGGCGACGTGCTGGCCGATGGCTACCTGGGGCGAGCGGATCTTACGGCGGAGCGGTTCATCACCGTCGAGCTATTCGGCGAGCGCCAGCGGATCTATCGCACCGGCGATCTGGCGCGCTGGCTGCCGGATGGCAACCTGGAGTTTCTGGGCCGCGTCGATGAGCAGGTCAAGCTGCGCGGCTATCGCATCGAGCCCGGGCAGATCGAGACCGCCCTGAGTCAGCATCCGGACATCGCCGAGGCCGTGGTGCTGCTGCGCGAAGCCGGGGGCGACCAGTCCCTGGTGGCGTACCTCACCCCGGCAGGAGGAGGCGAGGGCGTCTCGGCCACCGAGCTGAGAGCGTGGCTGCGGCGACGGCTGCCCGACTACATGATCCCGGCCGGCTTTGTCTGGCTGCAGCGGCTGCCGCTGAATCTGAACGGCAAGGTGGACCGCAAGGCGCTGGCGCAGCAGGAGCGGCAGCCGCTGCCGGCACGCCAGACCGTGGCGGCGCGCAACCCGACCGAAGAGCGTTTGTGCGCGATCTGGCGTGAGGTGTTGGAAATCCAGCAGGTCGGTGTCGAGGACAATTTCTTCGAGCTCGGCGGCCATTCCCTGCGCATGGTGGCGCTGGCCAGCCGCGTCGGCAAGGAGTTTGGCATCGAGGTGCCCGCCGCGGATTTGTTCAGCCGGCCGACCATTGCCGAGATCGCCATGCTGCTGGCGCCGCAGGCGCAGGAAGGCAGTACGGGAGCGGAGCCCGGGGCGCTGCTGGTGCCGCTGCGGCCGCAGGGGGACGGGGCGCCGCTGGTGCTGGTGCACCCGCAACTGGGCACGGCGTTGATTTTCGCCGAGCTGGCCAAACAAGTCCGCCTGGCCGACGGCCGACGGCCGGTCCACGCGCTGCAGCATCCCCATCTGTGCGGCATGGATTCGCCCTGCGGGACGGTCGCCGAGCTAGCCGAGCAGTATCTGCAGGTGCTGGCGCCCCTGCAGGCCGGGCGCTCACTACACCTGGCGGGCTACAGCGCCGGCGCGGTCATCGCCTTCGAGATGGCACGCCAGCTGCTCGCAGGCGGCGGGCAGCTCGGCTCCCTGGTTTTCATCGATCCCCCGCCGCCGGAAGGTGCCGGCGGAAGCGCCGCGCCGAGCTGGGAGGACGACAGATTCGTCCGGGAGTCGGTCTCCTTCATCAACGCCATGGCGCCCGCGGCGGCCAATCTGCGTGCCGAGGAAGTGCTGCTGGCAGCACCGGAGCGGCGCGAGCAGCGCGTCCTGGAGCGGCTGCGAGCCACCGGCGGCACCCTCGGCGGCTTCGACAACGAGACCTTCGAGCGCATCAACAGCGCCTCCGCCGCCGTCTCCGCCGCCCTCGCTGGATACCGATTCCTGCCGCTGGCCTGCGACCTCCACCTGATCCTCGCCGAGGACTCTGCCGGCAACGACGATAGGGTAGGCGGAGGATGGGCGAATTTGACCCGCGCAAGGTGTCGCATAGAGACCATCCCCGGCGACCACTTCTCCATCTTGCGACCACCTGCCGTCGGCGAGTTGGCGCGAGCGTTGGTCGCGTGCTTGGAGTGACGTGGAATCCGAAGCTGGACGGGTGCAGGCGGAACCGCGTTTGCCGCCCAACGAATTGGGGTGGATTGCGAGGGCGCAGCCCTCGGGTGCCCCGCTCTGTCGGGCACATCGGCGCTGAGGTGGATCATCAGGACACTATGGAGTGATCGAGATTGCGGTGAAGGGGGGAAGCAAAGCGGCTTCCTCACTCCCGGTATCCGGCTGAAGACTATCTTTTCGATATGGGAGAATGCTTGTGAAAGACATCGTATTTGACGACGTGCTAAATATCGGAGTCGATGAGATCGACGAGGATCACCGCAAGCTGGTGGATATCTTCAATATTCTCAATCATGCCGTAGCGGAAGGGGAGTCCCCAGAATATCTGGCGGCGGTATTGGAAGAGCTGATCAATTGTACGGTCTGGCACTTCAGTCACGAGGAGCGGCTGATGCTGAAGCACGGCTATGAGGAGATCGAAGAGCACAAGGCGGAGCACCAGGCGCTGGTCAGGAGCGCCAAGGATTTGCAGCAGAAGATCCTTTATGCGGACAAACGGGTGGCGGATGAGCATATGGAGTTTCTGGAGCGTTGGTTAACTGAGCATATTCTGGCTAGCGATATGAGATTGGGCACTTATCTTTCCGAAGAAGTGTAAGCAGCAGGGCGCCGGCGACTCATGGAGGCGAGCGACCAAGACGGGGCGCTCCTGCTCCATTTTCCACGCCAAGAGCAATGGGCTGGCGTCTTCCTCAAGTTCTAGTCCCAGACCTGTCACACCGACGATGGGCGGCACGCCTGGGTCGTTGACCGTTGCTCGGCGCCACAATCACACAAGGTATCGTCCGGATGCGCGGCCGCCCCCGGCCGGTCCGGATCCGCGCTCTGGCTCGCCTCCCGCACCTCTTCCTTCCCTCGCGCAGACACTATTCGGCCACGGCCTCCAGTGCCCGGGCGAAGGTCGATATGCCCGAAGAGCGCAGCAGGACGTGCGGCTTGTCGTTGTGCTTGCAGAAACGCTTCAGGCGGCAATAGGCATCGTGGCTGACGCAATCGGTGGCGCAGACCACGGCGTCCGCCGAGGAGAGCATGGCCTCGAGTCGTTGCCGGCTGTCCTCGACGCCTCCGTCGTGATGATCGAAGCGTCCGTTGCAGCGGGCGACCAGTGCCCGGTAGTGATTGATCAGTCGACTGCGACCGCCGACGCACAAGATCAGGCGCCCGCGCAGGTTCGGGCAGTCGGCGCAGCTCGCTCCCGCGCAGCCGTCGCAGGCCGCCAGCGATTGCGTGATGAGGCGCTCGAGCGCCGAGCATTCGGCAATCTTTTCCTGGTAGCGACCGTCGAGTGACGCGGCTCGTCGCTCCGAGGCCTCGCAGGCCTGGCGCCAGTGGTTGCGCTCCTGCATCACCAGCCGCAGTCGCCTGCCATGATTGGTGGCCTGTCGCTCTAGCTTCGCGATGTGCTCGCGCGGGCAGCTGGCTGCCACGGCCGCCAGCTGCCGCCGCTGGTCCCGGTGCTCCGCGGCCAGGCGGCGATGCTCTTCTTCGATCTCCCGGAGACCGGCCTCCAGCTCCAGGATTCGGTGCTTGCGGTCGTCCAGCTGTAAGCGGGAGCGCTTGTACAGCGCATCGAGGTCGCCCTTGAGCTCTGCCAGCTCAGACTGGGTCTGCGCCAAGCGTTTCAAGTCCGCGCGCTGGCCGGCGCCAATTTGGTGCGACAGCATGTGTACTTCTTCCCGGGCGCGATTGAGCAGAGTTTCATCGCACTTGGGGTGCGTCAGCGTTGCCCAGAACCCGCCGGGCACCTCGCCGCAGGCGAGGGCGTCGCGCCAGAGCACGGCGAGCTGCTCCGTGCTCCGGGCATTGGCGAAGCGCCGGACGTGGCTGGCATGCTTCTTCTCCAGAGCCTTTTGTGCCGCGAGCGAGAGCGCGTTGCGCTCGCCGGCGGAGGACACGAAGCTCACATGCACGTCGTAGTCGCTCACGGGCGCCTCGTGCTGGCAGCGTGCATTGCGGGCGAGCTTGCGTAGCTCGTGGACCCCCAGGCAGGTGCCGATGATGGGGCAGTACAGGCTGCTGGGCAGGTCCCAGAGCTTGCGGCGGGTCTTCTTCAACAGCCCGGAATTCGCGCCGGACTGGCGGGCGACCTGCCGCTCCACGATGAAACGCTGAACCTGTTCGGAGCTGTGTGAATGGGCGGCGTCAGACGTCATACCAGTAGCCTCCAGGGCCGGTGCGACTCGGGCTGTACGGCGGCTGGCTGTCGATCTCGCAAACGAGATTGTGGCTTGCTTGAGGGAGCGCCGGTTGCCCGGTTATTTCGTGAGAATCAATTTGCCGTTGCGGGTTTTCCTGAGGACGTAGGTGTCGCCTTCGTGCCGAATCAGAACGATGCTCGCATCACCGAACAAGGTGGCGCTTGTGAAGCACCTATTCGCGCTCTCGGACTGGCCCGGATGCGTGGCTGAGTCGTCGGGTGTGGGCTTCGAGGTGGCAAACATGGTCGCTTCTCCTGCCGCGGCCTGCCAAGGGCGAGGCGACTGTGGGCTCGTCATTTGGAAGCCTTGGTGCTACGTCAACGTGAGTGGTAGTCTATCGCCAAACATGCTAATGTCAATAATAATGATTATCGTTTGATGTAGCCTTGGGTGCTTCGCAGGCCCAATTCCAGTGCCTGGCGCACGGACTCAGGCCCAGGGGCGCGCTGGCACCGGGAAGACGTTCGGCCGGTAGCGGTTTTACAACGGGACGGGCATGTACTAACCTGCTAATTCGCCTCCCTGCTCGGAGGCATCCAGCCAGCCAAGCGCTACGATTCGGTCACCGACGGATCGTCCCGCCGAGCCAGCCAATACCATCGAATCGGTCGAGGCTGGGTCTGAGGTGGACAATCGCGTCGTAATGCTTCCCGCCATAGCGCCGCTATCAGCTGGCGTCCATCCATTCTCGCCGGGGCATGTCAGCCCGGCGTGCCTAGCCGAGCGGTCCACCGCCGCAGTGCCCGTGGCGCGGCCCCGATGAGCGCCGATCCCACCCGGCGCCTGGGCGTGTTGCGCCGGCACCTCAGCATCGTCCATCACGTGCCGGGCCGGCTGCGACTGCGCGTCGGCGCCGGAATCTTGGCTACCCCAATCGGTGTCGAGCGCGAGGCCGCGAGCGCGTGGCTGCAGGCAATAGGCGGGATACGGTCGGTCCGGGTCAATGCGCTGGCCGCCTCGGTGATCGTGCACTACGACCCGCACCGCCTGGCACCCGCCACCTGGGAGACCCTGTTGGAGGGCACGGACGAAGAGGCCGCGGCATTGGTCGGGTTTCTCATGTCGGCGCGGAGCTGACTGACACGCAACTGCTATAGGAGCCATCGGTAATGAGCGACAACCAACGAGCAGCAGCCAACAACACGGGTCCTGCCGGCGCGGCCGCTGGTCCAGCCGCGGGGCAGGGGTGTGGCGCCCAGTCATTTGCGGGGGACGCTGGCGGAGTCGGCGGCGCGCCAGGCGGCGGCCCTGCCGCCGGGGGGCCGCGCGAGGCCGTGGGCGGTGCGGCGGGCGCTGGCATGCAGGGTGGGGGGATGGGCGGTCCGGGAGGTGCGCCCGGAGGGGCTGCCCACCAGCACTACTGGGCCGGCGGCCCCCAGATGCCTCCCCAAGCGACGGGCGCCGGCTGCTACGGCATGCCGGGCGGGCCGGCGGACCATCAGGCCCAGGCGGCTGCCTATGCCGCTCAAGCCGGCATGTTCCAGGGACCCCACGGCGCCCCCATGCCGCCGCCCCACTGGGCCTACGGTGGGATGCCGGCGGGCGGCATGCCGCACGGCTACGGGCAGGGTCCGGCGCCGGGCCAGGGTCCGGGGATGGCCGGACTTGTGCAGGAGATTGCCAACGGAGGCAACGGCTTGTCGAGTCTCGGCAAGATGTTGAATTTCGACGACTCCGAGTTTTGGAAGGGGGCGCTGGTGGGCGCCGCAGCCATGCTGCTGCTGACCAACGAATCCGTGCAGAGCGCCTTGTTCAAGACCGGTGTCAGGGCCAAGGACGCCGTCGAGCGCGGCGTGGACAAAGTGAAGGCGGCCACCGGCTCCGCCAAGGAGGCGGCGGATGGCTGAGCGCTCGGGCAAGCGGTCCGCGAGCTAGGTTCTGAGCCGGGCGGAGGCGACGTCCACTCGCACCGCACGGGGGTCACCTCCACCCGTTCTGTCAAGCTCCACCAAGAGGAATCGAGGCAATGAATCGTTATTACCTGGAACCCTACGGCCCGATGCCGCGCCCGTCCACGAGCCCCTGCGTCCAGATGGGCAAGCTCGGTGCCGTGGTCGGGCTGTGCGGGGCGGGTGCCGCCAACCTGCGGCGCCTGCGGCAGGCCGAGCTCAGTCGCACCGAGGCGGTGGTCGACACCCTGCGCACCGGTGTGGCGAGCGGGCTCGCGACGGCGTCGGCGGCCCTCGTCGCCGGCCAGCTTCGGTCTCCCGTCTTGTCCCTGCTGGCGACCCTCGCCACGGGCACGGCGGTGATGTATGTCTTGAGCGCGGAAGCCACTATAGGAGAAAAAGCATGAGCGCCCACTATGGCTCCTATCCCAATCCCTATGTCACGCAGTGCGGCCAGGCCCAGGGCATGTTGCAGGGTCACCAGGCGAGTGCGCCGGCCGGATATTCCGCGATGAGTCCGCAGGAAGCCGCCTACTATGCCTACGCCAGCCAGCAGGGAGCCCCGTACTATGCTGCCCAGCCGACCTCGCCCTTCTTCAATTTCACCAACGATAGGTTCCTCAAGGGCCTGCTCATCGGTGCGGCCGCCACTTATCTGTTAACCAACGAGCATGTCCAGCGGGTGGCCATCAAAGGGGCGGTCAAGGCCTGGTCGATGGTGCAGGGCGGCGTGGAAGAGCTCAAGGAGCGCTTCCAGGACGCCGAGGCCGAGCTGAGGGCGGCCGAGGTGGCCGGGGCGGCCGAAGGGGAATGAGCCGGGCGCACTTCCATGCCGGCGGTCATCGGGACGACGGCCAAGCGCGAGAGCTGGCAACGCTGCATCTCTGGCGCCAGACTCACCCGCATGCGGCTCGGTACCGCCATGATCGCCCCAAGCAGGATCGTCTCCTGGTGGGCGTCCTGTCGGGGGCGCTCCTGTTCTACCTGATTGGCAAGGCGCTGGGCCTCGGCCAGCGCCGATAGGCTCCGATGTGGCCATCCACCGTGACTATTCACTGGCTCACGAAGTGCCGGGACGCCTGCGCCTCCGGGTGCCGGCGCTTGCCCAGCCCGAAACGGACGCGGGGTTTCTGGAGTCCTGGCTGGAGGCGGTCTGCGGGGTCGTCTCGGTGCGGGCTAACCGGGCCACGCGCTCGGTCGTGGTGGAGTACTCGGGGGATCGGTCGGTGCGCGAAGCGGTGCTGCGCCGGCTGGAGCAATTCTCGCCCGAGCCCCTGCCGGGTCTGCCGGAGGATTCCGGGCTCGAGGCCGCGATCGCGCCCATCGTGACCAGTGCCGCGAGCCTGGCGATGCTGCCCTTGCTGCCTCCGGCTGCGCAGAAGCTTCTGACCTTGGCCGTGGTCGGATCGACGCTGGCCAAGGGGGCCGACACCCTGCTCGACTCGGGGATCAAGGTCGAAGTGCTGGACGCCGTGGCCGTCGGCCTGGCGGCAGCCCGCGGCGAGGTGTACACCGCCACCGTCACCGGATTCCTATTGGCGCTGGGAGAGTATCTGGAGCGACGCACGGAGCACCAGTCCGACCGACTTCTGCGGAAGCTGCTGCGCCCGGAGCCGGCCATGGCTTGGGTGGAGCGGGACGGCGAGCTGGTGCAGGTGCCCGGCGACGAGGTGCTGGAAGGCGAGCTGGTCAGCGTGGGGGTCGGCGAGACCGTGCCCGTGGACGGCCGGGTGGTGGACGGCGCCGCGCTGGTCAATCAGGCCGCCATCACCGGTGAAGACGTGCCGGTGCGCCGGGAGCCGCCCAAGCGGGTGGTCTCCGGGTCCGTCGTGGTCGAAGGGCGCGTCCGGGTCGAGGCCACCCGGGTGGGCGAGGACACCACCACCGCTCGTGTGGCGCGCTTCATTCAGGAATCCCTGGGCAAGCGGTCCAACACCCAGCGCCTGGCCGACCAGCTGGCGGACAAGCGGGTCTACCTCACCCTGGGCACCGGCGGGCTGGTGTATGCCTTGACTCGTGATCTGACCCGCCTGGAGTCCGTGTTCCTGGTGGATTATTCCTGTGCGCTCAAGCTCGGCACCCCCGTGGCGTTCAAGTCGGGGATGTATCGCGCGGCCAGCCACGGCGTCCTGATGAGGGGCGGTGCGGCCATCGAGCATCTCGCCGAGGTCGATACGGTGGTCTTCGACAAGACCGGCACCCTGACCTACGGCGAGCTGGTCGTCACGGACGTGACGGTGCTCGCCCCGAACGGGTGCACCGAGCAGGATCTGCTGGCCCTGGTGGCCTCGGTGGAGGAGCACGCCAGCCACCCGGTGGCCAAGGCGGTGGTGGATGCCGCCAAGGAGCGGGATCTGCAGCACATCACCCACGGTGAAGTGGACTACCTGGTGGCTCATGGGATATCGGCGGATGTGCGGGAGGGGCGGATCGTGATCGGCAGCCGCCATTACCTGGAAGAGCACCTGGGCCTCTCGTTCGCCGCCCACGAGTCCGTGATCGACTGCTATCAGGACGAGGGCAAGACCCTGCTGTACATCGGTGACGAGCGCGGCCCCGTCGGCTTGATCGCCCTGCGCGACAGGCTGCGTGTGGACGCCGCCACGACCCTCGTGCGCCTGCGGGAGCTGGGCGTGAAGCGGCTGGTCATGATCACCGGCGACCGGCGGCAAAAGGCGGAGGCCCTGGGCGCGGAGCTGGGCCTGGAGAAGGTCTACGCGGAGATGCGCCCGGAAGAGAAGGCGGGGGTAATTGAGCGGCTGCAGCGTGAGCGCGGCAAAGTGGCCTTCGTGGGTGACGGCGTCAACGACGGACCGGCCCTGGCGGCGGCAGAAGTGGGCATCGCCATGCCGCACGGGGCGGACATCGCCCGGGCCACCGCGGACATCGTGCTCATGGACGACCGGCTCTCCGCGGTGGCCGATGCCAGGGACATTGCGCTGCGCACCATGCGCCTGATACGCACCAACTTCAATTTGGCCATCGGTATCAACACCGGCATCTTCAGCGGTGCGGCCCTTGGGTGGCTGTCCCCGGTGGCCAGCGCCGTTCTGCACAATGGCACGACCATCGGGATCCTCCTGAGCGCGCTCGCGGGGGTGCGGCTGCCGAGCGACGGGTCGGCTCGGCGCCGTACGGGCGCCGCCGAGACTACCGCAGAATCATCGCCAGGGAGCTGAACGAGCGCACGACGGTCTGCTGGGCGAGGGCGGTGATCACCGCCTTGCCGAAGGCAGAGCTCAGGCTCGGGCCGGTTGCTGGGGCGGCGGGCCTGACCAGAGGCAGGCAGCCGATCTCCATGAGGGTTCCCATGACGTGCTTTTCCGCCTCGGTGACCGGGTCGTATTGAATGGTGAGGCTACCGTTGCGAGGGTTGTATTTGACCTCCAGGACCCCGTCGGTGGCACGTAGCCGCCCTTCCACCGAGCGGGCCTTCGATGGGTTGCACAGAAAGGCCTTCGAGCGTACCCGCAGCCGACCGGGCACATGGTGAACGTAGTGGCTCATGAGCTGGTCTCCAGGAAAAAACACGTTGCTTCGAGTACGCAGTAAGTATAGGCTTCCAGAATCTAGAATGCAAATGATGCGCATTTAGAGTTAGCGATCTGCTTCGGTTGTGCCGAAGGTTGCATTGGACGACATCTGTCAAGGGCTGGTATGAGTCACGATGCGGTCAAGCCCTTTGCCCTCGGCCTGGCGGCGGAAGGTCAACCCTTGCAAAT
>Ga0307417_10000592_pt1 | contig 14699 bp, 12 predicted proteins | sample SalMarWE160210MG_2_FD_202514 | JGI IMG/M metagenome (GOLD analysis project Ga0307417, IMG submission 202514) | Salt marsh sediment microbial communities from the Plum Island Ecosystem LTER, Massachusetts, United States - WE1602-10 | ecosystem: Environmental > Aquatic > Marine > Intertidal zone...
AGGGCTTGGGCAACACCGGTTTAGGTTTGCTGGACATGAATATCCATCTGCGGGAACGGGATTCCGATGCCATTGGCGTCGAAGCTCGTCTTGATCGTTTCGAGCAGGTCGCAGCGGGTGCTCCAATAGTCGGCAGAAGTTACCCAGGGCCGGATATAAAGGTTCACGCTGCTGTCGGCCAGATCCATCACGCCCCAGGTCGGCTCGGGATCCTTGAGCACGCGGCTGTCTTCGCCCAGGATGGATTGGATGATGTCCTTTGCCTTGCGGATGTCGGAATCGTAGCTGATGCCGATCACCAGGTCGATACGACGTGTATCGCGGGCCGAAAAGTTGGTGATGACGCCATTGTAGATGTTGCCGTTGGGTACCGTGATCTCGCGATTGTCCGGAGTCCGCAATACGGAATTGAAGACGCGCACCAGCTCGACCATGCCAAGCACGCCACCTGCCTCGACGAAGTCGCCCGCCTTGAAGGGCTTGAACACCAGAAGCATTACGCCAGCCGCAAAGTTGGACAGCGAGTTCTGCAGGGCCAGGCCGATCGCCAAGCCGGCGGCGCCCAGGATGGCGATCAGTGACGTGGTCTGTACGCCAAGTTGGCTCAGGGCTGCGATGACGACCACCACCTGCAGCAATGCCTTGACGATGGATTCCAGGAAACGCACCAACATGTCGTCCCTGCCGGCTTTGACCAATGCCTTCCCGGCCATATGCGCGATCAGTCCGGCCAGCCACAGCCCGATGACGAGTATGACCAGAGCCATCACCAGCTTGATGCCCCACGGAATCGCGTAGCTTTGCCAGAGATTGCCCCAATCGAGTTTGTTGTTGTCGAATAGTTGGATCATGCCGGTTCTCTTTTCTTATAGATCAACTTGCGGCCTTGATTGCTTAGTTAGATAAAGTGTATCCCACTGCGATGCTCATAAAAAATCGGAATGTTGTATCGCACCAATAGGCGGCCTATGTAGCGCCGGCAAAGTGCAAGGCAAAGGAGGCCGCACTAAAAGAAGTCGGTAAAATGCTTCTTTTCCCGAAATTTCTCTCGTAGGGTTTGATTATGGACGCTTTCAGAACCGGTTCCGACATGGTGTTCGTTCTGCTCGGTGCAATCATGGTGCTGGCCATGCACGCGGGCTTTGCCTTTCTCGAATTGGGCACGGTGCGCAAAAAAAATCAGGTGAACGCACTGGCAAAGATCCTGATCGACTTCAGCGTTTCCACGATCGCCTATTTCTTCATTGGGTTCGGTATCGCCTATGGCGTGCATTTCATGAATGGCGCCGAGGTGCTTGCCCAGAAGAGCGGTTACGAACTGGCCAAATTCTTCTTTCTGCTGACCTTTGCGGCCGCCATTCCGGCCATCGTCTCGGGTGGCATAGCCGAGCGCGCCAAGTTCAACCCGCAACTGGCGGCCACGTTCCTGTTGGTCGGGTTCATCTACCCGTTCTTCGAGGGGATCGCCTGGAATGGAAATTATGGGGTGCAGGATTGGCTGCAGACCGCTTTTGGCAGCAAATTCCATGACTTCGCAGGCTCCGTGGTGGTGCATGCCATGGGTGGCTGGATCGCCCTGCCAGCCGTGTTGCTGCTCGGCGCCCGGCACGGACGCTATCGCCAGGACGGCATGGCGGGCCACCCGCCATCCAGCATCCCTTTCCTTTCGCTCGGCGCATGGATCCTGACCGTAGGCTGGTTCGGCTTCAACGTCATGTCGGCCCAGAGCGTGGAAACCGCCTCCGGTCTCGTCGCGGTAAACTCGCTGATGGCGCTCGCTGGCGGCACCCTGGCGGCCTTGGTGGCGGGCAAGTACGACCCCGGTTTCATCCATAACGGCCCCCTCGCCGGTCTGGTTGCGGTGTGTGCCGGTTCCGACGTCATGCACCCGGTCGGGGCGTTGATCACGGGTGCCGTCGCAGGAGGACTGTTCGTCTGGATGTTCACCGTGACTCAGAACCGCTGGAAGATCGACGATGTGCTTGGCGTCTGGCCCTTGCACGGCCTGTGTGGGGCCTGGGGAGGTATCGCCGCGGGGATATTCGGCTCCCAGGCCTTGGGCGGTGTCGGCGGTGTGAGTTTCATGTCCCAACTTGCCGGTACGCTGCTCGGCATCCTGGTCGCGTTGGTGGGTAGCGTGATCGTGTATGGACTGCTCAAGGCCACCATAGGCATCCGCCTCACTCCGGAACAGGAATTCGAAGGTGCGGACATTTCAATCCACAAGATTTCGGCTACGCCGGAACGGGAAACCAACTGGTAGCCAAACGCTTCGTCTGTTGCGCGACACCGGGGCCCTTTGCCTAGGCGCCACGGTGTCAGCCGATCATCGATTGACCAGCGCATCAAATCGACTTCATCGTTATCTTTGTATACGCAAATGCGATTTTCGGAGCCTACAGCCAAGGACGAAAATACGGCAAAGCGCGGCCGTTTGATCCAAAAGCCATCATAAAAGGGTTTGACTAAGCAGGCCTCGTCAGCTGGCGTGAGGCACGAAAGCATATCCTGCCTTGCCCGCTCGTTTGGCCAGGTACATGGCTTCATCAGCGGCATTCAGCAGTTTCTCGGCATCGCCGCCATCGCTTGGATAGAGCGCGATGCCGATGCTGGCAGACAGTTGTCCGCTCTGACTGTTCGGCAGTTCGTAGGGATGGGTAAGCCTATCCAGTATTTTTGCCGCCACGGTGGACGCATCACCCTTGCCATCGACGTCATTCAACAACGCAACGAATTCATCGCCCCCCAGCCTGGCCACGGTATCCGATTCGCGTACCGAGCGCTGTAATCGGCTCGCCGTTTCCACAAGTACGGTGTCTCCGACCTCATGTCCAAAGGTGTCGTTGATTCCCTTGAATCCGTCCAGATCGATGAACAGAATCGCCAGACCCGTTTGATGACGCTTGGCCGAGACCAGATGGAGACGGATTCGATCCATCAGTAACGTACGGTTGGGCAAGCCGGTCAAGGCGTCGTGGTATGCCTGGTAACGGATGAGTTCCTCTAAATGTTTGGACTCGGTGATGTCTGTTTCGACGGAAACCAGATGACTGCAGTGGCCTCGTTTGTCCCGGATCGCGGTAATGTTTTCGTGGATGAGGATCGCACTGCCGTCTTTGCGACGCTTCCAGACCTCTCCTTTCCAGACACCCTCGCTATCCAGGCACCTTTGAATCTCCCGGTAATGCACCGCATCATTCTTTTCCGAATTCAGCAAGGTCGCATTCTTGCCGGCCAGCTCCAACTGCTCGTAACCCATCATCATGCAGAAGGCCGGATTGGCCGTTGTGATCGTGCCATCCGGTGTCGTAATGAGCACACCCTCGGTAATGTTGCCGAAAACATTGGCGGACAACTGTAATTCCAGGTTGCTTTGTTCAAGCCCGGCTTGCACACGCATCCGAGCTTCGATTTCCTCACCGAGTTTGCGCACTGTGTCGGCCAATAGGTTGTTTTTACGTTCGAGCAGTCCACCGACATGGACGCGGGTCAGGTACTCCATGGCGAGTCGCCAGATGGCTATCCCGAAACCAATCAGAAGGAGGCCGGCGGTGAGGCTGCCAAATATCCAGGCCTTTTGCCGCAAAGACGCCAACCGCTCGGGGGGAATATGGGTTACCGCCTTCCAGTAGATCGACTGGACGCTTGAAGCCTGTTTTGGGGTGGGATATATCGTCGCCCAAGTCCAAATACCGTCCGCCAATTCGATCTGGCCCTCAGCCGTATTTGCGATTTGTTGCCAAGCGTCCGGATAGCGCTTGCCGAATGTTTCGAGCTTGTGGAACATGAAGCCCCACTCGTCTTCGGCACGGGTGCTCTTCAGCCAATAGCCTTCCTTATCAAGCAAGACCAGATCGCTGCCCTGGCGTTGTTGGTAAAACCGGTCCAGCATGGTTTTGGCCGAGATATTGAGAAGAAACATCCCTGCACTTCGGCCATCACTGTGGAATACGCGCAGGCCTACCCGGATCATGGGGTGGTACGGAATCTCGATTTGCTTGTGCTCGATGTTGAGGTCGAGCCGTGACACGAAAATTTGCCCGCGCTTGAGCCGTAAGGTATCGGTGACGTAGTAACGATGGCTCTTGTCCTGCAGCTTCGCCCGAGGAGTGTTGACGATCTCGCCATCAGGTGTTCGGGCGAGTCGAAGCAACTCCATGCCATCGTCGCCGATCCAACGTATTTGCGCATAGTCCGGGTGACGCGACAGCAAGGAATAAAACGTCTCGTTCAGATTGGAAACGGCTTCGCCGCCACCGTCGATCGCCCGCTGAACACTCGGTTCGCTAAATGCAAGGCTGCGTAACAGCTGAAGCGGACGGGCGACTTCTTCATCCAGTGCCTCCTTGGCGACATGTAGATGGAGCCTATCCTGCAAAGCGATACGGTCGAAGCCCAGTGTGACCAAAAAATAAGCAGACAATAAGGTGGCCGACACGATCAGCGCGGCCACCGGCAGATACCAGCGCAAGAAGAGTGGCACGACACCACGCCTTAGCCGCGTAGTGTCGATTTCAGAATACTGATCGCTGTGACCTGCTGCCGGATTCTTCATAGGTCCTGCCAGAAGCACGGATGCAAATATATTATCTTTAAGCGTTGACAGGCGCACGCACGTACTTGGGGATTGAGTGCGCGCTATGTAAAATCGCGCGCATTCGTCGGCTGAATATCCGCGCCCCCCGACCGGCGCCTTTAATTCCTCAAGGCAAGCAATTGGAACTCTCGCAACGCGTCCGCAACATCAAGCCTTCCCCCACCCTCGGCATTTCAGCCAAAGCGGCCCAACTCAAGGCCGAAGGCCGGGACATCATCAACCTCGGTGTCGGCGAACCCGATTTCGACACGCCCCAGCACATCAAGGACGCGGCCGTCGAGGCCATCGCCAGGGGTTTCACAAAATACACTGCCGTGGGCGGTACGCCGAGCCTGAAAAAGGCGATCGCGGACAAGTTCAAGCGTGATAACGGCGTCGAATACGCCGCCAGCCAGATACTCGTCTCGTGCGGTGGCAAGCAGAGCTTCTTCAACCTGTGCCAAGCCATCATCGGAGCCGGCGACGAAGTCATCATTCCCGCACCCTACTGGGTGTCCTACCCCGACATCGTGGTCCTGGCCGACGGCAGACCGGTCATTGTCGAGGCCGGCATCGAACAGGGCTTCAAGATCACGCCGGCCCAACTGGAAGCGGCCATCACGCCACGTACCAAGATGCTGGTCCTCAACAGCCCATCCAACCCAACCGGCGCGGTCTACCGCATGGAGGAGCTGGCTGCCTTGGGTGAGGTGCTGCGCAAGCATCCCAATGTCCTGATCGCCTCGGACGACATGTACGAGCACATCCTGCTCGGCGATCAACCCTTCGCCAACATCCTCAACGCCTGCCCGGACCTGTACGACCAGACCATGCTCCTGAACGGCGTATCCAAGGCGTATTCGATGACCGGCTGGCGGATCGGTTACGCGGCCGGCCCCAAGGACATCATCGCCGCCATGGACAGCATCCAGTCGCAGAGCACCTCCAACCCGACCTCGATCTCTCAGGTCGCGGCAGAAGCGGCGCTCAACGGCGACCAAGGCTGTATCCAGCCCATGTTGACCGCCTTCAAGGAACGCCATCGCTTCGTCGTCGACGGCTTGAATGCCATTCCCGGCGTCAAATGCGTGGACAGCGGTGGCGCGTTCTATGTCTTCCCGGACGCGAGCGAGGCCATCGCGCGGCTGCACGCCGCCGGCAAGCTGGCCGAAAAGAGCGACATCGCCCTGACCGGCTACCTGCTCGAAAGCGGCGTGGCGGTGGTGCCCGGTTCGGCCTTCGGCGCAGAAGGTTGCATGCGGCTCTCGTTCGCCACCTCGATGGACAATCTCAGGAAAGCGATCGAGCGTATCGCTCAGGCGCTGGGCTGAGATTGCGGTGCAGGCCAACCTCGCGTCGCGAGGTTAAGCGAAGCGGCCGAAACCACAAACCTCCTGCGATCGAGCGCATCGCCCAGGTGCTGGGCTGACTTAGCCGGCCGGCCGCTTCAGATCAATTACGGTGATCTCCGCCGGCGCCAGGAGCCGCATCGGCGGTCCCCAGGTACCCGTGCCCCGGCTCACGTACAGCATGCCACCGTTGGCGAGACTGTATTTCCCGGCGACCATGGGATAGACCCGGCGCACCAACAGCGAGAATGGGAAGATCTGACCTTCGTGCGTATGCCCCGATAGCTGCAGATCGAAGCGACCGGCGGGATCGACGACAGGCTGGTGCTTGAGCAGGATGACGAAGCGGCCGGGCGGAATCTTGTTCAGCCATCCGGACTCGTGGCTGGCCCCACCCAACACGGCCGGGTCGTCTACTCCGGCCAATATGATCCCGGCTACATCCACATAGGTGCCGCGCAACATGTGGAACCCCGCCTGTTCATGAAAATCGATGGCATGGGCCAGACCGGCATAACGCTCATGGTTGCCGGTGACCGCGAATTTGCCATAGCGGGGCTGGAACGACGCCAACTGGCCCGAACGGCCATCCAGGAAATGGGCCTGGGCATCGACCAGATCGCCGGTCGAAACCAGGATGTCCGGCTTGAGGGCGGCAACCTCGTGCATGATCGAGGCCAAGCGCCGCTTCCCAGCCAACACGCCAAGATGCACATCCGAAATCTGCACCAGACGCAAACCGGGAAATCCGGCCGGCAACTTGTCGGACTCGATCTCCAGGCGTTCGACACGGGGATGCCAGGCGGCATAGGCCCCGTACGCAGCCAAGCCCAGAGTCACGATGCCGATCGCGGCAAACGAGGCGCGCGCCCCCGGCCAGGCCAACCCGACATGAACGGCGATCCAGCCGGCAAGGCTCCAGAGCAGGATGAGTGTGAAGAACAGGAAGGAAACGCCCATCCAGCCGTAGATCAGCCAGGCGCCGCCGACCGCGATCTCGTGGCAGTTCTCGCAACGCTCGATACGCCACAGCAGGAATGGGCCGACGGCCATGAACAGTGCCCAGGCGTAAACCGCCAGACGTGCCGGTCCGACCAGGCCCAGGCTTGCCGAGACCTTGTGGGCGACATAGAACTGTATGCCGCCATAGCAGAGCATTATGAAAAGAAACCGCATCCAGGCCCCTGCCGCTAGCTAGTATCGTTCGACCCGTGCGGGTCGGATCAGTTCTCCTGTACCGCCTTCACGATCAACGGCACCAGAGGTTGCGGAAGGTTCAGTTTGCCGGACAGCGCGAACTCATGACCTCGGTCGGACATCTTCTTCCAAGTCTTGCGGATGATATCCAACCACTTCTCCTCTGTGTATTCACCCTTCTTGGCGGCGAAGTCAGCCATATAGTGTTCGATGAACACCAAGTTGGCCACGTCTTCCATCATCTGGGTTTCCGGATTCACCTTGAGGGCACGCTTGCCGATGACCTTTTTGACCCGTTCGATCGTCTCGTCGTCGTAGCCCGCCTCATGCATCAGAGCGCCGGCCGTTTCGGCGTGATACTTGTACAGTCCGCTGCGCCATTGCAGATAACCATCGCGGGTCATCGGGTAGTCCGAACGCGGGGTTTTCCAGCGCTGGATGTGCTGGGCCCTGCAAGCGAGCTTGACCGCTTCGGATGCGTCGGGCGCGAAGCGCTCCTGCATCTCGCTCATGCGTTGGCCATATAGCAGTTCCTTCGGCCATTCCTTGCCTGCGGCGGTTTCCTTGTTGGGATCTTGTGCGTTGGCGTCATCGAACAGTTCGACGGCACGGACATAGTGTTCTTTCTCGGTCATGGTGCTACCCAAGGTGATTGGAAATAGGCAATTTTAGTCTGGCGACAAAATTAAAGACACCCGTATCGTAAATAGAGCCGTAGATGGTTATCATTGCGCAATGCCATTGCCAGCATTGATCGAAGCCCTGCTCAAGCCAGCCGCTTACCCGCATCCGGCCACAGCCGTTCGGCTTATCGAAACGCATATCTCGTGGGTTCTGCTGGCCGGCGAATTCGCATACAAGATCAAGAAGCCGATCGACTTAGGTTTTCTTGATTTCAGCACTCTGGAAAGGCGTCGATTCTGCTGCGAGGAGGAAATCCGCCTCAATCGGCGCCTCGCGCCCGATATCTATCTAAACACCGTGGCGATCCGCGGTACGGCAGACCAGCCACGACTTCAGGGCGACGGCGAAGTGATCGAATGGGCGGTCCGCATGCGCGCATTTCCGGCCGACTCGACATTGGACGCTGCGACAGCGATAACGCCCGCGATGATCGACGCCATTGCCGACCGTGTCGCGCGCTTTCACATAGCCATCCCGGCTGCCCCCGCCGACAGTGAATTCGGCAGCCCGGCTGCGGTGATGCTTCCGGTACGCGAGAACTTTGCCCAATTACTGGAATCGTTCCGAGACGACGACTCGATCCTGGCTCAGATCAAGCACCTCGCCGCCTGGAGTGAAGCCGAGGGCAAACGCCTGGAATCGCATTTCACCGTACGCAAGCACGATGGCTTCGTGCGCGATTGCCATGGCGACCTGCATCTGGGCAACATCGCCTGGGTGGACGATGCCCCCCTGATCTTCGACTGTATCGAATTCAACCCGAACCTGCGCCATGTCGACATCGTCAGCGAGGTCGCCTTCCTGTTCATGGATCTCGTATCGCGTGGCTATACGCCGCTGGCATGGCGCTTCCTCAACCGCTGGCTGGAACACACGGGCGACTACCCAGGCCTGGCCGCCCTGCGCTTCTATCTCGTCTACCGGGCCGTGGTCCGGGCCAAGGTGTCGGCCATCAGGGCACATCAGGGAGACAAGTCCCTCGTGGACGACAGCCTGCGCCACCTCGACCTGGCGGAAGAACTGGCCTTGCGCGACCGACCTACGCTGATCCTGATGCACGGCTATTCGGGCAGCGGCAAGACTTGGTTGTCACAACAGATACTGGAGGCTTTGGGGGCCGTCCGCCTGCGCTCGGATGTCGAACGCAAGCGCCTGTTCGGACTCGATGCCTCGGCCAGCAGCGCGTCGGTGCCGGGCGGCATCTATACCCCCGAAGCCAGCGTACGGACCTTCACCCGGCTGAGCGAACTGGCAGGTACGCTGCTCGACATGGGTTATGCGGTTATCGTCGACGCAACCTTCCTATCGCAAGCAACACGCCACGACTTCTTTTCCTTGGCGGAAAGACACGATTGTCCCGTACGCTTGGTCTGCATGACCATCGAGCCGGATGTACTTCGTGCACGCGTCCGCCAACGCATGGCCAGCGCCGACGACGCCTCGGAGGCGGATCTGAACGTACTGGAAGCACAATTGAACAATGCCGACCCGCTTGATGCGGCAGAACAGAAGATGACACTCGTGTTCGGAAGCTCGGATGCCGTCGATCCAGCCACACTTTTATCTTTGCTCCGGTACTGAATGCGTTCTTAAACTAGGTTTATTTACAACATTTGTTTATAATGAGAACTATTCTCGTTTAACCAATTGAATCATGCCTCTGCCGCTTAGCCAATTACAGGTCAATCACGCTGCCACAATCATGTCCATCAAAGCCGGCCAGGAGTTGCGTCGCCGCCTGGCCGGCCTAGGCCTGCGATCCGGCATACACATCAGGGTCATCCGCCAGTCGCCGATGAATGGCCCGATCCAGATCCGCGTCGGCAACACCGATCTGATCATGCGTCGTCACGACGCCGCCCATATCGAAGTCTGCCTGGCACCATGAAGCGCATCGCAGTACTCGGTATGCCCAATACGGGCAAGTCGACGCTGTTCAATCGCCTGACCGGTGCCGGCGCCCATGTCGGCAACTGGCCGGGCATCACCGTCGACCTGCTTTCGGCCAAGATACTGCTCGGCGACGCGATGGTCGAGGTCATCGACCTGCCCGGCTTCTACAACCTGCATGGTTTTTCCGAGGACGAGGCAGTAGTGCGCCATTTCCTGGAAACCCAGCCGGTCAACCTGCTCATGATCGTGCTCAATGCGAGCCAGCTCGACCGTCAACTCGCCCTGCCCTTGCAGTTGCGCGACCTCGGCATTCCCATGTGCATACTGCTCAACATGACCGACGAAGCCGACAAGCTGGGCATCCGCATCGATTCCGGAAAGCTGGAAGCGGCCCTGGCCGCACCGGTCCTAACGCTCTCGGCGAAATACGGCTTCGGCTTCGAGAAGGTGAAGAGCGAACTCACCCACCAGTTACAGAAGCACCCCAAGTTACAGCAGGCCAATGCGGCAGCCTTCGACCAGGACATCCGTATCGAACAGGAACTCGATGCTCTGGTGCACCAGAGCATCAGCGCCCCGATCTCGCTGCCGGCTTCCCTCACCGACCGTCTCGATCGCGTGTTGCTCCACCCATGGCTGGGGTTGCCTCTGTTCTTCCTGCTGATGTTCATGATCTTCCAAGCGATCTACGGCCTGGGCACGCCGATACAGGACGGCCTAAGCTGGATGTTCGACTCAATCAAGACCGCCTGGCTGGACCCCGCCGTCGCCAACTGGCCGACGGCCCTGCGCAGCCTGGTGACCGAGGGTCTGTACAATGGCATCACCACGGTGCTCACCTTCCTGCCCATCATCGCCTTTTTCTTCCTGCTCATGGCTGTGGTCGAGGACAGTGGCTATCTCTCTCGCGCCGCGTTCCTGACCGATGCCCTGATGAGCCGGCTCGGCCTGGACGGCCGCTCGTTCGTGATGCAGCTGATGGGCTTCGGCTGCAACGTGCCGGCCATCATGGGCACGCGCATCATGCGTTCGCAGGCCCTGCGCACGCTGACCATGCTGATCATCCCGTTCTCGCTCTGCTCGGCACGCTTGCAGGTCATCCTGTTCGTGGTGGCCGCGGTATTCTCGCCCCGAGCCGCACCAGTGGTCCTGTTCTCACTTTATCTGGCCAGCTTCGCCGCGGCATTCCTGACCGCTTTTCTGGGACGCAGGCATTACCGCAACCACGAACCCCTGCTGCTCGAATTGCCCCCCTATCGCCTGCCGACCTGGCGCTTCCTCGGCTTCGAGGCCTACCGCGCGACCAAGCAATTCCTGGCCGGTGCCGGCGGCTTCATCGTGATGGGCGTGCTGATGGTCTGGTTCATGACCCATTTCCCGTTCGGCGAACCGGCGGCCGGCCCGCACACCCTGGCCGGCCGTCTGTCCGCATTCATGGAACCGGTGTTCAGCCCGCTCGGCATCGACAGCATGATGTCCACTGCGCTGCTGTTCGGCTTCGTCGCCAAGGAAATCGTGATCGGCGCGCTGGCCGTGATCTTCAGCGTCGGCCCGGATGCCCTGTCCGGCGTGCTGGCCCAGCGTCTGGATTGGGTGCAGGCCTACAGTTTCCTGCTCTTCACCCTGATCTATACACCCTGTCTGTCGACCGTGGCCGTACTCAAACAGGAATCGAAAAGCTGGAAGGTCACCGCCGCCGGCGTGCTCTGGCCGCTCGGCCTCGCCTGGGTGAGCAGCTTCGCCTTCTACCAGCTCGCCCGTCACCTGACCTAAGCCCCGCCGGACCGCTGTCGTACATGGATGCGGTTTTGCCGGGTGGAAAAGGTAAAATACTTATTTTCCAATCGAGCGAAACACCATGTTAGACATCCAGCTCCTGCGTAAAGACCTCCAGACCGTCGCTGCCCGCCTCGCCGGCCGTGGCCTGACCCTGGACACCGAGCGCATCTCGGCGCTGGAGACCGAGCGCAAGGACATCCAGACCGCCACCCAGGACCTGCAATCCAAGCGCAACAGCCTGTCCAAGCAGATCGGCATCGCCAAGGGCAAGGGCGAGGATATCGCACCCATCATGGCCGAAGTCGCGGGCCTGGGCGACGAACTGAAACGGTACGAGGAACGCCTGAACGGCATCCAGGACGAACTGAACCAAGTATTGTTGACCATCCCCAACCTGCCGCACGAGAGCGTGCCGGTCGGCAAGGGCGAAAACGACAACGTCGAAATCCGGCGCATCGGCGTACCGCGCGAATTCGGCTTTACGGTGCGCGACCACGTCGACCTGGGTGAGGGCATGGAACTCCTCGACTTCGCCACGGCAGCCAAGATTTCCAGCAGCCGCTTCGCCCTCATGCGCGGTGGCCTTGCCCGCCTACATCGCGCCCTGATCCAGTTCATGCTCGACACCCACACCCGCGAACACGGTTACGAGGAGATCTACATCCCATATATCGTCAACTCGGACTCGATGCGCGGCACCGGCCAATTGCCCAAGTTCGAGGAAGACCTGTTCAAGCTGACCAACGGCATGTACCTGATCCCGACCGCAGAGGTCCCGGTCACCAACATCATGCGCGACGAGATCATCGCCGGCGAACAACTACCGATCAAACTCGTCGCCCATACGCCCTGCTTCCGTTCCGAGGCCGGCTCCTACGGCAAGGACACGCGCGGCATGATCCGCCAGCACCAGTTCGACAAGGTCGAGATGGTGCAATTCGTCCGGCCCGAGGAGTCCTACGCCGCTCTGGAAGAACTCACCGGCCATGCCGAGACCATCCTGCAGAAGCTCGCCCTGCCCTACCGTGTGGTCGCCCTGTGTACCGGCGACCTCGGCTTCTCTTCGGCCAAGACCTACGACCTGGAAGTCTGGCTGCCGGGCCAGAACACCTACCGCGAAATCTCATCCTGCTCCAACTTCGAGGCCTTCCAGGCACGACGCATGCAGGCACGCTTCCGCAGCGGAGACAAGAACAAGCCGGAACTGATTCACACCCTGAACGGCTCCGGCCTGGCCGTCGGTCGTACCCTGGTCGCGGTGCTGGAAAACTATCAGGAGGCGGACGGTGGCGTGGTCATTCCGGAAGCGCTGCGGCCTTACATGGGCGGTGTCGAGAAACTGCGTCCCGCCTGATGTTTCGGTGCAGGCTAACCTGGCAACGCCAGGTTAAGCGCAGCGGCCGGAGCCAAAACTATCAGGAGGCGGACGGTGGCGTGGTCATTCCGGAAGTGCTGCGGCCTTACATGGGCGGTATCGAGAAACTGCGTCCCGCCTGATGTTTCGGTGCAGGCTAACCTGGCAACGCCGGGTTAATTCTGAAATGCGACATTGAACTGCGAGGGTTCGAGACGTTTCAGTATCTGGTAGTACAAACGCACGTTCTCGGCCAGGACCTTGCCCTCGCCGCCACGGGCATAGCCGTAACGCAACTTGTCGGCATAATTCGGGTTGGACAGCAGCGGCAGCACTTCCCGGACGTCATGCCACGAATCCGGGTTCTTGCCCAACCTCTGCGCCAGCCGGCGGGCATCTTCGAGATGGCCGATGCCGACGTTGTAAGCGGCCAGTGCGAACCAGGTCCGATCGGGCTCTTTTATCCGCTCCGACAACTGATCCTTGAGCATATTGAGGTAGCGCGCCCCGCCGAGAATGCTGCTGGCCGCATCAAGGCGGTCCGGCACATGCATCCTGTCCGCCGTATCGGTGGTCAACATCATGATCCCACGCACGCCGGTAGGCGAGGTCGCAAGCGGGTTCCATTGCGATTCCTGATAGGCCAGGGCCGCCAGCAAACGCCAATCCAGCCCGGTAGCCGCCTGCGCCTTGATGAAATCGTCGCGATACTTGGGTAGCAAGGTCAGCCGGCGCGACAGGATGCCCTGTATGTCCGCGTCGCCCAAATGACGGCCCAGCGAGAAATAGCGCTTGCGCAGTTGTTCGAGCCGGCCGTTGGCACGGATCTTACGGAAAAAATCCGATACGGCCTGACGCAGGCCCATGTCGGCGTTCAACGGCATGGCCCAGGCGATGTCGCGTTTATCGGTCAAGGTCAGCGCATCCACCAAACCCGGCGTGTAGGTGGAAACGGCCGCAAAGGTGCTCGAATCGGCCACCGTGCAGTCGCTCAGGCCGGTCGAAACCCGCTCCAGCAATTCCTCGGTCGAATGACCGGACACCTCGACCCAATGCAAATCGGGGTATGCCTGACGCAATTCGACGAGCCGCTCGGCATGGCTGCTGCCCTGTATGACTTCCAGCCGCAATTTGGCCAGATCGGCGAAGCTGCGCGGCTTGGCGACACCTGTACCGCAAATCACCAGCTCTTTTTCGGTGGCATAGGATGGCCCGAACAACACCCGGCCGGCGCGCGCGGAGGTCACGCTCAGGCCCGCGGCCGCAATGTTGACCCGGCCTTCCGCCGTCTCTGTTATCAGGTTGTCGAGATTGTCGGCGACTTCGATCTTCAGCTTCCAGTCGTGCTCGCGCGCGAATTCGTTGACCAGATCGTACTCGAATCCGGCGGGGTTGCCTTCGTTGTCGATGTAAAAGGTGGTTGGACTGATGCGCGTAAGCACCACCAGTTCACCGGTTACGATGGGTGAGGCCAATGGTCGCCAATGCCAATACAAGACTGCGGCAAGCAGCGGGGCCACCAGCAACCACAGGTAAGTCGGTTTATTGGTGGCAAAAAAGTGTAACTTCCTCGTCAGCCCAATCCGATACATGTTAGGACGTTCTTTCTTATTTAAGTCCCCTCACGTGCCTATCCTAACATGGGTCCAGTCGAAGGATAGTCTGCACTACGCTCGATCAGCGGCTGATCGCGCCCGGTACGCCGTCCAAATGGAGCGTACCATCCCACCACCCACCGCCACTCATGGCGCGCGGCCCTTTGGGACCGTTCCAGCGGAACGTCAATTTCGGCCCCTCGCCCTTGATGTCGATGGAATAGGTTCCCGCCGGCAATTTGCCAGCCGTGACACGCAATTCTCCCTGTGCC
>Ga0307417_10000593_pt1 | contig 14682 bp, 10 predicted proteins | sample SalMarWE160210MG_2_FD_202514 | JGI IMG/M metagenome (GOLD analysis project Ga0307417, IMG submission 202514) | Salt marsh sediment microbial communities from the Plum Island Ecosystem LTER, Massachusetts, United States - WE1602-10 | ecosystem: Environmental > Aquatic > Marine > Intertidal zone...
CGTGGGTTACCTTCGGTGACCAAATCGATGAAGAGACGGCATCCACGCTCGTTCACCTCGCTTACGAGCAAGGCGTCAACTACTTTGACAATGCCGATGTCTACGCCAAGGGCCAGGCCGAGGAGGTCATGGGGAAGGCCATCAAGGATCTGCCGCGCGAGAGCCTGGTGATTTCGAGCAAGGTCTTCTGGAAGACGATGGAGGGCCCTAACGGCAGAGGCCTTTCCCGCAAGCACATCAGCGAGTCGATCCACGCTTCGCTCAAACGGCTGGGGACCGACTATCTTGATCTCTATTTCTGTCATCGCTTTGACCCCGACACGCCAATGGAAGAAATCGTGCGAGCAATGGACGACCTGGTTCACCAAGGGAAGGTCTTGTATTGGGGGACATCCGAGTGGCGCGCTTCGCAAATCGTCAATGCCCATAAGGTGGCCAGGCAGTGGAATCTGTATCCGCCGATGGTCGAGCAGCCGCACTACAACATGCTGGTACGGCGACGTCTCGAAGATGAACTGGCGCCAGCTGCGGAAGAGTTGGGTTTCGGGATGGTCTCCTGGAGTCCGCTCGAATTCGGGCTGTTGTCGGGAAAGTACAATCAGGGGGTCCCTGACGATTCTCGCTTAGGGAGGGACAAGGCGTGGGCGAAAGAGGTCCTCACCGAGGCCAGACTGCTGAAGGTCACCAAGCTCTCGGCCATCGCCGACAGGCTGGGCGTCAGCATGGCCCAGTTGGCCATTGGTTGGCTCTTGAGAGTGCCTCAGCTTACGAGCGTCATCACAGGCGCCACAAGACCCTCCCAGCTCAAACAGAATCTGGAGGCGTCGAGCGTGCTGGACAAGCTCAGCGGAGATGTGCTCGAGGAGATCGAGTTGGTCTTGGGGAAGGACTCCCCCGACGACGAGTGAGGGGGGCCCGCCTACCAGCCTGTCTTGGTCGTAAGCTGGAAGCCGTCTGCGGCATCAAAGTCGATCTTGTTGGCGAAGGCCCGGCCGATTTGCTCCAGCAGATCCACCGCCCAGACGGCGTCGAGTCCAAGTTTGCCGACGTCGGTTCCATCCGGAACATCCACGCCAAGCTCGCGCATAACGTCTTGCGCCAGATCGATCTGGTAGCGCCGGAAAGCCAGCCGGCCGGTCCGGTTGTACTCCTGGCGGGTGACATAGGTTTGCCATTCGGCGGCGTCGTCCAGAATCTCATCCAGCGTCCACAAGGCCCACCCCAAGAATGAAGCGCGTTCGGCATCGATCGCGTGGGGCGCGCGTCCCGTGCCAAAGGCGTAAAGGCGAGTATCGCCCTCGGGATACGCGCCGCCCGAGTAGTGGAGCGCCTCCACAGCCACCTGGTAGCAGGGGTTGCCGGCCACGCCGACGCCGCCGTCCACCCAGGTGTGTTCGACCCCTGAAACGGTGACGCTGTGAGCGGGGAAGTAGGTCGGGGCGGCGATGCTGGCCAGAACGGCATCCTTGAGAGACAGCTTGCCCCACTGCGAAGCGTTGGCGCCGGGATGATCGCGAACGAAGAAATCCGTGCGGCCGGTGTGGGTGTTCTTTGCGGTAATCAAGATGTCGTTCGGCAGGCTGTTGATAGGAAGATCGGCGCCAATTTCGTCCAGCGTCGAGGCCACAAAATCGTTGCTGTAGCGATGGTTGCCCAAGCTGTAAAGGATCTGCCACCACGGCAGGCGATGGAACGCTTCCTGGGCAAACCGCTTGTAGAGGGCCAACAGACCCCGGGCGCTGACGCCTAGAGACAGGCCCGCGGCAATGACGGCGCCCGTCGACGTCCCGCCGATCATATCGAAGATCTCGTGGCAAGGCCCGCCAAGATGCGATTCCAACCGCACCAGACACACAAGCGGAATGATGCCGCGAATGCCTCCACCGTCGATTGAAAGCAGGGTCTTCATCATCGCCTCCGCTATTCGCTGCCCCGAGGAGACCCGTGCAACATCTGTGCCTTGTCGTCCCGGGACGGCTGACGGCCCGGCTCACCCGGGGGCCGGTCGCTCTGGGGTAGGCGCAGGGAAGTTGGAGACATCTGATATCCGAAAACTTCACCGAAGGCAGCCACCAGGGCATCGGTGACGGTCCCGAAGGACGGTGGAGTCCACATCAGTTCGGCGAGGGAAACGACCGGGTGATCGGGAAGGCCACATGGGATGATGCCGCGCCAATAGGACATATCGGGATCGACGTTGACTGCGAAACCATGCCGGCTGACGCCATGCACGTCGACCTTGACACCGATTGCGGCCAGTTTGCTCGGCATGTGGCGCGCCGCCGGTGGACAATGGGGGCAGCGGGAGGCAACGTCGGGCTGGATCCATACGCCAGTCAGGCCCTCGACCTGGCCGGTCACCAGGCCGAGCGTGGCGAAGGCCCGAATCAGCGTGGTTTCGAGCCGGCGCACATATCCTACATAATCCGCCTTGGGCAGGTAACCGTCGTCGTCGACGCGTCCCAGAGGCAAGAGTGGGTAACCCACCAATTGCCCGGGCCCGTGATAGGTGATGTCTCCGCCTCGGTCCACCCAGTGAACGGCGACCTCATTTTCCTGGAGTTGTTGGTCGTTCCACAGGAGGTTTTCCCGGTGGCCTGACCGGCCGAACGTGAATGTATGAGGGTGCTCCACCAAGAGCAGTGTGGGGGGCCGTCGACCTCGGACGATTTCAGCCGCCAGGTCATTCTGCATCTGCCACGTAACGGCATAATCGACACGGCCCAGGAAGGTGAACTCGCATGATGCCGTGCTTGGTGATGGATCGGACATCTTCAGACCCAATCCCCTGATGCATGGTCTTCGGACCGTTCATGACTTCTGTAAAGCATGCAGGTGAGAGGCGAGCGAAGCGGCATCCAGGAATCAGGGGGATTGCCGATCCAGCAGTCCGTCGGCCAATGTGCAGGGCGACCCACCCCGGGATGCCGCAAGGTGGCAGGGTTGCTGTCCAAGACGCTTTGATGGTCCGAATATCCACTCATGCGATCGCATTGTAGCATTTCAGTCCCTCCGGCTTCCCCGCGGCGGGCATATGACTTGCACGTGACTGACGTGGATCACCGAGCAGACATACAGGTAGAATAGCGATTCATGCCCTCCGCTACCGCAGTTGCAAGAGCGCGCCGGCGCAGCCTTCATAAGGCTTCAGGTTGGAATGCCTGGGCAGGCATTCTCCTGGCGGGTGCCGTGCTGATCACGTTGGCCATCGGCAGTTTGTCAGCCGGCATGGCCTACCTCTACTTGGATTTTGCTCAGGCTGTACCGGCGGTCGAAGATGTTCCGATCTTCTTCGGTTCTCCCTCGAACCCGAGCTTCACGCCGATAGAGCTGTACGACCGCAGCGGCGAGCACGTCCTGGCTGTATGGGAGAATCCCGCGGCCAGTGAGCGGGAGTGGGTCAGCCTGGATCCGGCAGATCGCAACGCCGCTCCACAGGTGTTGATCCAGGCTATTCTCGCCGACCAGGATCCACAATTCTGGGACGCCCCGGCGGTCACACCAGCCCGCCTGGGTCTGCGCTTGGTTCAGGACATGCTCCCCTTTGCTTCCAAACAAACATCGCTCTCGTTGCCCGAGCAGTTGGCCGCATCAACATTGCTTCCCCTCCAAAGCTACGCGGATCGGAGCCTCAAGCGCGATTTTCGCTTGGCACTGCTGGGCGAACGGTTGGAAGCGCGATTTGACAAAGAGCAGATCCTGACCTGGTATCTGAACAGTGCCAACTTCGGATCGATGACATCCGGAGCGGATGCTGCGGCGTTGGTTTACTTTGGCAAACATGCCCATGATCTTGACCTGGCAGAGAGCGCCCTCTTGGCTGGTATCCCGAGCAACCCTGAGGCCAACCCTGCCCTGGCGCCTGAGGACGCCAGGCGCAATCAGGGGAGGGTCCTACTGGAGATGCTGAAACGGGGCTACATCAACCAGCGTCAGGCGTCCGTCGCACAAGCTGAGATCCTCAGCTTCGCCGCCCAACCGGTCCTCGCTCCAGGAGGCGCCCGCGCCGATCTAAGCAGCTTGATCCAGGACAGATTCTCCCAGACCTTCGGTTCCGATGCCGTAAGCAGGGGCGGTATCCGCATCATCACGTCGGTGGACTATGATCTGCAGCTGCAGGCGGAGTGCACACTTGAGACGCACTTAGCGAGATTGTCCGGCGAACCGCCCGGGCACACAGCTCTGGCGGACGGGCAAGCACCTTGCCTGGCTGCCGGGTTCCTGCCTCCGGTTCGGCCAAGTGATTCCAATGTCGATCACGATGTGCAGGCAGGAGCGGTGGTCATCATGGATCCAGCCCATGGAGAGCTGCTCGCCCTCGCCAACCTTCCGGGCTCCGAGGGTGCGGGCGTGACGCGTCACCCCGCCGGCCAGATCCTTAGCCCGTTGATCTACCTGACAGCATTTGCGCGGGGCTATGCGCCCGGAAGCATGATCTTGGATCTGCCACCAGACGTGGCCCCATCGGGGGCGACCGGTCAGGCATACCACGGGCCCGTCCGCATGCGGACGGCACTGGCGAACGTTTATTTGGCGGCCGCCGTGCGCACCCTGATGCTGGTCGGGCCAGACAACGTTCAAAGAACGGCGCGTCAGATGGGACTCGAAGCTCCAGGAACGGTCGCGGCGGACCCACAGGGAGCGCGGCTGAGCGGCGACGCCAGCTTGATCGGCCTGGGAACCGCCTACGGCGTCTTGGCAGACAGCGGGGCGATGACCGGGGTCGCGGCCCCAAGGGCGGATTCCGGTGCCGGCCAACTCTCCTCGGGGGTCATCATGCGGGTGGAGGATGTGTATGGGCGCACCACCTTCCAGGAAAGTTCAAGCTCCCGATCGGTGGTCAGCCCACAGCTGGCGTACCTTGTGAACAACGTGCTCAGTGATGATGCGGCGCGGTGGCCAACGCTGGGACAGGCAAATGTGCTTGACGTTGGCCGCCCCGCTGCCGCCATCGCGTCGGTGGATCCTGAGGCAAGCGGGAGTTGGGCTGTCGGATACACGCCCGAGCTGATGGTCGGAGTCTGGATCGGAAACGAAGATCTGACCCCCATGCAGCATGTGAATCGGACCAATGGGGCAGCCCCGATATGGCGGGCCGTGGTGCAGTACGCCAGCCGAGACCAGGCCGCATCGGATTGGGAGCTACCGGCGGGGATGAGCCAGGTGGATGTTTGCGACCCTTCGGGCTTGCTTCCGACCCAATATTGCCCACAGGTGGTCAAGGAAGTGTTCATCCAGGGAACAGAGCCGACAGCGACCGACAACCTATATCAACCATTCAAGGTTGACGTGGAAACAGGAAAATTGGCCACGCTCTTCACGCCGCTCGACCAGGTGGAAGAAAAGGTCTACCTGGTGCCTCCACCCGAGGGCCTCGACTGGGCGCGGTCGGCCGGTATTGATCAACCGCCTCAAGAATATGACCCTGTCGATGCCAATCGGCCTGTCGACAAGCAAGTGCACCTGAGTTCCCCAGCCCTGTTCGCCGTGGTGGGAGATGAGGTCCAACTTCGCGGCTCAGCCAGAGCCGCCGGTTTTCAATTCTACAGGCTTCAATATGGCAAGGGGCTCAATCCTGACCAGTGGGTGCAGATCGGCGAAGACCAGCCTCAACCCACATCGAGTGGGGTCCTGGGTACGTGGGATACGCGTGGATTGAATGGTCTCTATACGGTGCAGTTGCAGGTGGTGGGAACCGACGGGCAGGTCAGAACGGATGCTTTACCCCTTACACTGGACAACCTGCCGCCTCACGTGTCGGTGATATCACCCACGGCCGGACAGACGCTGACAGTGGATGACCAGGGCCGTGTCGTCATCGAAAGCGAGGCCTCGGACGCGCACCATATCGCGCGAGTTGCCTTCGAGATCGACGGTGAGAATGTTGCCTCCTTCACCGCCCCCCCGTTCAGCTTCTCTTGGCGGCCAACCGCCTTAGGGGCCCATACGCTGATCGTGCATGCGTTCGACGGGGTTGGGAATCAATCCTCGACCGAAGAAATCACCTTTGATGTTTCCCGTTGACGCACCATACGACGAGGTGCAAACGGCGCACCAGGCACGGAGCTGACCGGCCTGAGCTACATTTCTTAAATTGATGTCTCTTAAGGTTGAAGCGGGGGTTGCCAGTCGGGTTCGATATCACGGCTGCCGGGCGAATTCGAGATGTTTGTCTGGTTTGAGCCATTCGCGGTCATGGTGTAGATTTCGGGGTTCTGATCCCGGGTTGACGTGAAGGCGATCCACTGTCCATCATAAGAATAGGCAGGCTCTTTGTTTCCCAGGCTGTTGGTGAGCTTGAGGGGGCTGGCGCCGTGGTCCGAAAGACGTGCCAGCCAGATCTCATTCATCGTGGGTTGGATCCAGGCGAACAGGATGCCGGTGTTGTCGGGTGCCCAGTCGAGGTTTTGAGCCCCAATGATGTGGTTGGTGCGATCGAAGAGGACCGGTTCACCCGGCCGGGGGTTATGAATGTAGATGCGGCCTGGCGCCCCATTGATCGAGGATGACACGGCGATTTGGTTTCCATCGGGCGACCAAGCCGGAAATGATTCAACGGCAAATCCGGCGGAGAGATTGGTTGGCTTGACGGTCCAGCAGGCACTGGGTTCGCCGCTGAGGCAGCTCGTATTGAGCAGAAAGACCTGATCTAGATTGTTGATGCGGTTGCTGGTGAAGGCGATCAAGTGACCATCCGGAGACCAGGCCGGGTCGACGTCATCACCGGCCTGATGGGTGATGTCCTCGTTGTGGGTGCCATCGACGTTGATAATCCAGATGTCCTGCCCCAGGTTGTTGCCGAAGTCATCGCGCCCTCCGGGTGCGACGTAAAGGATCCGTTGGCCGTCCGGCGACCAGCGCGGCTGATGCTTGTCCCCGGGGCCGAACGTGACTTGTTTTGGCTGGCTGCCGTCGGGATTCATGGTCCAGATCTGGAGCGCACTCCCGTCGCCTCGATCGCTGACGAAGGCGATGCGCCCGCCGCCGCCGATCACAATCGGCACCTGGGTCGGTGTTTCCGTGGGGGCAGGCGTGGGTGAGCCGGATTCGGTAGGCGGAACCGTGGGTTGGGGCGTCGCCGTATCGGGCGCCGGGGTGGGCGAAGAATTGACGACCACCACCTCAGTCTGGGTGGCGGTGGCCGGCCCCATCAACGCTGCGGGCAGGCCGCCGGCCAGAGCCAGGGCCAAACCCCCACCGATCACCACGATTCCCAAAAGCGCCGCGCCGGCCAACCCAAACCAGAGCCAAGCCGGCCGCCGGGCTGGTTTCTTCTGCATGGTCGGCAGATCGGCGCGTAGGGTGGGCGAGGTGCCCATGCCCTTGAGCGCGGCTTGGAAGGCGGCCACATCGGGGAAACGCTGATCCTGCGAAATCGATAGGGCGCGTTCCAGGCATGCCTCGACATTAGGTGGGACAGCGGGGTTGAATGCCGTTGCCGGCTTCAGCTCCTCATTGCCCATCATGCGCTCAATGCTGTCGGTGGGAGCTGTACCTGTGAGGAGGTTGTACATCGTGGCGGCGAGTGCATACTGGTCGCTACGTGCATCTGTTCGGCCGCTCCCATACTGCTCGGGAGGCGAAAAGCCCGGCGTCAGACCCCGAGCGCCGGTGGTCGTCTGCTGGTGATCGAAAACCTTGGCGAGGCCGAAGTCCACCAGCACCACGTTGCCGTCTGGCTGAACTTTGATGTTCGACGGCTTGATGTCGCGGTGGATGACGGGTGGTTTACGCGAGTGCAGGTAGACGAGCGCATCGCATACGGCGTCCGCCCAGCGCAGCACCTCCGGCGGCGACGGGGGCTCGCGTCGAGCCCTGGTGTGCAGGTCCTCTCCTTCGACGTAGTCCATGACCAGGTATTGGCGGCCTTCGAGGATGAAATGGTCGGTCACCCGGGGCAAGTTGGGGTGGCGCAGGCTGGCCAACAGCGAGGCCTCTCGGTGAAATTGGCGCTCCGATTCGGGATTTAGGTTGAGATTCTCTTTGAGGGCGACCTTGATCTGCAGGGTCTCGTCAAATGCCAAGAAGACGGCCCCCATCCCGCCTTTGCCCAACTGACCGTCAATTCGATATCGATCGTGGAGTACGGACCCTGGTTCTAGGCTCATAGGCTAGATTCTAATCGGATTGGATAGTCGGGGCAAACCCCGGCACTCCTAGGCATCGCCGGCCACGCTCAACTGCCAGTCTTCGAAGTCGGAGATGTGATCGATGGCGGTGAGATCGAGCTGGAGGGGTGTCACCGAAACCAGGCCTTGCTGGAGCGCCCAGAAATCTGTGCCCGGCTCGGCGACGCCGGATGGGGCTTCGCCACCGATCCAATAATAGGGCGCGCCGCGCGGATCACGGCGTTCGACGAGGGCGTCGCGGTAGACACTCAGTCCCTGTCGGGTGACGCTTAGGCCGCGCAGCTTTCCCAGGGCGAGATGCGGTACGTTAACGTTGAGAAAGACGCCCTGCGGCAGGCCGTCGGCCTCGACCTGCATGGCCACCTGTCGGGCGATTTCTGCCGCAGCGCTGTAATCGACGTGACCGCCGTGCTCGTCATGGGACTCCAAAGACACAGCGATCCCTGGGATGCCGGCTATGGCGGCCTCCATGGCGGCGGTGACGGTGCCACTGTAGGTCACGTCGTGCCCCAGGTTGGCGGACGGATTGATTCCAGAGATCACCATATCCACCTGCGGGGAGACCAACCCCAACAATCCAAGCGCCACACAATCCGAAGGAGCCCCGTCACAAGCCATGGCCGGCGATCCGTCGGCCAGCTGTGTGGTCCAGGCCCTGAGCGGACGGTGCATGGTCTTGACGTGTCCCGAGGCCGACCAATTGCGGTCGGGAGCAAGGACGGTCACGGTGCCGACCTTCGTCAGACTCTGTGCAAGCGCAAGCAAGCCAGGAGCCTGGACGCCATCGTCGTTGGTCAGAAGAATGTGAAGACTCATGTCGCGTCCTTGGCCGGTGCGGCTGAGGCGCCTCCTTGTAGGTTTGGTTTGAATCGACACGATCGCCGGGGCAAGCTCTGCCTTCGGGAACACGCCGGCTCTAGCTAAGAGCCAGGAAGTCATTCTATCTCAACTCAAACGTGCAGATTGGATAGCCAATCGTAAGGTTCGGGAACTTGCTCTTGGCGAAGAGGGTTCTATACTCAGCGCCAACTCGCTCAGCCAGCAAAATCAAGACACCAAGGGAGGAGAGCCGTGAGGTTCCCATCAAGGAGCAGAATGCTCCTGGCACTAAGCATCATGGTTGGTGCAAGTCTAGCCTGCAATCTGATTTCAGGCTCCACATCGGGGAGCGGTGAAACGCCAACATCGGGCCCATCGGGAGGGGCAGGAACTGGTTCGCCGGTAGACTCACTGGACGGGGTGAAATCGGCCGCCATCTAGATCGAAGCTCAGGGGAGTTTCGTGCCTCCCGATATCGGGGCACCAGTGGAGTTCGCCGGACGCGGCTCGGGATTCATCATCGATCCGTCCGGGATCGCCGTCACCAACAATCATGTCGTCACCGGGGCGGCGCTGCTCAAGGTTTGGGTGGGAGGCGAAAGTCAGCCACGCAACGCCAAGGTCCTGGGCGTCTCAGAGTGCTCCGACCTCGCCGTGATCGACATTGATGGGGACGGCTACCCGTATCTGCAGTGGTATCCGGACCAAGCCAATGTCGGTTTGGAGGTGTATGCGGCCGGCTTTCCTCTTGGTGATCCCGAATACACGCTGACCAAGGGGATCGTTTCCAAGGCCACGGCTGGCGGTGATACCGGTTGGGCCTCGGTTGAGGGGGTTATCCAGCATGACGCCACCATCAATCCAGGCAACTCTGGCGGCCCGCTGGTGACGGCCGATGGCCAGGTCGTTGGCATTAACTACGCCTCATTGGCATCGGCCAATCAGTATTTTGCCATTACGGCCGACACCGCCCAGAGTGTGATCAACACCCTCAAGCAGGGTCGGAATCTCGACACGATTGGAGTCAACGGCACGGCCGTGAGCAGCCAGGATGGCTCGCTGACCGGGGTGTGGGTGCTCTCGGTCGCCTCGGGTTCGCCGGCGGACAAGGCCGGGCTCGAGGGCGGGGATCTGATCACCCAAATGGAAGGTCTCTCACTGGCGACAAGCGGAACGATGTCGGAGTACTGTGACATCTTGCGCACCCACCAGCCAAGTGATGCGCTTTCGGTCAACGTCCTGCGCTATGCGACCGGTGAGGTGTTGGCCGGCGAACTGAACGGGACGCCCCTGGCGGCCTCATCGACCTTCGACAGCCAGCTGGGTGGGCAGGCTCAGGGCGGAAGTGGTGACTCGACATCCAGCTACAGCGGCTACACAACTGTGGCGGACGATTATGGGGCGATCCAGATGGAGATTCCCAACGCTTGGTCGGATGTCGACGGCAGCGCGTGGGTGGATGGCGGTGATGTGATCGGATCATCGATCTGGGCTTCTGAAGACCTGAGTGCGTTTGCCAACAGCTGGGACCAGCCAGGGGTGATCTTCGATGTTTCCAATGATCTGGCCAAACTTGGCGGTTACGTTCAACTGCTCGATATTGAGCGTCAGAGCTATCTCGGAACGTGCGAGCTGGATAACCGCTACGACTACAGCGACAGTACCTACCGGGGTAAGTACGATTTGTTCAAGAATTGCGGTGGCCCAGGAGGGCCCAGGTATCTGGTGCTATCTGCAGTCCCAGTTTCCAATGCACAGGCGTTTCTAATTTTGGTTGAGGTGCAAATTCAATCCGACCGCGACCTGGAAGCGCTTGACCACATCCTTAACACTTTCGACGTCGTCGGCACCTTGCCCTAGAAGGGCGCGGAAGGGCTCGGATATGCGGCCTCCCGTTCGGGAGGCCGCACCGCGTGGCCAAGAAGCAGAGGCATCCGCCTCGGCCGCCGATGAGCCGAGCAGCCCTCAATCCGCGGCGCCGCGTTGACGGAGCGGAGGGGCGCATGATAAGATAAAACATCCGTCGCAGGTATCGCATCGGATGCCCGGCGGGCCCGGTTTCATACTTATCATCATTTCTCGGACCACAAGGGGTATTGCCATTTTCCCGCTGAGACGCAGTTGATCAGCGGAGTCCCATTGCAGATCGAGAGATCGATGGAGCTCACCTAAGGGCGAGCGCTGAAACTGGGCGCTGGCCCTGTTGCGTTTGGGGGGCAGGGAGAAAGTGATCTTCATGAGCCTTGAATTCATCGTTCGTCTCATTGGCATGGTTATCTTTGCCGTCGGCGGGATCTATCTAGGGGCTACCTTGGCCGACCTCGCCCAGGGATCCCCGGAGCTGTGGGCGAGTGTGTTCGGGCTCGTCGGCGCGCTCCTGGGAATCGTGATCACGCCGTTTGTCTCCACCCGGCCGGTCGGCGCCATTCGGAGGCGAATGACGCAGGTATCGGCGCAGACCATGATCGCCAGCCTGATGGGCTTGGTGGTCGGGTTGGTGGTGGCGGCTTTGCTCTCATTTCCGCTCTCCCTCCTGCCGTCCCCCTTTGGGCAGCTGCTCCCGTTCGTGGCGGCGGTGGTCTTCAGCTACCTGGGCGTGGCGATCTTTGTCATGCGCCAGAACGACATCCTGCACATGCTGCGGGCGCGCTTTCCAGCCAGTGGAGAGGATGGCGGAGGCGGGAATGGCGGCGGACGTCGGGTCTTGCTTGACACCAGTGTGATCATCGATGGTCGGATCGCCGATATCGGCAGGACCGGATTTGTCGCCGGGCCGATGTTGGTCCCCGGCTTCGTCCTGCTGGAGCTTCAGCACATCGCCGATTCATCGGATGGCTTGCGACGGCAACGGGGGCGCAGGGGCCTTGACATCCTCAATCGCCTGCAGAAAGATAGCAGCGTTCCCATTCAGATCACGGACCTGGACGTGGAGGGTGTGCGCGGAGTGGACGATAAGCTGGTGATCCTGGCCAAGCAGCTGCGCTGCCCGATCGTGACCAACGACTACAACCTCAACCGGGTTGCTGAGCTCCAAGGCGTGGCGGTTCTAAATATTAATGAACTGGCCAATGCCGTGAAGGCGGTCTTCCTTCCTGGAGAGACCCTTGAGGTGCAGGTGATCCAGGAGGGCAAGGAGACGGGACAGGGCGTGGGCTATCTGGACGACGGCACGATGGTGGTGGTGGAGGATGGGAAGTCGCTCATCGGGTCGGCGGTGGACGTGCTGGTGACCAAGGTCCTCCAGACGGCAGCCGGGCGCATGATCTTTGCCCGTCCGGAGCAAGACGGCCGCAGGGACAGGGGCACGGGGTAGCTCAGCATGGGCTTGGTGCTCTACAACACCCTCAGCCGCAAGAAGGAGCCGTTCGAGCCTCTCGAGCCCGGTGTGGTGAAAATGTACGTGTGCGGGCCGACGGTGTACGGTAAAGCTCATGTCGGTCACGGCATGTCATCCATCGTTTTCGACGTGATTCGCCGCTACCTGGAATATCGCGGATTTGACGTCCGTCACGTGATGAACTACACCGATGTGGACGACAAGGTCATCAGGCGCGCCCAGGAACTCGGGGAGGACCCACTCGCTCTGGCTGAACGGCACCTGGAGGAATACGATCGCCATCTGCACGATCTAAATGTCCTTCCCGCCAGTGCCTTTCCCCGAGTTTCAACCGAAATCGAGTTCATTATCAAGATGGTTGCGGGATTGATAGAGCGGGGACACGCCTACGAAGTCGAAGGCGACGTCTACTTCCGTGTGGACAGCGATCCAGAATACGGCAAGCTCTCAGGCCGCAAGGTGGAAGACATGCAGGCTGGGGCCCGGCTTGATGTCGATCCCCGCAAGGAAAATCCGGCCGACTTTGCTCTATGGAAAACGGCCAAGCCTGGCGAGCCCGCATGGGAAAGCCCTTGGGGCCGCGGCCGGCCGGGATGGCACATCGAGTGTTCGGCCATGAGTTGGCATCATCTCGGCGAACAGATCGACATCCATGGCGGCGGCACGGATTTGATCTTTCCCCACCACGAGAATGAGATTGCCCAGACCGAGGGCTTGACAGGCAAGCCCTTTTCCCAATTCTGGGTGCACAACGGGATGATGCAGCTGACCGGTGAGAAGATGTCGCGTTCGGTGGGCAACATCATCAGCATCGAGGCCTTTCTTGAAGATCACCCCGGGGACGTGCTGCGGATGGCGGTCTTGAATGGCAGTTATCGAAGCCCGTTGGTGTTCAATGACGATGTGATTCAGCAGGCCACGAGCGCGCTGGAGCGCCTGAAAGGCGGGCTGAGGGCTGGCGCCATAGCTGAAGGCGGCAATCCGGAAAGTGGGGCCGACTTGGCGCAGCGGGTGGCCGCCGCCGAGCAAGGTTTTAGGTTGGCGATGGACGATGACTTCAATACCGCCGCCGCCATGAGCCATTTGTTTGACCTGGTGAGAGCGATCAACCAGGCTCGCGATGCCGGCGCTGGCGCCGATGACCTGGTCCTGGCCCAGGGCAAGCTCAAGGAGCTGGCGGCGGTTTTGGGACTGCGTTTGGAAGACGAACCGGCCCCGGCCGAGGCCGGCCCGTATATCGAACTGCTGCTCGATATCCGACAGCGGTTGCGGGAGAACGGGGAGTTTGGCCTCGCCGACGGGATACGTGACGGGTTGATTTCTCTGGGCGTGGTGATCGAAGACAACAAGGAAGGCTCGGCCTGGCGCTTCCGAGCCTAGGCGTCACATTCAGCCGCCATCCCAAGAAGGCGAGGCCGACTTGGCCGGTGCCAACTTCGAAGGCGTGTACGGCCGGAATGCGGTACACGAGGTGTTGCGGGCTGGCCGGCGGAAGATTTACCGCCTGCTGGTCGATCACCGAGCCGAGCCGAAAGGTCGGCTTCGGGACATCCTCGAGTTGGCCGAAACACGCTCGGTCCCCGTCCGCCGCGTCGATCGCAAGGCACTCGGCGCCCACGAGGGTAACCACCAGGGCGTGCTGGCTGAGTGCTCCCCATTCGAGTACAGCCACCTCACGGACATCCTTGCCATCGCCTTGCAAAAGCAAGAACCCGCCTTCGTCCTCCTTTTGGACCTGGTTCAGGATCCTCAGAATCTCGGCACTCTGCTGCGTACGGCCGAGGCCGTTGGCGTTCATGGTGTGGTCATCCCATCTCGCCATGCAGCCGGGATCACACCGGCGGTTGTGAACGCTTCGTCCGGAGCTTGTGAACATCTCCTGGTCGCCCGCGAGAACCTGCATCAGGCGATTACGACTCTCAAAGGCGAGGACGTTTGGATCACGGGGCTGGAAGGGAGCCCGCAAGCGCAGCCGGCCCACCAACTCGACCTGGGGGGGTCCATGGCGCTGGTCGTGGGAAGTGAAGGCTCGGGTCTGCGAAGACTGGTCCGGGAGGCCTGCGACTATCTCCTCAGAATTCCTATGCGGGGCAACGTCGAGTCATTGAACGCAGCGGTGGCCGGTTCAATCGGGCTTTACGCGATCTGGGAAGCCCGTGGATATGCCGGTTTCTCCGACGCGGAAGACCCTGCGGCCCCGCAAGCCCAGGAACATTGACGACCCCCCCAAATCCTGTTAGACTGAGGCCGCCTTGAGGCCCAACTTGTGTCTGGTATAATTTGCATGCGCCGCGCGGGTTGGGCGCGTTTTTAACGCCGACGTAGCTCAATGGCAGAGCGACCGCCTTGTAAGCGGTAGGTTACGGGTTCGACTCCCGTCGTCGGCTTGTCTCCGGT
>Ga0307417_10000595_pt1 | contig 14612 bp, 10 predicted proteins | sample SalMarWE160210MG_2_FD_202514 | JGI IMG/M metagenome (GOLD analysis project Ga0307417, IMG submission 202514) | Salt marsh sediment microbial communities from the Plum Island Ecosystem LTER, Massachusetts, United States - WE1602-10 | ecosystem: Environmental > Aquatic > Marine > Intertidal zone...
GCAGGATGCCCATCTGAGCCAGGCGCCGGGCGACGGGCGACTCGGGCCCCAGGGCGCGCAGCCGGCAGATCACGTGTGGCCCAAGCCTGGCCGGCATCGCTCAGCGAGCTCCTGCGGCGGCGTCGGACTTTGACCGTGCCGAAGCTTGTCCCTGGAGCTCGGTGAGGCTCCTGCCCGGAACTGGGGAGGGTTTGCCGAGCCCAGGCGCATGGGGCACCGGCTGGGCGTGCAGGCGACTTACGACGGATACCGGTGGGAAATGCGGGCGGGGCGGTGCCTCGGGCCGGCACGGGCACGAGCTGCTCATGGAGCCGCGTGTGCCTGCAGGAATTTGAGGCAGCCGCTGAGGCTCGAAAGCTTGGGGTAATCGAGCTCCGGTACCTTGATGTCCAGGCGGACCTCCAGCTTGAGCACGAAGTTGAGGAAATCCACCGAATCGATGTCGAACTGATCTCGGAAGCTCCGCTCCGGGTCCAGCCGTCCGGCATCGACATCGGGCGCCACCGCCCGCAGGGTCTCGACGACGATGGCACTCAGCTCTTCTTCATTCATGTCTGGGAGGGTCCTCAGTCAACGATGCGGCGGGGTCCACCATGACGCCCGACAGGTCGCCTTCCGGCAGGCCGAGCTCCCAGGCCTTGAGCAGCCGGCGGACTATCTTCCCCGAGCGGGTCTTGGGCAGCTCGACTCGGAACTCGACCTCTTTGGGGGCGACCACGGCACCCAAGCGGCGCCTGGCGTGGGCAAGCAGCTCCTGGCGCAGCGCCTCGCCGGCCTGCCAGCCCGACTTCAGGGTGACGAACGCCTTGACACGCTCGGTGGCGAGGGCGTCAGGGACGCCGATGGCGCCCGCCTCACCGACTGCCGGATGCTCCAGCAGCGCGCTCTCCACTTCGAAGGGGCCGATGAGGTGTCCTGATGACAGGATGACGTCGTCGGCCCGCCCTAGGAACCAGAAGTATCCGTCGGCATCCCGCCGCGCGATGTCGCCTGTCAAATACCAGCCGTCCGCGAAGCACTCGGCGTAGCGCTCCGGCTCGCCCAGGTAGCCGCGGAATAGCGATGGGCAGGAGGCACGGATCGCGAGCTCTCCTTCGACGTCCGCCTGCGTCACCGGCGTCACGCTGCGGTGCGGGCCGCGTCGCAGCAGGCTCGCCTCCACGCCGGGCAGGGGCAATCCCATGGACCCGGGCTTGATGGGCAGTGCGGCGAAATTAGCAATCATGATAGCCCCCGTCTCGGTTTGCCACCAATTGTCGTGTATCGGAAGGCCAAATGCCTTCTGGCTCCAGTGCACGGCCTCCGGATTGAGAGGCTCGCCGACGCTGGCGATGAAGCGCAGATCCGGAAACGGCGCCCGTGCCGGCAGCTCTGCCGCCAGGCGCATCATCATACGGACCGCGGTAGGCGAGGTGTACCAGACGTTGACGCGCTCCCCGCGCAGGGTGCTAAGCCAGCGGACGGGCTCGAACTCGGCCTCGTCGCAGAGCAGTGTGGCGCCCAGCGTCAGGGGGGCCATGATGCCGTAGCTGGTGCCGGTCACCCAGCCGGGATCGGCCGTGCACCAAAAAACGTCCTCGGGGTGGATGTCCAGGGCAAGGCGTGCCGAGACCTGCTGGACCAGCACCGCAGCGTGGGCGTGCATGGCCCCCTTGGGCATGCCGGTGGTGCCGCTGGTGTAGTGCAGCAGGGCAATGTCTTCGGCGCCGGTCGTCACCTGGGCTGGCACAGGGTCTGCCTGCCGGAGCAGGCTCCAAAGTGCGGCGGTGGCGGGTAGAGGACTGGCCGCATCATCCTCGTCGGCGAGCAGGACGTGACGTAGGCCGGGCAGCCGGCTGCGGTGGTCGGCCAGCTTGCGGCGATACAGAGCCGCGTTCGTGACCAGCACTCGCGCGCCGCCCAGGGAAAGGCGGGTGCACAGCGGCTGGGGGCCGAAGGCGGCATACAGCGGACAGAGCACTGCACCGTGCTTGAGCGTGCCCAGAGCGGCGACATACAGCGCCGGCACGCGGCCGAGCAGCACGGCCACGACCTCGCCCTTCGCCACGCCCAGCTCGGCGAGCAGAGTGGCGAAGCGATCCGTGAGCTCTTGGAGCTGGCCGTAGCTGTAGTCCTGAGGCTCGCCCGCGCGCGGCAGCCAGCGCAGCGCGAGATGGTCCCGCCGTGCGCCGGCGGCGTGTCGATCCACCGCCTCGTGCGCCATGTTCAGTCGGCCGGCGACCCGACCATCCAGCCCCTCGGCCGCGCGGCTCCAGCTGAATGTGGTCCGCGCCGCCTGGTAGTCGACCAGGTTTGGCGCCGGTCCATGCCCTGGACGGGGCTTTACGATCAGGTTCTGCGACATGGCCGAGAGTTGCCGGAAGTATGGGCGGAGCGCCGCAGGCTCTGGATGAGCAGCCGCTCGCGCTTGCTGCGGCCAGCGCCACTGGACCATCATGATCCGGCTTGAGCCCTGCCGAACGGGTGACACGCAGGCGCAGTATACCCTGTATAACCCCACTTCATCGCCGCTCTGGAGCCGTCTCGATGACCATCCGTAATTTGGAGTACTTGTTTCGGCCCACGTCCATCGCACTGGTAGGGGCGAGCAAGCAGCGGGATTCCGTGGGTGCGGTGCTGGCACGCAACCTGTTCAATGCTGGCTTCGACGGTCCTGTAATGCCGGTAAATCCCAAATACACCAGTATCGAGGGGGTGTTGACCTACCCGGATATCGGTGCGCTGCCAGTCACGCCCGAGCTGGCGGTGGTCAGCACGCCGCCGCAGAGCGTGCCGGACATCATTGCCGAGCTGGGGGCCCGCGGCACCCGGGCCGCGGTGGTCATCACCGCCGGCTTCGCGGACCGCAACGACGCCCATGGGCAAGCCCTGCAACAGCAGCTGCGGGAGGCGGCCAGGCCGTATTTGCTGCGCCTGGTAGGCCCGAACTGTCTGGGAATCATCGCCCCGGGCGCGGGCCTCAACGCAAGCTTCGCCCATCTCACGCCCACGCCAGGGGGGCTGGCTTTCGTCGCCCAGTCGGGTGCCATCGTCACCTCGGTGCTGGACTGGGCGCATAGCCGGGGCATCGGCTTCTCCCATCTGGTCTCCCTCGGCGACATGGTGGACGTCGATTTCGGCGACATGCTGGATTTCCTGGCGAACGATGCCGGTACCCGAGCCATCCTGCTCTACATCGAGGCGGTCAGTCAGAGCCGGAAGTTCATGTCCGCGGCCCGGGCTGCCGCCCGCACGAAGCCGGTCATCGTGGTCAAGGCCGGCCGCTTCCCCGAGAGCGCCCGGGCTGCCGCCTCCCACACCGGGGCGCTGGCTGGCTCGGACGCGGTCTACGATGCGGTGTTTAGGCGGGCCGGCATGCTACGGGTGAACGGCCTGGAGGACTTGTTCGACGCCGTGGAGATTCTGGCGCTGACCCGGCCCCCGAAGGGCGATCGACTGGCAATCCTGACCAATGGAGGTGGCATAGGCGTGCTTGCCACCGACGCGCTGATCGAGGAGGGTGGCCGGCTTGCCCAGCTCTCCGCCGAGACTCTGGCCAAACTCGACGCGGTGCTGCCGCCGGCGTGGTCCCGTGGCAATCCGGTCGACATCGTCGGCGACGCCACCGGCAGCCGCTACGGTGATGCCTATGCCGTCATCTGCCAGGATAGGGGACTGGATGCCGTTCTGGTGCTCAACTGTCCGACGGCGGTGGTTTCCGGGGTGGAGGCGGCGGCGGCTATCGTCGACAAGGTCCGGAATCCTGGTCCAATGCTGCTGACCAGCTGGGTGGGGTCCGCGGCGGCGGAGGAGGCGCGGCGACTGTTTCGTGCCCACCATGTGCCCACCTACGAGACGCCGGGACAGGCGGTGCGCGCCTTCATGTACATGGTCAGCTATCGCCGCGGCCAAGAGCTGCTCATGGAGACTCCGGCCTCCATTCCGGAGGACTTCGTGGGAGACACGGCGCGGGCACGCATTCCAATCGAGCGTGCCCTGAGTGAGGGCCGCGAGTGGCTGGCGGAGCCCGAGGCCAAAGAGGTGCTGGCCGCCTACGGCATTCCGGTGGTCAGCACCTACACCGCCGAGACCCCGCAGGAGGCTGCCGACGTGGCGGCCCGGATTGGGGGCCCTGTGGTGGTAAAGATCCTCTCGCCGGACATCACCCACAAATCCGACCTGGGCGGCGTGGTGCTGGACGTGAAGGGTCCCGGGGCAGTCAAGGCGGCGGCCGCAAACATGCTGGAGCGCATCGCCAAGGCGCGGGTCGGTGCCCGGCTCGACGGCTTCTCCGTCTCGCCCATGGTGCGACGCCCGGGCGCCTACGAGCTGATCGTCGGTATGACGGAGGACTCTCAGTTTGGCCCGGTGCTGCTGTTCGGCCAAGGGGGCACGGCGGTGGAGGTGGTAAACGACATGGCCCTCGGTCTGCCACCGCTCAACATGCATCTGGCCCACGAGGTCATCTCCCGCACCCGCATCTACCGCCTGCTGCAGGGCTATCGCGGCATGCCCGCGGCCGATCTGGATGGGGTCGCAATGACCTTGATTCGAGTGTCTCAGCTGACCATCGACATCCCGGAGCTGGTGGAGCTGGACATCAATCCGCTACTGGTGGACGAGCACGGGGTGCTGGCTCTAGATGCGAGGATCAAGGTCGCCGAGCGCCAGGGCGCCGGGGGCGACCGGCTGGCCATCCGCCCATACCCCAAGGACTTGGAGCAATCCATAGGCCTGGGCGACGGACGCACCCTGCTGCTGAGGCCCATACTCCCGGAGGACGAGCCGTCGCTGCAGGCCGCCTTCGCCGAGCTCACGCCGGAGGAGGTGCGACTGCGCTTCTTCGTGCCGCTGAGGACTCTCTCACACGTGATGGCGGCACGCTTCACGCAGATCGACTACGACCGTGAAATGGTGCTGATACTCACCACGCCTGGCATCCCAGGGAGGACGGAGATTTACGGAGTCGTGCAGATCTCGGCGGACCCGGATGGCGAGCACGCCGAATACGCCATCATCGTCAGGGGCGACATGACCGGCATGGGCCTAGGCATCCTGCTGATGCGGCGCATCATGGATTACGCCCGCGAGCGGGGCATCCGGGAGATCCACGGCGACGTGCTGCGAGAGAACGCCACCATGCTCAAGCTTTGCCAGGTGCTGGGCTTCACCCAGGGCTACATCGTGGACGAGCCTGGGCTGGTGCGCGTGACGCTGAAGCTCTAGTACTCCATCCAAAGGTCACTGCTCGTCCAGAGGTATAGGGTGGGGCGCGGAGCGGCGACTCAACCCGACGGCATGCAATCAATCCTCAGCAATTCTGGCGACTGTCGTAGCTATTGGGAAAGCTCTATGGACTGCCGGAGTCGTAGCCTCAGGGAGCGCCGGAGTCCGGCGCATGGCTGCCGAAGCGCTGCTGTGTCGAGTCGTGTCGACCCCGTGGCTGGGGGTAGATCGTAGCCCCGCTGTAGGCAGGTGGCGGCGCCGCAAAGCCGGATTCGCGACCGGCGGCAGGCTGAGCGTAGCTGGGCGGGGGTGCGCCGAAGTCGCCCTGGGCCGGGCCACGGCCGCCGTAGCTCGGCGGGGAGGCGGCGTGCCCGCTGCTCCCCGTGGGACTCGTGCCGCGGTAGCCCGACGCGGGCGTCCCGTAGTCGGACTGCTCGGACGGCCCGCCGCCGTAGGACGGTGGGGGCCCATAGCTCGTGTCGCCGTAGGGTTGAGGGGAATTGTACGCGTTGCCACCCGAGTAGCCCTGCGGCTGGTCTCCGTAACCGGTGTCGCCGCCGTAGCCGGAGGGCGAGCCGTCGCCCTGGGTCCCCGAGTAGCTGCGGTCGCTGTACCCGGGAGAGCTCCCATAGTGGGTCTCTCCGGAGGCCGATCCAGTGCCGTAGCCTGGGGTCCCGTAGCCCTGCCTCCCGATGTACCCGGGCCGGTCTGGATTGCGGCCGGAGGACGAGCGCTTCGAGTCCTCGCTGCCTCGATCGGAGGACCGAGGCGTGGCCGGCGCGATGCCCGGCGGCGACAGCGCGCCGTATCCCGGAGCGTAGCCGGGCGGACCCCAGCCGTAGCCCGGCCAGCCGCCATAGCCAGGGCCGCCCCAGCCGTAGCCGGGATAGCCGTACCCGGGACCTCCCCAGCCGTGCCCGGGTCCGCCCCAGCCGTAGTCGGAGTAGTCATTATCCTGGTTACCGCCAAACCAGTACCCCGGATTGGCCCAGCCCGGCATGCCGAAAGCCTGGGCCACATCAGGCAGGCTCAGTGCGAGCCCATATGTCGCAAGGGTCGCCGCAGCAGCGGTGAGGCGCAGCCCGCGCCATGCTCGGCTGTCTCCTCGCGAGCCCTCGATACACCGAGACATCAGCAACAGCTTCATAGCCAGTCTCCACCTCCGCGATGCGCCGCTGTCGCCCTGCCGCGCTCACGCCGATACCAAGGACGGCTGCCCAGCCAGCCACCCGAGCCGCGGGCAGTCAAGCCAGCAGGCCGCAAACTTGCAGCTAATAAGGTTATGCTCACCTGGGAATGGCGGCAAGCGCCGAGTCGCGGGTGGTCCTCGGCCGCTCTTCGCCGATGCGGTCGTGGACCTCGGCCCAAATTCATAGCGATAAGGAAGCCTGTAAGTAAGGGGTTGAATGGAGGCGGCAAGTTGAGGCGCTCCCGAGCCTGTTGCATAATGTTGCCCGTGCACGTTGAGAACTGACATCGTGGAAGGTCTCGAAGAGGTCCTGGTGACACGGCAGCGCATCAATGGCGCCACCGACCTTCGTTCCGGGCACCCGATGCGGGCTTCGGGTCTCGGCGGCCGACAATACCCCATTCCTCGGAGCGTGCTGCGCAACCCTGGAATCTCTCCACGCACGCTCGCGGAAGCTCTTAGGCCCAGCTCGGCAGTGTTGACATCGATGCGGGATTGCCTGCAACAGCTTCTGCCGGCCACGCGCGAGCGCCGCGGAGCGGGACCGTCGGCGGGTCGACCTCGCTGCGCGGGACCTGGAGACTACAGGAGCATTTCGCCGCCGCCGCGGATTGCCATGATGATGGATGCCCAAGACTTGGATGCGGCACCCGTCCTTTCTGTCTGGCGCCTGCATCACCTCCATCATCAGTAGTGACTGCGCTCCCGCATCGGGGGCCGAGCAACGGGAGCACCCAGCCAATCATGTGCGGTATTTGCGGGGAGATTCGCTTCGACGGTCAATGGGCCTCCACCGCACGGGTGCAGGCCATGACGGATGCTCTGGCACCCCGGGGGCCAGACGGAGGCGGGATGTTCGCCGCCAGCGGCATGGCATTCGGTCATCGCCGGCTGAAGATCATCGATCTCAGCGAGCACGCCCAACAGCCCATGGTGGACAACGAGCTGGGTCTAGGCATCGTCTACAACGGTGCCATCTACAACTATCCGGACCTGCGCCGGGAGCTGCAGGGCCGGGGCTACCGCTTCTTCTCCACCGGCGACACCGAGGTCATACTCAAGGCTTACCACGCCTGGGGCGAGAGCTGCGTGGCGCGGCTCTCCGGCATGTTCGCCTTTGCGGTATGGGAGCGGGACTCCGGGCGGGTGCTGCTGGCCCGGGATCGCCTGGGGATCAAGCCCCTCTATCTCACGCAGGTCCCGGGCGCGCTGCGCTTCGCCTCGACCCTGCCGGCGCTGCTGGCCGCGGGTGGAGTGGACACCGAGATCGATCCCGTCGCCCTGCACCACTACATGAGCTTTCATTCGGTGGTGCCGGCTCCACACACCATCATCAGGGGAGTCCGCAAGCTGACCCCCGGCACCCTGATGTGCGTCGAGCCCGATGGCCACCGTGTGGAGCAGCGCTACTGGGAGACGCGCTTCGAGCGCCGCGAGGAGGAGCGTGACTGGAGCTTCGCCGACTGGCAGGACCGGGTCTTGGAGTCCCTCAGGCTGGCGGTCCGACGCCGTCTGGTGGCCGACGTGCCGGTCGGGGTGCTGCTCTCCGGCGGTCTAGACTCCAGCCTGGTGGTGGGTCTGCTCGCCGAGCTTGGCCAGCGGGGATTGAGCACATTCTCGGTGGGCTTCGAGTCGGTGGATGACGAGCCGGGCGACGAGTTCGAGTACTCGGATCTGGTGGCGGCTCACTTTGGCACCGACCACCACAAGCTGTTCGTGGATTCCGCGGCCCTGCTTCCGGCCCTGCCGGCCTGCGTGCGCGCCATGTCTGAGCCTATGGTGAGCCACGACGTCATCGGCTTCTACCTGCTCTCCCAGAAGGTCTCCCAGCACGTCAAGGTCGTGCAGAGCGGGCAGGGCGCCGACGAGGTCTTTGCCGGCTACCATTGGTATCCGCCGCTCATGCAGAGCACGAATCCGGTGGCCGACTACACTCGTGTGTTCGTCGACCGGGACCACGCGGAGTATGTCCGGGCGGTGCATCCGCGGCTGGCGGGCGCGGATCACAGTCGCGACTTCGTCGCTACCCACTTCGCCCGCCCCGGCGCCGCCGCACCCATCGACCAGGCGCTGCGCCTGGACACCACGGTGATGCTGGTGGATGACCCGGTAAAGCGGGTAGACAATATGACCATGGCCTGGGGCCTGGAGGCGCGGGTGCCGTTCCTGGACCACGAGCTGGTGGAGCTCGCCGCCCGGATCCCGCCGGAGCACAAGGTGGAAGGTGGTGGCAAGTATGTGCTCAAGGAGGCCGCCCGGCGCGTAATTCCTGCGGCGGTCATCGACCGCCCAAAGGGATATTTCCCGGTCCCCGCGCTGAAATATCTGGAAGGAGAATATCTGGATCTGGTCCGTGAGATCGCTACGGATGATGCTGCCAGACGCCGGGAGCTGTTTCAGGCCTCGTATCTGGACGAGCTGCTGGCCGAGCCCAAGGCTCACATCACGCCGCTACGCGGCTCCAAGCTATGGCAGATTGCTCTGCTGCAGCTATGGCTGAGCGAGCAGGGGCTGTAAGGGGGGCACGGGATGAGGGGGATTGGAAATGCGCGAACGTAGCCGCTTGCGCCATCGCCTGGAGCGCAGCCGCGCACCCACCCTGCGCAGCTGGGACCCGCACGCTCGGGAGCCCGGAAAAGACCACGGCGGGCCGAACGCCGTGGTCGACTGCGGCTGGGGCAGACTGATTTTCGGCCAGACCTTCGTGGATATCGAGCAGTTGGCGGAGACGCTGCGCGCCGAGGTATCGGGCAAGCGCGACATCGCGATGTACCTGCCCGAGCCGCATGTGGTCATCTCGTTGGCGCCCCAGGAGCTGTTCCTGGATCCCTCCCACACCTATCGCCTGTGGCTGGATCGGTATCGCCCGTCCCGGTTCAGGCCACGGGGCTTCCAGCTGCGCCGGCTGCTGACCCGGCAGGACGCGGAGGACGTCCGGGAGATCTACCTGAAGCGGCACATGGCGCCGCCGGCGCCCGAATTCGTCTGGGCGCACCGTGCCTCGCCCGTGTTGAGCTATTTCCTCGCCGTGGAGGAGGGCACGGACAAAGTCATCGGCGTGGTGACCGGCGTGGATCACCAGATAGCGTTCAAGGACCCGGAGAACGGCTCCAGCCTGTGGGCGCTTGCGGTGGACCCCCAGGCCGCCCAGCCGGGAGTGGGAGAGGCGTTGGTGCGGGTGTTGGCGGAGCTTTACCAGGCTCGCGGCCGAGCCTTTCTCGATCTCTCGGTCATGCACGACAACACCCAGGCCATTAGCCTGTACGAGAAGCTGGGCTTCCTGCGGGTACCGGTATTCGCCCTCAAGTGTAAGAACCCTTACAACGAGCCGCTGTACATTGGCGAGCCGCCGGAGGCCAAGCTCAACCCCTATGCCGCCATCATCGTCAAGGAAGCCCGTCGGCGTGGCATCGCCGTGGAGGTCCTGGACGAGGAGGCGGGGTATTTCGCCCTCCACTTCGGCGGGCGCACCATCATCTGTCGGGAATCCCTCACCGAGCTGACCAGCGCCATCGCCATGAGCCGCTGCGATGACAAGGCGGTGACCCGGCGGGCACTGGTGCGGGCCGGCCTGCGGGTGCCGGCCCAGCAGGCCGCCGGAGACGAGGCAAAAGACCGCGCCTTCCTACGGCGCCACGGCGCGGTGGTCGTGAAGCCTGCCAGAGGCGAGCAGGGCGTCGGCATCAGCGTGGACGTACGCACCCCTGAGACTATGGCCCGAGCGGTACAGGCAGCCCGTGCGGTGAGTAGCCAGGTCCTCCTGGAGGCCTATGTGCCGGGCGAGGACTTGCGGGTAGTGCTCATCGGCCATCGGGTGGTCGCCGCGGCCATACGCAAGCCCGCCAGCGTCACCGGCAACGGCCGCGAAACGGTCCGGGAGCTCATCGAGGCGCAGAGCCGGCGCCGGGCCGCCGCCACCGGGGGAGAGAGCCGCATTCCATTGGACCAGGAGACCGAGCGCTGCGTGGCCGCGGACGGCCACGGCATGGACAGCGTCCTGCCCCTGGGCCAGACGCTGAACGTGCGCAAGACGGCGAATCTGCATACCGGCGGCACCATCCACGATGTGACCCACCGCCTGAGCAACGCGCTGTGCCGAGCCTCAGTGGCGGCGGCGCGGACCCTGGACATCCCCGTGGTGGGACTGGACCTCATCGTGCCGCGAGTGGATGGAAACGAATACGTGATCATCGAGGCCAACGAGCGACCGGGGCTGGCCAATCATGAGCCTCAGCCTACCGCCCAGCGCTTCATCGATCTGCTGTTCCCTCAGACGGTAACGCCTGGCTGAGCGCCGCCGAGCGATGCACTGATGCGGGCGAGGAGAGCTTGAGACCATGCGGGCGGTACGGATTGACCAAGAGTACGTGCTGGAGCTGCTGCTCGGGCTGTTGCGCATGCCGAGCCCCTCTGGCTACACGGACCGAGTGGTCCATTTCACCTGCGACGAGCTGGAGCGCCTGGGCATCCCGTTCGAGCTGACGCGGCGGGGCGCCATCCGGGCCAATCTGAGTGGGGAGCAGAGCAGTCCCGATCGGGCCATCGTGGCCCATCTGGACACCCTAGGCGCCATGGTCAAGGCGCTCAAGCCCAATGGCCGTTGCGAGCTGGTGCCCATCGGCCACTGGAACGGGCGCTTCGCCGAGGGGGCCCGGGTCACCCTGTTCACCGACATGCGCCCTTACCGCGGCACCATACTCCCCCTCAAGGCCTCGGGACACGCCTTCGGCCCGGAGGTGGACAAGCAGCCCTCTGGCTGGGAGCACGTGGAGCTGCGTATCGACGAGCACAGCGGCGCGGTCTCCGATTTGCTCCACCTCGGGGTGCACGTCGGGGACATCGTCGCCATCGACCCCAATCCGGAGTTCAGCAACAACGGCTACCTCAATTCCCGCCACCTGGACGACAAGGCCGGTGTGGCGGTGATGCTGGGTGCGGCCAAGGCCGTGCGCGAGGCGGGTCTGGAGCTGCCTCTGGACTGCCACCTGCTGTTCACCGTATCCGAGGAGGTGGGCTCCGGCGCCTCGGCGGTGCTGCACCAAGACGTCGCCGAGATGGTGACGGTGGACAACGGCACCACGGCCCCGGGGCAGAACTCCAGCGAGCTCGGCGTCACGGTGGCCATGGCAGATATGACGGGTCCCTTCGACTACCACCTCACCCGGCGGCTGATCCTGCTGTGCCAGGAGTTCGGCATCCGGCACCAGCGGGACGTGTTTCGCTACTACCGCTCGGATAGCGCGGCCGCCGTGGAGGCGGGCAACGATCTGCGCACGGCCCTGGTCACCTTCGGCGTGGACGCCTCCCACGGCTACGAGCGCATCCATTGGGATGCCCTGGAGTCTCTGGTGCAGCTGCTGGCGGTGTATATGCAAAGTCCGCCGGTCTACGCCCGCGACCGGACGGAGATGGGGCCGCGCCTGGGCTTTCCGACCCAGCCGGGCTGAGCCTCAGCGTGATGGCGGCAGGCGCACGCTGAGTGTGAGCCCTCCCTCCGGATGGTTACGGGCGTCGAGCTCGCCGCCGTGCAGGCGCACTGCTCGCATTGCAATGGCCAGCCCCAGCCCGTGGCCGCCGCTGGCCCGATCGCGTGACTCATCGACCCGCACGAAAGGCTCGAACAGCCGCGGAAGCTGCTCCTCCGCCACCCCCGGTCCCCGATCCCGCACCTGGATGAGGACCCAGCCCGGCCGCAGTGGGTCCGGTAGGGTTGCGACCACTACGGTGGTGCCGGGCGCGGTGTAGCGCACGGCGTTGCGCACCACGTTCTCCAGGGCGCTGTGCAGCAGCGCAGCATTGCCACGGACCGTCACTGCGCCGGCCATCTCCAGGCGCACCTCGCAGCCGCGGGCGTGAGCCTCCAGGGCCGCGTCGCCGACGACGGTGTCGAGCAGCTCACCGAGCTCCAGAGGCTCCATCTCCGGCGGCGCCAGGCCTGAGTCCAGCCGCACCAGGGACAGCACCTGACCGATCAGCTCGTTGAGGCGGTCGGCCTCCCGCTCGATGCGATCCAGCTCGGGCATGACAGCCTCGCCTGCCCGCTGGCGGGCCAGCCCCAGCGCCGCCTGCAGCCTGGCCAGGGGAGAGCGCAGCTCGTGGGAGACGTCCCGGAGCAGCCGCTGCTGGGACTGCAGTAGCGCGCTCAAACGCTCCGCCATGGCATCGTAGGCGCGTCCCAACTCGGCAATCTCGTCGCGGCGTGCTCCCAGGGCCGGCCCCACGCGATGGTCCAGATTGCCTGCGGCATAGACCTCCGCGGCTGCGCGCAGGCGCTTGATGGGGGCCGTCAGGTAGCGGGCGAGCGCCAGACACACCAGGACGCTCACCACTGCGGCCAGCAGCAGGGGCAAGACCAGGACCCGCGGCCGGCGCAGTACCCGCCCCAACGTCACGGCCCGGTAATCGGGAATCAAGCGGTAGCTGCGGCCGTCGGCCACGCGCACCACCGGGCGCGGCCGGCGCTCGTGCCCGTCGCCGGGCGGGTGCCGGTGCGACGGTTGGCGGTCGAGGTGCTCCAATAGGCGCGCCGGAACGTGCCGGCCCAGCAGATCCCGTCCGCGAGCGTCGATGACCAGCAGGGGCACGGCCTGGCTGCGATCCCTCTCCCGGGCCCAGCGGCGCAGCCCGTCCAGTCCGGCGTTGTCGGCGGCGGCCTGGGCGGCGCCAAGATTGTGCACCCGCTGCGCGTGGGGCGTGGTGGCGTCCTCCTGCTCCCGCAGGCGGTCCAGGTAGTGAGAGGTTGCGAGCACACTGGCCGCGGCAAACAGGACCAGGGCGGCCCAAAAGGAGAGAAAGAACTTCCAAAATAGTCCGTGCACGGTGTGGCCGACTCAGGGCGCGACGACGTACTGGTAGCCGACGCCGCGCACGGTGACGATGCGCTCCGCACCGTGGGCGAGCGGCCCGAGCTTGCGCCGTAGGTTGCTCACGTGCATGTCCAGGCTGCGATCGTAGCGGGTGAGCTTGCGCCCCAGGGCGCGCTCGCAGAGGTCGGATTTGGGCACCACCCGGCCGGCCTCCCGCAGCAGTACTTCCAGCACGCTGTACTCCGTGCTGGTCATGGGCACGGCCGTGCCCCCGCAGGACACTGCGCGGGAGCCCGTGTGCATCTCGAGATCGCCCAGGCGCAGGTAGGGTGAGACCGGTGGCGCCTCGTCCGCGGCACGACCGGGCTCGGCCCTGCGCAGGATGGCGCGCACGCGTGCCGCCAGCACCCGGGGATTGCATGGCTTGCCCAGGTAGTCGTCGGCCCCCAGCTCCAGGCCGACGATGGCGTCTACGTCCTCGTCCCGGGCGGTGAGCATCAGCACCGGCGTGAGCGCTCGGGTGCGCAGCTCCCGGAGCACGTCGAAGCCGTTCTTGCCGGGCATCATCACATCCAGCACCACCAAATCGAAGGCACCCGAGCTCGCCAGTGCCAGGGCATTAACGCCGTCATGGGCGAGCTCCACCGTGTAGCCTTCGGCGGCGAGGTAATCCCGTAGCATCTCACAGAGCTCGACGTCATCGTCGGCGAGCAGAATGCGGGCCATGCAATCCTCCGATAGCCGATGTGAGTCCATGCTGCAATGGTGCCACAGGGGCCGCGCCGCCGGTCGGGCTCGGCGGCGATCTTTACCCCCCTTGACACGCGCTTACACGAGTCGGACACACCCTTGCGCGGGCCGCGCCTAAGGTATGTCCATGCGCTGCGGACGAGCCGCAGCGCTAGTGACTCAAGCCAAATGAGGACAGAATCATGAGTAAGACGATCACTACCCTGGCTATCGGCACCCTGCTGGCGGGCAGTCTGGCGACTGCCGTTCCGGTGCTCGCCCACGGGCATGACAGGCACTGCGGCGACGGTCCGCGGGCCGGCCATATGCAGCGCCACCACGATCCGCAGGCGCGTCTGGAGCATATGATCGAAAGGGTCGGGCTGAGCACGGAGCAGCGCGGCGCGGTGCGCGCGATATTTGCCCGGCACGAGCCGGAGATGAAAGCCTTGCGCGCCAAGGCGCGCGAGAGCCGGCGCCAGCTCGCCGAGCTGGGGCCCGGGGACGAGGCGAAGATTCAGCCCTTGGCGGAGGTCCAGGGCAAGACGCAGACCGAGCTGGCGGTGCTACGGACCCAGATCCGACTCCAGATCGACGCCGTGCTCACGCCCGAGCAGCGTGAGCAGCTCAAGCAGCGCCGGGGCCGGCGCGGGCCGCGCAACGGATAGGCCCCGTTTGGGTCA
>Ga0307417_10000598_pt1 | contig 14601 bp, 10 predicted proteins | sample SalMarWE160210MG_2_FD_202514 | JGI IMG/M metagenome (GOLD analysis project Ga0307417, IMG submission 202514) | Salt marsh sediment microbial communities from the Plum Island Ecosystem LTER, Massachusetts, United States - WE1602-10 | ecosystem: Environmental > Aquatic > Marine > Intertidal zone...
GACACGAGACCGCGGCGCTTGACCCCGGTTTCGTCGCTGACAGACGTTCCGCGAATCTTGGTGCAATGGTTTATCGACGGTCCCGGTCAGGAGTGCGCCCTATTCAACCAACCCGCGAGGAAGCTCTCCGATGCGTGGCGTCGTTCGACGATGTCACGGTAGCGAGCCGCCACATAGAGGCTCACCTCGAGGAGCAGTCGGTCCGGCCGGCAGGAGTTTGCAGCCGGATCGGCCGGGTCGTCAACCAGACCACCCTCAGGCTCCAAGACGGCCTGAATACAGTCATCGAACCTCGCCATCGGTGCACCCCCCTGCTGTCGATTCGCCTGTGCCGGAGCTCGCGGACGCGGGCCCCACGGGCTCGTGGCGTGCGACGGAGATCGCGCAATATCAAGATAGGCTGAGGCGAATCGAATGGCGTCACCTAAACGGGTGATGCTGACAACTGCCCACGCCACACCACAGCAGCGGCTTGGCCAGCGGTACGGCACGACTGTTCGAGGTGCAGGGGTGGTGGGTGGAAGCCGACCAAGAGTGTCAGAAGTGTCCCCCCAGGCGCCTGTCAAGATCTCCCAGCTTCCTAACGCCTGGCACCCACGCGGCTCACGCGAAGACCGTTGCCGAAGCTGGTGGCCCACACCTCCCCGGGGTCGAATGGGTTGAAGACGACCCGGGTGGGGTGGCGGAAGGGGTAGCCTGCGACCGGTGTGAACAGGGGTGTCGCGGCGCGCAGGTTGGTTGTGGACCACATGCCCTGAGTCTCGGTGGTGAGGAAGAGCCGTTCGGGGTCGACAGGATCGATGGCGCATGACTCGACCCGGTACAGCTCGGCAACCCGCTGCCAGGTCGCGCCGCGATCCCGGGTGCGGTAGAGACCGCCGACCTCGTTCGGGGGGCTCCCCCAGTGCGAGAAAACGGCGACGTACCAGGTGTCGCCGCTCGGGTCGTGGGGGTCGACGACGAGGTCTTTGGTCCAGCGCAGCATGGCCGGGTCGGAGCGGTCTTCCCAGCTGGCGCCGCCGTCGGTGCTCAGGAAGACGCCCGAGCTCGTGGTGAAGGCGCCGCCCGCGTCGCGACGCCCCGAGTAAGTGACGGCAAGGGCGCCGTCCGGCAGGACGCGGACAGCCAGCGGGTGGCCCTCGGTGCGAGGCGGCTGGGCGAGGCGCGTCCACTTGGCGGCGGGGCCCCGGCCAAGCTCGCCGGTGGTCCAGATCCCGCCCTCTGTCCGGTTGACGACGCTGGCGTAGAGCCGCTCGGGGTCTTCCGGATCGAGGGCCAGCCAGACTACCGGAAGGCCGAAGTCGCGGAGGGTCTGCCAGTTCGCACCGCGGTCTGACGAGACCATGACGCGGCCCACGCCGTTGTCGATCCGGTCGTCGGTGAGATGCGTGCTCTGGTAGAGGTCGTGTACCGACGAGGTGGCGGCGTACAGGAGCCCCCGCGCGCGGTCGGCCACGATGCAGTACGTGCTGTTGTCAGGAAGGCCGTGGCTCACTCCGGCCGACCAACTGCGACCGCCGTCGGTGCTGACGATGCCGTGGATGTCCGAGAAGCCGGCGGCCACGGTATCGCGGTCGGCCCACTCGAGCCACCACGAGCTGGTGTCCTCGAGTCCGGAGCCGCTGTAGGCACGGCCGCGCGGGGTGGGGGCGCCGACCGGGTTCTCGCCGGACCGGTCCACGTACGCCTGGCGCCAGGTCACCCCCCCATCGTCGCTGACGTGGACGAACCCGAGATCGGTGAGCACGACTCGGTCTGGGTCCGTAGGCGCGACCGCCAGGCCGAGGGCGTACTCGCCGTACCACCAGTCGTGGTCGCCGCCGTTGCCGCTCCAGCCGGTGGCGATGTTGGCGTTGTCCGAGGTCCTGAAGACGCTGACCCACGAGCCGCCGCCGTCGCCGGAGCGGAAGACGATGGGGAAGGAGGTATCGACATCCCCGCCCGCCAGGTACACGGTATCGATGTCACCCGGTGAAGCTGCAACGAAGAACGGATGGGCGCCCCCTGGCAGACCGCTTCCGATGGCGACCCAGCCGCCGTGCCCCCAGTCGAGGCGGTAGACGTCGCGGTACTCCCACATCTCGCCGCCGGTGATCAGTGGCCAGACGTCTCCTGCGCTCAGAGTGACGGCGTACAACCTGACGGTTCCGCCGGACGTCGCCCCGGCGAACGAGACGATTTCCTCATCCGACGGGATGCCGCCTGACGCGGCGAGGGTGAACGTGGCGCCGCCGTCGACGGAGTAGAGGAGCCCCTCCCGAGTGCCGACGAACACGTCGTCACCGTTCCAGATGACGCCGGCGACATGCTCGTCCGGGGTGCGGTGAACCTCGGTGAAGCTGGCGCCGCCGTCGTTCGAAAGGTAGAGGCGGTCGTAGGCCGCGACGAGCAGGCGGTCGCTCGAGGCGGGATCGGTGAACAGGGTGTATGCCTCGCCGTCGGTGGGATCGCTCGCCAGGGGTGCCCAGGTTCGTCCACCGTCGTCGCTCCTGACCGGGATCCGGAGATCCTCTGCACAATTGATGGCGTAAAGAACCTCCCGGTCGGCGGTGAAGCGAACTTCGCTGGAGACGCCGCCCTGGAGTTCGCCGAACGGCACGACCCGCCAGCGAGCTCCGAAGCTGGTGCTCCAGAAGACCGCGGACATGTCGGTGGCGATGACGATCTCGTCGGGCTCATGAGGGCTGATCGCCGGCGAGTAGAGCGCCCCGCCACCGCCGATGCCGCGTGACAACCACCCTGAACCCGGCCTGACCCTCGCCGCGGCGCGCCGCGCGCTCTGGGCCGGCAGCGTCGGCGCAGCAAGCACGACGAGTCCGGCAAGAATGAGCGCCGTCCGCCAGGATCTCGGTGGTTCCATCCCAGAGAGTCTACAGGCGCCCGCCGTCAGCACGCGTGGGCCTCATCACACCTGCCGGCCTCACAAAGCGTGCCGGTCACTAGAGGGCGTTCGTCAAGCGTGCGCGCGTTGCCCATCTCCAAGCCGAAGGCGTTTGGAGAAAGGGGAAAAGGGAGTAGATGCCAGTCACGCCGCTCCGCCCTTCTCGACCCATTCTTGAGCTCGTCTGTAAGAAAAACATGACATAAAGTCACCTTTTTCTTACATTCAAGATGACGGACACGACGGTACCCGGCCCTTGGGAGGTTGGCATGACACAGACCGAGAAGCGCGCGCTCTTCACCCTCGCCGTTTGGGGCTGCGCCGCCGCTAGTCTGGCGGCGGTGTTTTTCGGCGGCGGCGGGCCTGAAGCCTTCGGGGTTGAGAGACTGCGAGTCCTCGCGACCGCCGTCTTGATCGGCTGCGGGTTCCTCGCCTACTTCCTCATGCTGTGGCTCACCCGGTCTCGACCGGGCGCCAAGCCGATGATCGCGGATGAGAGGGACGAACGCATCGCGGCCCGTGCCAGCGTCACCACCCTCGTCGTCGTGCTCTCGATCGTCTACCTCGCCTGCATCGTTCTCTGGGAGGTTTGTCGGCAGGCCGGCTGTGTGCCGGTCGGCTGGATGTGGTTCCTGGGCTACGCCACAGTCATACTCGCCTACCTCTGCCATGCCACCGCGACGCTGCTGCTTCACCACGGAATGGGCGGCCATGGCCAAAGCTGAGATCTCCAACCACGTCCGCCGGCTGCGTTTTGAGCACGGGAAAATGACCCAGTAGGAGCTCGCGGATCGGGTCGGCTGCACCCGCCAGACCATCATCGCCCTCGAGCAGGGCCGTTACGTGCCGTCACTGGCCCTCGCCTTCCGGATCGCCCGTGTCTTCGGGCGGCCGCTCGAGGAGGTCTTCACCCTCGAGGAGGCTTGAACGAGGCGTCGATCAGCCGATTCACGCCGGTGCCAAGACTTGGGAAATTGGGAAGATGAAACTCCGTCGGCCTCACCGAGGGCCCCGACCACGCGGGTCACTTCCGTGCCGCGCTCCACTGGCCGGAGATAGACGTCGGCCCCAAACCGTACGCCTTGATCGCGAACCTTCCCTCCAGCTGCCTCTCCCCACGGAGCGTCCCAACGAGCTGTGTGGCAGACCGGTCCTTCCAGTGCACCTCGACCTTGAGCTGACGCCCACTGACCTGGCCCACTCCCGTGGCCTTCTCGCCGTCGAGGCTCAGCTCGACCAGGTAGCGTCCGTTACGTCCTCGGGGGTCCGGGGAGAGCTTCAGCCGGAGCTTGCGGGGCCGCTTGAGGTCGGGCGCCTCTTCGACCACCGCTTCGATTCCGCGCCTGGCGCTGGGCTCGTCGGCTCCGAAGGACACGGCGAACTTGATCATCATTTCACGTATGAAATGGACGGCTTTGCCCGCCGATTCGATTTTCAGCGTGCCTGCCCAGGTCCCGGCGAGATCGGCGTCGTTTCCGAATTCCACGGTGATGACACGGGCCCTGGAGAGCCGGAAGGAACGCTGGATGGTTTCCGACGGCTGCCCCCCCTCCGCCGGGAGAATCAGGTAGGCGCGCTTGGGAAAACCGGCGTCGATATAGCCGAGATTCGTACACCGGAAGATCGCACGGCCGTCGGCGTCCAGGGTGGTCCTCCACAGTTTGGCCTTGCGCCGGTCTTCAACCGCGAGCCCGACCTCCCGCCCTGCTAGCCCGTCTGTCTTCTCGTCCGGTCCCGGCTTCACGACGAAACGGATTTCGTGGGTGGCGTTGAGGTAAGCCGCAGCCGCCCGGAGCCGTTCGCGAACGGCCCTCTGCTGGAGCACAATCGCCTGATTGGCCAGGGCAGAGACCACGGCTCGTGTCCGCTGTTTGAGCTCCTCCTTCAAACCGGCAGAGAGCTCGGAACGCACATCATCGTTCAGTCCACCGCCTCCCCCGAACCCCTTCTGCAGAAGCGCAATCTCAGTGTCATCTTGGAAGAACTGGGCAACGTACTCGTCGTAGCTGGCCTCCACCGCATCGGCCAAACCCGCCGGGTCGTCCTCGTGAGCCCGGAACACCTTCCTCAATCGCGTTTTCCAGAACGCAGCTCCTTCCCCATCCTGCCGCCGGAGTTGAAGCCAGCGCTTCCCGAGCGTCTCGTACATCTCCTTCCGGCCGGCCCATGCCTCCTGGCCGAAGGCGTTCAAGCTGTAGTCGATGGCGAAGACGCCCACCATGGCGATGTTCATGGCCCGTGTTGGGAGCTTCTTGGCAATGGCGTAGTAGCCCGAGGACTTGATGAAGTTGAGGACCCCGTTGCGCCTGGTTGTATCGTCGCCGTTGAGATCCATGGCCAGCTGGACCAGCGCCAGCCCCATGCCGATCTCAGGCACGTACTTGTTGAGGGGGGCCAGCCCGTCCATGAAGGCGGCGTTCTCCGCAAGTGCCGTAGCGTTGGTGCCGAGGGCGAAGGCCTCGTTGAACCCGGACCAGGCCAGGGACGCCGCCCCGGGGCCAAGGTTCCTTGCATCGGCCGTTGTTACCTTCGCCAGAGTGTGGAGGGCCCGTTGATCCCGGATCCACACGGCGAAGGGGATCTCGTTGTCTGAAATCTTCATGGTGGGAGAGTGCTGACGCCGCACGTCCCCGGCGAGGCGGATGGCATGGAATGGACTGAGGTGGTCCGTCAGAACTGTGATGCGGCCCCTTCCGTCCAGGAGGCTCGGGACCGCCTCGTAGGGTGCACCCTCCTTGCGCCGCGTCAGACAGACCACACGGTCTCCCGTGGTCAGTCCCCGGAAAGCGCGGCCCCCGGGCATCGAGATGGCGACCGGCTCGTCGAAGCGGTGGATGTCACCGACGGAGACCTCCACGCCCGTGGCGGCCACAGCACCGGGGAAGTCGACGCCCGTCAGTGCTGAGACCTCGAGCAGGGATGGTTTGGAAACCGCCCCAGGGGGAAGCTCCACCCGGACCTCGCCGAAGGCAACGACCGGTGCAGCCTCGGGATCTGCCGCCAACTTCTTGCTCCCGAGAGGAACCCGGGTCAGCGTGGACTCGTCAACCTCCAGGGGCACGCCGGCGGGCGCGTCCGGACGAGCCGGCAGAGCGTTCAGCGCATCCATGATGGCCGGCGTTATCCGCAAAACGGCGAGCACCAGGAGAGGTGCCGCGACCACGGCCAGAACCACGCGTCGTTTCTTTCCCCTCTTCCGCAAGACCGGTGCTGCCGCGGGAGGAACCGCGGGTGGCCCGGGGGCGGCAGGCGACAACGGCGGCGGTGTGGAGAGGCGGGGGGGCTGGAGCACTCCCGGCAGCGGCGGTGGGCCGGGAAGAGCGGAAGACGAGAGCGGCGGTGGAAGCGCGCGGCCCGCGGACGGAAGAGGTGGTTCCTGCCCAACGGGGAACGGCCGGCCGCATCGCCCACAGAAGCGGGCGCCTTCCGGCAGCTCGGCATGGCAAGCAGGACACCGGCGCATTCTGCCTACGCTTTCCGCACCGGGCTGGCCTCCGGGCTTTCGCTGAGAACGGATGCGGCAGCCGGGATCCTGACTCGGCCTTGCCCCAGCTGGCCCGGCCACCAGCGCGGCCACTCAGCGCCGAACCGTACGGACATCTTACTTTCCGGCCAGGATGTCGAGGTTCTCCTTGATCTTGAACAGCGCCATGACCACTTCCAGGAACATGCGCCCCAGGGCCAGCTCCACGATGAAGATCACCGGGGAGAGGACGATCCAAACCAGTCCCAGGAACGCAAAGCCCCACCGTGAGTACCTGACACCGCTGACGAAGGACCCCACGCCCGAAACGAGCGCACCGACAGCACCCAGGGCGGCAAGGACAAAACCGATGATGTAGAACGCCTTGATCATTCTTGGCGTCACGAAGGAGGAGAAGCTCAGGTCGAAGAGGGAGCGAACGAAACCGAGCTGTCGGGCGCCGCTTTCTTCCCTTCCAGAGACGGCGGCCTCCACACCCGCTGCCGGAGGCGCGGCCATCGCGGCGGGTGCCAGGAGTCCGGCGATCTCCGGTACGGCGGCCGGATCGGCCCAGCCGGCCATGCCCTCCGTCCACACCTGGAAGGAGGCGCCGGGATCCTGGGCAACCAGGCCCGCCACGTCATGGGCCGAGTGGGTTCCTTCGAGCTGGTAGTTGTTCTTTGCAACGTGGAAGACAAGGTTGGACATGGCACCCTCCGGATGCGTTTCTACCACACTACGAGGAGCGGCGCACGGCGTCAACCAGGCTCGTAGGTCGTTTTCACGCCCGGAGAGCGACAATAGCCTCCCAGTCGTGCGAGCTCACCGGCTGCGCCGCGGGATAGCTCCCCTTCCGGAGCAACATCATGCCGGCAAGCTCGGAAACCTCCTTGAGCTCGTCCCGGATGATGGCCGGCCCGAGAAGGAGCACCGCCCGGATGTCCACCATGAACCACCGCCGGTTCTGTGCCGTGGACTTCGTATCGAAAAGGCGCCTGTTGAAGAAGAAGAGGTACCAGTGACGCCATCCGAGCTCTCGATCGAGAGTCCGTACGCTCCGAGTCGGCACGGCGGATCGAAGTAAGATGGAGGTGGGTGGCGGGCCAGCCAAAGTGCAAACAGTGTCGGCCCTTGCACCCATCTGACCCGGCGCCGACGCCAAGGAGGACCAGCAATGACTACCCGAGAACAGCTGGACGAACGGATCGAAGCGTATGCGAAGGCCGTGAAGGAGAGAAACGCCGGCGCCGTGGCCGAGCTGTTCGCTGAGGAGTTTGATCACATCGTCCACGGTGCGGGCACAGATCCCGACAACCCCTGGAACACCAAGAGAGAGACCGACCGGCAGGGAATCAGAGCGATATACGAGAGCTTCTTCTCGAATGTCGAGCAGATGGAGGTCGAGTACACAGACAGGATTATCGACGTCGAGACCAACTCGGCCGCCATGGTCGTGCGTGTCCAAAGCGGCTCCGCTCGCATGGAGAACGCTCTTCAGGTCAAGTGGAACGACGAGGGCAAGATCTCGTTCTTCTACAACTGGTACGGGCAGGCTCCAGATTGAGAACCGGAAAAGGAAAAGGTGCCAGTCACGCCATTCCGCCCTTCTCGACGCATTCCTGAACCCGCTGAGCTCGCGATCGAGACCATCATATGCGTCCGCACGCTCCGGGCCGGCCCGGCGGTCCGAGGTGAGGTAGCGCTGGGTAGCAGCTCACCAAGAATGCCAAAAGTGTCGACCCTGGCACCGGCCCGCCGCGGATGCGGATGAGTTTCGGGGTTGGATCGCCCTGGCGGGGCAAAGAAAAGGGGCCCCCGGAGGGGCCCCTGAGGTTGTAGGTTGACGGGTCACTCAGATGGCTTGAAGTCGACGCGGCGGTTCAGCCGGCGCCCCGCGGCGGTGTCGTTCGGGGCCACCGGCTCGTGGGGGCCGAGGCCCTTCGTAGTGAGCCGGTCGGCGCCAACTCCGTGATCGACGAGGAACGCCTTGACCGAGTCGGCACGCATCAGGGAGAGCTTCATGTTCCACCCCGCGGTCCCGGTCGAGTCGGTGTGGCCTTGGATCTCGACCTTGTACTGTGGGTTCTTCTTGAGGAAGTTGGCCACCGTTCCGAGAACCTCCTCCGCCTCTCTCTTGATGCTGGCCTTGTTGAGGTCGAACAGGACCTTTCCCTGTACCGACCACTCGGCGCCACGGACGATGATCCCGGCCGGCGGGCAGCCGCTGGCGTCGACCGGCACCCCGCGCGGCGTATTCGGGCACTTGTCCAGGCTGTCCGGCACCCCGTCGCCGTCGGAATCTATCGGACAGCCATTGACGTCGACGGTCACACCACTGGGGGTGTTCGGGCACTTGTCGAGGTAGTCCGGCACGCCGTCGCCGTCGGTGTCAGGCGGACAGCCGTTGGCGTCAACGGTCACACCACCAGGAGTGTCTGGGCACTTGTCGAGGTAGTCCGGTACGCCGTCGCCGTCGGCGTCCGGCGGGCAGCCGTTGGCGTCGACCGCGACCCCCTTCGGCGTACCGGGGCACTTGTCGACACGATCGGCTACACCGTCGCCATCGCTGTCGCGCTCGACAAAGACCTCCTCGACGAACTTCGCCATCTCCGCATTCCCGGTCAGCGCCGCCGCCGAGGTCGCGAACCCGCAGCCGCCGGCGTCCGCGACCCTCTTGAGTAACGAGCCGCCGATGCCCTCGTTGCCGATGTGGATGGTGTAAATGCAGAGGTCGTCACCGAACTTCTGCTTCAGTGCGGTGGCGGCGTTGACCTCACTCTCGTTCATGTTCATTCCGTCGCTGACCACGACAACCGCCTTCCGGCCTCCCGTACTGTGCAGGTCCGAGGCGGTAGCTATGAGTGCCAGGTCGAGGGGACTTCTGCCGCCCGTGCACTTCAGGCGGGCGATCGCATCGCCGAGCTCAGCGGTCGAGTAGGCGCCCATGCCCTCGATCAGGTTGGTCCTGCCTTTCGGCAGGCAGCTGCCACGTCCGAACACACGGAGCCCGTCGGAGTAAGCGAGCTCGGGGAGGGCGCGGTTCATGCTTGCCAGGAGATCGCGCTCGACAGACAGCTTGACGGCTCTGTCCGAGAACTCGGACATCGACTGCGACGCGTCCGCGATGATCACGAACTCGTCGACCTTCGCCACCCAGCCGTCGGGTGACATTGGAGTGGATTGGAAGCTTGTCTCCTGGTATGTGCTGGCGCATCCGACAGCGAGCACGCCGAGGATGCAACCAAGCCAGACGAGGTTTCCGGACCGTGACATCGTCATCCTCCTCCCGTTCCCGGTTCTGTTGTTCTGGCTACACTGGTCCGATCGTATCTGCAGAGCCGCGTCGAGTCAACCTCCGGTAGGTGGGAAGTTATCCGCAGTGAGCTCGTTCCCCGAGAAGTCGCCAGCCAGGCCGGACCTGCTCATGGGTCCAGGTCGCGACACACTTGTCATCCTGCTCCTGCATCAACTTGCTGAGCTGTCGATCGTGACCGTCATACGCGTCCGCAGGCTCCGAGCCGGTCCGGCGGTTCGACGTGTGGAAGCAGCCTCGGTACCATCGCCATCTCGAGCTGCGATATCATGGGCGCGCTGGGATCTACAACCATGGACGACCTGATCGGCCGCACTCTCGGCCACTACCGCATCGTGGAGCAGATCGGCGCGGGTGGGATGGGTGTGGTCTTCCGGGCCTACGACGAACGCCTGGATCGGGATGTCGCGATCAAGGTGCTGCCGGAGGAGGTGGCGGCCGATCCCGACCGCCTGCGCCGGTTCCAACGTGAGGCCAAAGCCGTCGCTGCCCTCTCCCATCCGAACATCCTCGAGATCTTCGACTTCGACACCGAGGGCGAGGTCACCTACTCGGTGACCGAGCTTCTCGAAGGGGAGACCTTGCGCGAGCATCTCCGTAAGGAACCCGGCCCGCTGCCCTGGCGACGGGTGCGGGAGATCGGCGTCGCGACGGCCAGCGGACTTGGCGCGGCCCACGGCAAGGGCGTGGTACACCGCGACATCAAGCCTTCCAACATCTTTCTGTGTGCGGACGGTCGAATCAAGATCCTCGACTTCGGCCTCGCCGCCTCCCACGAGGTGGCGGATGCCGAGACCGAAACGCGCTCGATCGAGGCACCGCTCACTCGCGAGGGCACCGTGATAGGGACTATCGGCTACATGTCTCCCGAGCAGGCCGGGGGGCGAATGGTCGACGCACGCAGCGACCTCTTCAGCCTCGGCACGGTGCTGTATGAAATGCTGGCCGGGCGGCGTCCCTTCGTGGGGAGCTCTGAGGCGGGAACGCTCGTCGCGCTGCTTCGTGACGATCCGTCGCCGCTCACCGGGGTCAACCCGAGAATCGCCCGGCTGGTCACGAAATGCCTGGAGAAGGACGCAGGGAAGCGGTTTCAGTCGGCCGACGAGCTGGCGGCGGCGATCGAAACGGGCCCGGCGGCGGGCGTCGATCGGGAGCGAGCATCGATCGCCGTGCTGCCGTTCGCCAACATGTCCGGCGACGAGAAGGACGACTACCTCTGCGAAGGTCTTGCCGAGGAGATCATCAACGTGCTCACCCGGGTTCCGGGACTGCGGGTGATCGCCCGCACCTCGTCGTTTGCTGTCGCCCGGATGGGCCTCGACGTACACGAGGCCGGGGCGAGATTGGACGTCGACAGCATCCTCGAGGGCAGTGTGCGGCGCGCTGGCCAGCGAGTGCGGATTGCCGTGCAGCTGGTCACGACGGCCGACGCAAGCCACCTGTGGAGCGAGCGCTTCGACAGCGAGCTGACTGACATCCTGGCCCTCGAAGACGAGATCGCCGAGGCGATCGTCGAGCGGCTGCGGATCGGGCTCAAGGAGGAGGAACGCGGTCAACGCCGGCCCGCCGTCGACCCGGAGGCTCACTCGCTGTTCCTCGAGGGCCGTCATTACTTCGCGAGGGGGACACCGGAGGCCATGGAGACGGCGTTGCGGTGCTTCAAGCGTGCAATCGAACTCGACCCGAACTTCGCCCTGACCCATGACTCGCTGGCGGAGCTGTATTGGTACCTCGGATTCTTCGGCGGCCTGTCGCCCCGCGAGGCATTCGCGGAGGGCATGTGGCACGCGTTGCGGGCTCTCGAGCTCGACGACGACCTTGCCGAGACCCACGCTCTGCTCGGCATGCTCCGCAAGGAGCTCGACTACAACTGGCTCGAGGTCGATCGCGAGTTCAGTCGCGCCCACAAGCTCAACCGGGAGTCGCCGACAGTCCGATTGCGCTACGCGATTGCCGGTCTGATACCCCACGGGCGAATCGATGAGGCGGAGGCCGAAGTCGCCGCGATGCTTCAGAGCGACCCGTTGTCGCTGCTGGTTCGCTGGTGGGTCAGCACCGTGGAGTACCTGAGACACCGCCCGGAGAGGATGCACGACGAGGGCCGGCACATGCTTGCGCTCGACCCGACCCATTTCCTCGGACACCTGGTCATCGGTCTCGCCTGCATCGAACGCAACACGCCCGACGAGGCCGTGGCCGCGCTCGAGGAAGCGCGCGAGCTCTCGGGCGGGACACCTATCACGATCGGGTATCTGGCCCTCGCCTACGGCCGGGCCGGAAGGCGGGACGATGCGCTGAAGCTGCTCGAACGGACGGAGGCGATGTCAGCGAAGGCCTACATACCGCCGTCGACGCTCGCGCTCGGCTACGTCGGCCTCGAGGACTGGGACGCGGCCTTTCACTGGTGGGACCGAGCGGTCGAGGCCCGTGACCCGCTGGTCGTACCGATCAAAACCTTTCCATTTTTCGATCCCGTACGTAGCGACCCCCGGTACAGGGCATTGCTGCACAAGATGAACCTGTCCGAGGGCTGATCTCGGCGGGTGGCAGCCCAGTGAAAGTACAAGAAGTGCCGGCCCAGGCACCACTCCGGTTGCATTCCATTGCCGCCGGCGTTATCTCTCGACTGAGGAGGCGATATGCGATGTCCGAAACACGCGGGAGAGCTCCTGCGCACACGAATCCACCACACCTATCCCCATCTTCGGAAGGCGGCGCGGCGATCGGTCGGCCCGAGCGTCCCCCGGGTCGACACCACTCCTCTCCTCGAAACCCCCCTTGACCATGACGCAACCCGAACCGCCGACATCGTTATTCGCAACGCGCTCGTGTTCGAGGATGGCTCGGAGAGCGTCTGCGATATCGCGATTCGGAAAAACGTCATCACGAGAATCGGCGACGCAGGCTCCATCTCCCCGCTGATCGGCGACGGCACCACGGTCTACGACGCCGAAGGCAGCAGCGTCGTGCCGGGGTGGACCGACTCACATCTGCATCTCACGGTTGCGATGCTGCGTCTCCAGAGCTGCGACCTGGAAGGCGTCGAAAATGCGAAGGGGCTCCGGAAGAAGCTCGAAGCGTACGCCAAGGAACGCGCCGATGCTTCACTCCTGACTTGCTTCGGTCTGCACTACGCGGACCCGCCCATCATTCCTTCCGCTCACTGCCGCACATACCTGGACGACATCGTCGCGGACCACCCACTGCTGATCTATGCGCACGATCTCCATACGTGCTGGGCCAACACCAAGGCTCTTGAGGAAGCCGGCCTCCTCCACCCCATGCCGCCTTACCCTCCCATGATCGAAGCGCTGCACCTGGACCACAACATCATCCTGGGAGCCGATGTCCTGCCGAGCGGCGAGTTCCGAGAACCGGAAGTGACCCACTTCATCAGCGGGCCCCTCACCGCCCGCTTCCCCACTCCTCTCGAACAACAGGTTGAGGATCTCAAGACCGTCTGCCGGCAACTCGTGCGTCTGGGCATCACGACCGTCCATCGCATGGCGCTCGCGCAGCCGGCCCAGGACATCGCCTTCCTGCTGCTCGTGCTGGAGCTCGAGCAGCGCGGGGAGCTTCCGATCCGCATCAACACTTCGTGCGGCGCCGTGGCCGACAGCAATATGCTCGAGGACGTCCTCCGTGCGGCGCGCGTGCGCGATGCCCTGATGAAGGCGCGCCGGCGCAAGCTCAGTGCCGCCGAGCTGCACGAGGAGCTCGTCGGATTGCTCGACGAAGCGGGTGAAGCGCGACATGCGCCCATCGCACAACTGGCGCAGGACGAAGCGTATCGCGAGAGGTATCCGATCATCGACGACATCCACGCCTGTTCGAAGCATGTTCGGGATACCGTCCGGAAGACCTTCGTGCATCCCTATCTGCAACGGGAGAACCCCCATCGAAGGGAGCAGATGCCCGAGTTCGTGGACGTGGACTGCAAGCTGCGCTGCGACACCATCAAGGTTTTCATGGATGGCGTCGTCGAGAAAACGACGGCCTACCGCCTTGACGAAGCTCCACCCGAAGGCGTACCGGAGTTCAGTCAGGAAGAGCTGGACGCCCTGGTCGCGCTCGCCGACGGATTGGGAATGCAGGTTGCCGCCCACTGTGTCGGGGACGGTTCGGTCAGATCGATGCTCGACGCCATCGCTCGAGCGCGCCGGAGCAACGCCCGCGTCGATCAGGCGCGAGGCCACCGCATTCCTCACCGCGTCGAGCACATCGAGATGTGCCATCCGGAGGACATCCCGCGCTTCGGGACGGAGCAAATCGTCGCCTCCATGCAACCCTTGCACGAGCGCCCTCCAATGACGCTGTGGCACAAAATGGTGCCGCACGACGAGTGGAATTCGGCGTTCGCATGGAAGGCGCTCCTTCGCAGCGGAGCGGTTCTCGTCTTCGGCAGTGACTGGCCCATCGTCTCCTGCGATGTCCGCGAAGGCGTGCGCCATGCCGTCCGGCGGCGCCCGTGGACGGAGGGCGATACCGATCAGCACGTTACGCTCGAACAGGCGCTCGGCGCCTATACCACTGCGGCTGCATGGACCGAGTACTCGTCGAAGCGGAAGGGGAAGATCCATCCGGGGATGCTGGCCGACCTCCTCGTCCTCTCCGGGAACGTTCGGGACCTTGCCGCCGAGCTCCCTGCCCCGATCGAGATTCGATTGACGCTCTGCGATGGCCGCGTGGTCTACGACGCCTCGGAGGAGTAGAGACCGACGGAGGGGAACACCTCCTGGAAAAGGTACCCGGCACATGAATCTGCGCTCGCTGAGCTCTCGATCGAGACCACCATACGCGTCCGCTCACTCCGGGCCGGTCCGACGGCTCGAGGTGAGGTGATGGTGGGTGGCACCTCACCAAGGGTGTTGAGGTGTCGGCCCGGGCACCGATCCGTGGCTTCACCATCCCCAGCTGTTCACAGACGCCAGAGTGCCCGGCGGC